>Ga0247765_1000780_pt1 | contig 21174 bp, 22 predicted proteins | sample UWRJL106311C6_FD_179949 | JGI IMG/M metagenome (GOLD analysis project Ga0247765, IMG submission 179949) | Plant litter microbial communities from Arlington Agricultural Research Station in Wisconsin, United States - UWRJ-L106-311C-6 | ecosystem: Environmental > Terrestrial > Plant litter >... | reverse complement strand
AAAAAAAAAAAAAGAAAGGGAGAAAAAACACTCATTCTTGTAAACAGCACGTTTACGTCTCCGACCAGTGTCCACTAATCCAAACCAAGCAGCCGACAATCGAAGCCAGCACGAAAGCCGTCAATATACCGGCTCCGCCACGGCCTGCCTGCGTAACTGGCGGCAGAGGCTGTATAATGTTTTGGTTGCTACCGGCATTGGGATTTCCCTCACTCGTTCCACCCGTCTTGTTGGTAAGTGGTGGAGCGTTCCTACCTTCGGCCAGCAGCGTCGACAGCGCGGCAAGGGCGCTCATTTGCTGGCCAGCAGGCCCATTGGCGACATCGCCGTCGTACGAACCCCTATCCCAGCGGAAGCCACAGGTCCCATCTGCGAGACAGCTCTTCACGCAACCTTGCGTCGAGGTACGAAGCACTCGCATGATGTCAGCGCGTAGAAAAGGGGCCACGATAGCCGCTGTGGCATAGGCACGGTGCACATAACCCTTGAAAGAATGCTGGTCAACGTTGCACTGGACCTTGTCTTCGAGCTCGCACGCCCGCTCGACCATGATACCTTCGGGGAAGAAATGGTCGGTTGTGCGATTGAACAAGCCCGCCACCCGGCGGCGCCACTTGTCAGAACCCGTCTGCGGTTTTGTGTGTTAGCATGCGGAGGATGGGACGACCTTGGGAAATCACCTACGTAATTGTACATGATAGCGGCGCCGTGGGTCAACACAGCAGCGTTCGCTGAGAACTGGACCCGCACGAGTTCGGTACAGTTGTTCTCCACATGGGCTCCGTCAAGCGCATTGAACTCCTTGTCAATGTAGCCTACACCCTCCATCCAGTCCCAGGAACGCTCAGCCCAATCAGTGTAGGTTTGGTTTTCCGTGTAGCGCGCTAGGCGCGCAGCAATGTTGAAAAAGACACCGCTGGCGATTGTGTTCTTGTAATTATATCCTCCGTTGGAGTGGGGAATCTGCCAGCGCAAGCCGCCGTTGCAATCCCCCATTTCCCACCGCGTCGCTTGCGTGTTGAAGACGGCTTGCGCAAGTGCCAACCACTGCGGTTTGTCTTTGGGAGGATTGGGAAAATTGGTTTCGGCGGCCAGCATGGCAGACATGCCCCAAAAACCCTGGTCGTCGTTACCCAAAGATGCAGTCCAGTTTTTCGGCATGAAGCTGTTCTCTGACTGATAAAGGATCGCTTCCGTTGTTATGTCGTTGTATTCGTCGTCTCGAGTATAGTGCCAGTAGTCAATCAGCGTACCGAACATGGCGCCGGCTTGCCACCAGTAATACGGTCCCTGGGGCGGCGGCCCCGGCAAGATGCCGACAGTTTGCCCGCGCTCATTGCCCTTGTAGTACCCCATCAAGTTGCGTGCAACAACCTTTGCGGCAGTTCGAATCGATTCTGCCAAACTCTGTTAGCGGTCCTGCCTCGCGCTGCGTCGGGTCGGGTGCATGATGCAATTGATTCGGTTGTGCGCGCGTACCTGGAGAGTTGAGATCGACCCTGAGGCCCTGCCCCTCAACCCCGCAGCTGCTCAAGAGGAGCAGCGCGGTCGCTGCGAATGCCATCAACTGGCCCATGGCTGTTCGCGGCCTACATTGGCTGTCGAAGAATGGATGGGACGTTGTTCGTCGTGCGGGGATGAAGCAGGAAAAGAACTGCAGCGCGGGGACAGAAGCGAGAGTGACAACACTGTCGAGTTGGCTGGCGCGCTGAAGCCTGCTTTCCCAAAGGGGATAGGCGATTAAGAGCCCTGTCTGGCCCACCTGGCGTCATTGGTCGCTGGCCACTCCGCTCCAGACCCAACTCACAGTTGGCCAACACTGGACAACAAATACCAGGGTCTGGTATGGATTATCATTCGCAAACGCGACCTTATCGGACCTTTGCAGCGGCTGGTTCCAGTGGTCGTGGGATGATTCTCATACCATTCCTCTTGTCTTGCGACTTTCCGCCTACGATCCGACCAGGATTTCAATCAAAATGCAAGACATAGCAATTTACCAGTTTTGCTTCCACGACAGCATGTTCACCCGTCCCTCGAACTAGTTACCTGCACTGTGCTAACAATTGCGGGGTTCGCCTGTCAGGTCACACAGTCAAGGCAGAGGCAGTGGGGGAACACCAGTGACACCCTCCCCCATCCTTGCCGAGATGAACAACGGAACCCCACTCTATACGAACTGTCCTTTTGTACCATGTAACCACACAAGATGCACATGGTGAGATGCTTGGCACTAATACATTGATCGAAGGATGAAAACACGTAGTCGGTTATATTTGCGTTGAGAAACTAAGCGATACTTGCTCACACATGCCTTCGGTATCCAAACGATTGTGGTTCATGGTGTTGGGGTAGCCAGACTAGGTACTTTTCATGACGAACACCCGAGTATTCTTGGCTATATTGGCAGAGGTCCCGGTAAAACACATGGCGCGGCTTGCTTGCTTGGTTCAAGCCACGATGGTTCTTGTCTGTATCTTGGGCCGAGCTAGTTGACCAATTCTGGGTGATGTCATTTTTCGATCACTGTCAGATTTGTCATGTGTCCCCGTGGATCCTAGGGGCTTGGAAAGACAGAACTTTTTTTGTTGGGCTCTTGAGGGATCTATCGTGAGCGTACACATGAATTATACACACTTGCTGTTTTCCGACATCCAAAAACATCAAATGAGCTGTCCCGAAAAAAGAAAAAAAAAACGAAAACAAAGAAAGCAAAAGCCGTCGGCAAGAGGTCTTCATTCGCCAGGCCTCAAGGCCCACATATCTAATCTTTACTAAAACTCAACTTAGCTGACAATCCGAGGAATCCCATGGCTCCGAGGTTGGTTGATCTTGTCATTTTGACTAAACAATGCGCAAATGTGTAAAACATGAACCAGGTCTACGGGTCTTAGTGGATTCTGCTCGACGCTGTAGGGTGCGTCCTGGAGCTCGTCTATCATACCACCCTTTTTCTTCTTACACTTCAAGTTCCTTCTATCTAGTCTTTAATGTTATCTCTCTCTCTCTCTCTCTCTCTCTCTCTCTCTCTCTCTCTCTCTCTCTTTCTTTCTTTATCCTCCCTCATTTCCCTTATTCCAGCACTTTACGTTCTTTGAATGTTGTCAGAGTTGACTAGGGTCACTCTACCACGCCCCCCCCTGAGGACATTGGAATCCAAGCAACCGCAGCCCTTGAAACCGTCTACAAAACCCCGTGCGTCTGGCACGAAATTTCTTCTTGTGGCCAACCGACATAGTCTAGTCACAAGCGAGTGTTCAATATCTTTTCAAATACCCACCACTGCAAATTGCCTCAAGTAGGTAGATTAGATCTGACTTGGGTTCGTACATGTACCTGACGTAGGTACTCAACAGAGCGGATACATCAGACCAGACGTACAACTAGAGTAGCCATATATGTACGATTCAAAAAACCGCAAAGAAGATATGGGCCTCAGCGAAGCAGACGGACCTCTATGTAGAACTACGATTTCCCTGGACTACCAAAAGGAATGAAGCACTAGACAGTTTTCAACCCATCCAATTCCCCCCTCCGGTATTCACCATATTCCCTGGAGAAGGAGCTGTTCCCGGCGGAACCAAAACACGGCGTCGAGGCCGGGGACAAAGATGCAATACTTATATATATATATATATACTAGGTCTACGCCGAAATCATACATGTGGAGAAGACCATTTTCATGGTGTTGCCGACGAGGTCTTGGAACCCCCAAGAGCCCCGGAGCATTGGTCACGCCGTGAGCTTCTCGGTCAGTGTGGTATATGTTTCCAAGGATGGACAAGCTACCCCCACGGTGGCAGGAGTGGGTGTCCTCATGTGGGCAATGTCCTTGAGGACCAGAGACAGAAAGTGGCTCTGAATAGGAGGAGACCTCACGATGGGCGTTGTTTTTCCCTAAAAATGCCTGGTGATGAGGATTTCCTCATATAGGGCGTCGCCAACAATGCAAGGATTGATTTGTAGACAGACAAGCAGACGAGGACACAAAAATGTCGTCTCAAGTCACTACGACTGCTAGTATGGGACTTTGGAGGGTCTCAACACACTACACTGCTAATCAGGAGTCGAGTTGTCTAAAGAGACGAAACAGCTACTGTCTCAATTCTAGAAATATTGCTGCACAATGAAGAGGTTTCCATTTGGTAGAAACTTCTGTGGCACACAAACAGGTTTGTTGCAAACCTATTTCTTTGACAGGTACCACGCTAGCTATTAGCGCCACCCCGGCCTGTTTGAGCCGTCAATTGCCGGTGCTTTCCCGCGAATCCCGGCGGTGTTGGTGGCTTGCCCTGGCAACCTTCCTTCCCCGTTCACCTTTTGCTCACTCCAAAAATGCAGGAAACGAGGATACGGCGTCTGCGAGCGCGCGTCGCTAATGCTTGCGATATTTGTAAGCTGCGAAAGATCAAGTGCTGTGGCTCGACGCCATGTCAGTATTGCGTGCGACGGCAGCAGCCGGATGAATGTCGATATTCAGCTCAGCGTCGACGGCCGAGACATGGGGACCTAAGCCGGGTTACGTCGTTTTCTGAAGGCTCTACTGTTGTTTTAGCGCCAGCGGCCAGCACAACCCCGTCAGAGCCTACGGTTGACATGGGTAGTGTTTCTTCGTGCACCATTGTTCGAGGTGGAACTGGTGACGGCGATGAGGCTGAACACGACGAGACCGAGGTTCCCCGCGAAGCCCGCCTCCTGCGCGACCCCAATGGCAAGCTCATCTTTGTGGGTGACTGTGCCCCGCTGTCTTTTTTCCAGACAGTCCGTCGGCTTGTCACCTCCCTCGTCGACTCCCATGCCTTCGCCCCAGAGACAAGCGCATATTCCGCGCTCGAGAATGCCAACGCGCCGTCGCGCCCACCAGCGGCCCCGCCTACGCCCAAAGCTCCTCACATTGACTTGGACGTGAAGGCGGTCGTGTCGGCCTATCTTGAATCGTCCGTGGGACTCGTGGATATCTTCGACAATGGCCACCTGCAGCGCGAAATCTTGGACTGGTCTCAAACTTGGGCAGGGATCAACACTACTGATGTGGCTTCAGCGGTGAACTACCTTGTCCTGGCAATTGGCAGCCAGGAGTCGGACGAACGTACGGCCCAGGGATTCTTCGACCACGCGCGTGACATCACGTTTGCCAGTCTTAGCGGCAACCTCGGTGTTGACACCATCCAGGCCTTGACACTCGTCACCTTGTACATGCTCAATGCCCGCCAGATAAACGGCGCGTTCCTCTTTTTTGGCATTGCCGTGCGGGCAGCATATTCCATCGGGATCCACAGAACCGCCGTGAACTCGAGATTCGGCCCAGAGGCCCACCGCCAGCGGGACCGCCTTTGGAAGAGCCTCCGGGTGGTTGATCTATTTTTGAGCACGTCGATGGGACGCCCGCCGGCGACTTCGGACACTGATTGCACTATCGTCTACCGAGGGACCGAGGTCGATGGTCGTGAGACATTTGACCTGCTCAATGCCGCGGTCCAGATCTTTGTCATCACTGAGACCATTGTCGTCGAGGTATACTCACGCAGAAAAATCTCACCTCGATTGACTGACGGAATTTCGTGTGAGCTTCGCGAGTGGTCCACAAGGTGGCTTCAGCCTCTCAAGGATGCCGTTGCTGGTAGCCAGTCCTCCGACTTTCCAGGAACACGCAACGGCGCTTGCCGGGTGCTCTCGTCGTATTACTATGCCGTCATCCTTGTCTCGCGGCCGTTTCTTATGGTGGAGCTCCGCCACAGGCTGTCGGACGGCTGGCGGGCCGACCGGGTTTCAGGCAAGGCGAAGCTTGCCGACGCTTGTATTGACGCAGCGATTCTTATGCTGGAGCCGATCCAGAGCCTCATCGAGGGCGGGGTCATGACACGGTGTGCCCCAGTGATTGTGTAAGTCTGCTTCTTGATTTTGCGATAATATCAGCTCATCCTGTCCAGATCATGGCTATTCGCATCCTCGCTGGTGCTAGGTCTGGGACTCCTCGGAGGGTTTGGGCGGATCCTGGAGAAACACTGCCGAGCATCCATCTTGTCTCTAGAATATTTTGGAAAGGTTGATGGGCATGCGATGCAGTATTCTCTGATTGCCAGATCCCTTCTTACCACCGCGCTTGACCATCTCGAGAAAAGAGAAGCTGAGGAGAGAGCGAAGCGAACCGAAAGCTCAGTGCAGATCTTCGGGCTTGTCCCGCAGGCGCGACCCGGCATGGCGCGTGGAAGGGCCCACCAGCCTCAACAAGGTGAGGAATTGACACTTCTTGGTATCCGGAAAGAAGCTGGAAGCGTGGAAGGAACAGACCAGTTTGAGGACCGATCACCACATTTCAACCTGCACTTCGAGGCCAGCATGTTTGAGTTGGCCGAGTCGGTGTCAATGACGCCTGAGTTCTCAAGCCTCAGTGGTTCTTTCGGTATCGACGGTGACCAAGCCCTAGGTTCGATGAACCTGTTTCCGTTGTTAGAGAACACTGAGGGGCACATTGATTTGGCGAATTACTTTTGAGTATAGCGAACCGACATGGCCTATAGCAGCTGAGGTGGGCGGCGAGGTGTACACTATTGAGTCCTGGTACGAGATACCCGCTTTGATGTGCGGTGTAGGAGACAAATGAAGATTGTCCTGCAGAATCGAGGTTTGTGATGCCCTGCCCTCGCTTGCTATTGGCTCGCTTTCATTTACCAGTGCCCATTCCTTGGAAGCAATCCGTGCCGGCACGCCACTCACCCCACTAAGGCGAAACTCCACTGCAACCTTCCGCTTCAAACTGTCAAGCTCGCGGCAGGCATGCTGCACGGGCAGTCCACTTGTTGTTTGTGGTACTGCATTGGCTGTTGCGACTGGAAGGGACGAAACATGAACATGAGATTCCTGGATTTTGTTGGATGCAGCCCTTGGGCTCAGGGAAGCAGCCTTTTAATGTTTAGTTCGTAGTTTGATGCATCTCCCTTTTCACAACCCCCTTAAGTGGATTTGTTCTCGAAGGATTCGACGCTAACAATTCTTAGGGGCCGATTTGTGGTGAAGCGTAATTTCGTGCAGATTCTAAAGTAGTGCACTCTTTATACGGTGTTGTAATCGGCTGGGACGATGAAGAAAAGAGAGGCTCAAAGGGTTGAAAGGTACGGAGTGGGTGTGATTGGGTGTGTGAGTGAAGCCTTCATTTCCACATTGGACGCACATGCTCCGCAACGGCATTGCGCAAACGCAGCCGTCCGCAGTCTAGGCCAGGGCGAGCCAGGGGTACAGGGCATCACCGAGACGGGAGTAAGTTGCATCAGGGAGCGAGGCAGGTTCCAGCATTGTCTTTCTGTTCTGTCCCGTTTTTTTCCCTTGGGATAATTGCCCAAAGTTGTCCCGTTCGCCGGATGAACTTGGCGTACTTTCTGCCCCGGACCACAAAATCCTGGCCGCGAATAACTTTCCTTTACACGGCATTTCTCCCGTTCCCTCGTCTGGATTTTACCCTCTCGCCGCCGATTACACAGGGTTGTGACAGCTGCATCGTGTCCGACGTGACAGGTGTGCAGCGAGCCTTGGTGAAGTTGCACGGTGCGCATGGGCAGCAGCAGAATTGCGGCCACCGACACATATTTCCACCTCGGGGGACCCCCCTAGCGGGCACGCGCCGTTGCAAAGGTCCAGCTTCAGCTCCCAGCTTCACCAGCACTAGCATACCCGCCGCCGCCATTGCAGAGGCAGCGCGCTTTCGTTCTTTATTTCCCTTCTTCCTCTCGGCATGGTTATCCCCCTAATAAACAGGCTCCTGTGATCGAGCCCCGCGCGCTCCCTCTGTGTTCCATGGAGTCTTCTCACGAAAAGCCGACTGGCATGTACGCCCGGTGCCGCAACGCCTTGCAGCGGACCACGGTCCTCCGCCGCTTCTCACGGCGCATCCCCCTCATCACGGGACTTATTCTCGGTCTCTTCCTGTGGACTGCCTCCCGATTACACAATGGCTCGCCGGTTCTGCCGGGTTCTATCTTCGGCCCGGGCAGACAAAAGACAGAGCCGCCGCCGGTAGAAGAACCGCCCGAGCGCCCGCACTATCCGGGCATGGAGAGACTTAACTGGCAGCCGGGCATGTGCAACGTCCCAGAGATAGAGTTTCTGCGCCGTCCAGAGCTTGGCCTTACCAGCAACATTGTCTACTCGCGCCGCTGTGTGCGGTCCGCCCGCAGCAAAACGAACCCTAGCCATGAAGCAGTCACCAACATCACCGAGCCTCTAATCACCACCAAGACCAAAGTCGACCTCGCCGACTGCTCCACGGTTGAGCTACCCCCGTGCGAACCCATTACCCTGCAGGTCCCGCCACCATACCCGCACAAGCAGTACAAACACCTCATGTTTGGCGTTGCCTCTTCGTACGAGCGCATCAACCAATCCTTGGCCGATTTCGAGCATTGGGCAGCCAATTCGGGCGTTGAGCTGCTTTTCATCGTTGCCGATGCCTTTCCCCAGGAGGGTGGTATGCTGGACCTGCAGGGACTCGAGCAGGAGTATACCAGCCGTGGAATGCGCGCTACAATGATCCCCCCCACCATCCGCGAGCGCATCAACCGCTTCGATCAAGAAGGCGAAGGCCCTGCCCCGATCGAGCAGCACCACTTCATGCTTGTGCGCGAGCTGCATCAGCGCTCCACCCCGGGCCTTACCCGCTGGATCGCCGTGCTCGACGATGACACCTTCTTCCCCTCGTTGCATCTCCTCGACGAAGGCCTCTCCAAGTACGACCACACCAAGCATGTCTGGCTGGGCGCCCTGTCCGACGACTTTGGCGCCATTAAGAACTTTGGTATCATGGGCTACGGCGGCGCCGGCGTCTTCCTATCTCCATCTCTTGCCTCTACCCTCTCCGCCCACGCTGAGCAATGCCTCCGCGAATCCACCACTTTCAGCGGCGACGGCATGCTCCGTGACTGCGTCTACACCCACTCCCGCGCCGGCCTCACCCTCATGCCCGGCCTCTACCAGCACGACATCCGCGGGGATGCCTCGGGCTTCTTTGAGAGCGGCGTCCTCCCCGTTAGCCTTCATCACTGGAAATCGTGGTACCGCGCCCCCGTCGCCGCCATCTCCCGTGTCGCCACCCTCGTCTGCGGCGACTGCATGTTGCAGCGCTGGCGCTTTGGCCACGATACCCTCCTCGCTAACGGCTACTCCATTGCCGTGTACCGCCCGGGTGTGCTCGACAAGTTAGATCTGTCTCGTGTTGAGGGGACTTGGGAACAACCGACGAGGGACTTTGACTTTTTCTACGGGAAGCTGCGCGAGAAGATTTCCCGGGACGAAAAGAAGACGTATCTCTTACGGGACTCTGTGCTAGATGAGAAAGCAAAGGTTTTCCGCCAGGTCTACGTCTACAGGGCAGACGAGTTTGAGTACGAGCAGGCGGTGCCATCAGGCGTCGATGAGGTGGTGGAGCTGGTGTGGGAGTTGGACTGATCTTTTGGGACTGGAATTGCATTATTGGGACATGATACATTGCGTGGTGTTTTTTTTTGGTTTTCCCCCCTCTCCCGTTATTCATTCCGATGTATTCTGTGGCTTTTTTTTTAGTTCGCCTTTTAATTCTGCCATGTTTTTTTTTGTTACATTACCGTTCAGACCGTCTCCTTTCCATCCATCTGTCTGTTCTTCTTCCCCCCCCCCCTAAAAAAAAAAAAAAAAAAAGGACAGGGTGGGAACAAACAGACACACACACTTCCACGACCGAGACAGGGACTCAAAAAAAGATCAGCACAACACGGAAACTGGATCGGGATAGGATTTTTTGGCGAGAAAATGGGCGTTCCGGATCTTGCTTCGTTAGTTCATTCCCCATCGGGTGCAGCAGTGGTAGTAGTTCCTGTTGTCTGTACTGCGTACACTACTAGTATTGTAGCTCAAAGAGACGAGGCGTTGAATTCGAGGTACAAAGTACGAGATTCCGATGCAAGATGAAAGATCGTGGCGATAAGGTTCGTCGTGTCTGAATTCTGTTGATCCTTCCCATGCTTGCATGGTCAGGGGCCCTGGCCTGTGTGATCTGGGTTCTGGTTCGTCAGCGAGGTCAGCTCGAAGGGCGCGGCCCTCGCACAGATCCTCTTGTTCGATGGTGCCAAGGCTGCCCGGTTCCGGTGCGAGCGCAAAACTGACAGGCGGCGGGCTCCCCCAAGCGACGTCCGTTCAGGGGACCAACAACGTTGTATTTCACAATCTCAGGGGACAGACAGGGTGCCTGAAAACCAACAGCTCGCGTTTTGATCTCTGATCGTGCATGGGGTTGGGTAGCATCAAAGATGTCAACGTCAGGGATATTATGAAACAGGAGACAGAACTTGTCATGACGCGAGAAGATATGGAAAGTAAGCTCAAAAAGTGAAGGTACAATTGGTATTATGTTCTTGACAGATCAGCCATGTACAAACTCCATGAAAGGGCAGACAAGGTCAAATCATTAACTATGCATCTCAGAAGTCTAGAAAAACAACCTATTTCCACCGCCTCTACGCGGATTAACAACCTGCCATCAGCTGAACGCTGCCACATCCAACCAATGACAGACGAAGATTAGAATATAAACAATACATCAAGGTTCCAAAAACGCAAAAGATGAATACAAGCGGAATCTGGTGGTGGAAAGCGGGAAGACACTGTAAAGAACCGCCCAGGAGTTTCTTCATAACCAAATTCCCCGCAAATGCAGCAGTTGAAGAAAGAACTTATTTTTTAACGCCGTCCGGGTTGTCCTGAATGTCCTGGCCCCTAAAAGAGAATATCGCTATGTTCATGACAGCGTTGGTGCCCGTGGTTGATATCGAATCCCGGTATATACGTCGGCCCTCAGGCCATGGCGTTTCTTCCTTGTCCGGAAAGAATGGCAGCCCGGCTAGACTTTGCCAGCCTCCTTCACTGCCTTCATCCAGATATCTTCCTCGCCTTGACCCCCCACAACGCGGGAGCCTTTGACGCCCGCCTTGTCCGTGAGAGTGGCCTTGACCTCATCTATATTAGTCGTGCCCATGAGCGTCATCTCCTTCTGGAGGAGCAACGCCACAGCGGCGCGCATCAGAACCGAGTCTCCCTCGAAGACATAAACGTCCCAGAGGCGGGCGGCTTCGTCCAGAGCCAAATGACTGGTGAACAACCCAGTGAAGACTTCTGCGATATAGACATCGGGATCATGGTCCTCGAGTCGGACCAAATGGTCGTGCAGAGTCGGCGACTTGCGGCACAGGTTCTGCAGCAAGAGATTATAGGCCGACGACTTGGCGCCGGCGTCAGATACGTAGAAACTCAGCGGCAACGAGCGATTCAGGACGTTTGCCAGAGCGATAAAGGCATCAGTAGGTGTAGGAAGATTAATGAGGAGAAGCGCTGCGATGGTCTAAAATCCGATTAGCTTCGATGGATCGGGGTCTTGTCAAGTGTCAAACTCACATTGCATCCAGCAACGTAGCCAATGTCGCTCCGGTACATGGCGTATGCGCTAAGGATGTCCACTAGACTCTGATGCAGCGGGCCGCCCGACTGGAAGATGCGCAAGTCCGGCCAGGTATTCTCTTGGGCGTCTTTCTTGATCGCCTCAAACCAGCCAATTGCGCGGAGGTCTTCAGCGCCCCCTTGGCCGTTCTTTGCCCTGGATTTGGCGTCGTGGGCTCGTCCAAGAGCCGCCTGGAAAGAAGCCTTAGTAAGTCCCAATTCGTTACCAATGGCCCTTATCCACACGACTCCTCGACTTCGCGGAGCAATGCCCCGCCACCAGAGGTCCCGGGTTCGCCGCTCCCGAATCGCCTGGTTCCACCGAGGCAGAATATCGCTTTCCCAGATTTGCATAAGACTGTCTGCAGCCGTGTCACGGCACTCGGAGCGAGCCCGCTTCGCCGCCTCACGCCGTCGCTCTGCTTCAAGGCTCTGGGCCATCATCTTCTGATATTCCTTGAGGTGACGTCGCTCCTCTGCCGGGTCTTTCGGTGGTAACCACGAGGGCCGTGTCCGAGAGAGTACCGCTTCCTTCTCTTTCGAAATCGGGAGAGGGTCGATCATAATGTTTGTCCGCCGCAATGGGGGAAGCTCGGCAAGTGCTGACTTTACACGCGGCTTCGTGTCAGGGTCTGAAGACCGCCTGGCTGTGGGCATGGAGCCAGTGCTGGACCGTTGAGACTTGAGCTCCAATTCGTCCGCATGCTCTTCCAATTTCTCGGTCAATGCTTTTGCATCCGCATTCAGCTCAGCCAGAGCAACAGTCCAGCTCTTGGCCCTCGCCGCAATCGGGCTGGTAGCGTGGCTTGAGGCCGTGGAACTTAGGCTCGATATCGCCGATTCGGATTTCCAAGTCGGTGATCGGAGAGACCCATGAGCAACAGCGACAGCGGGCGTGCCATTTCCAACGCTTCGAATCCTCTCCTTAAGAGGGCGCTCCGGGGATGGAGCTTTCGAAGACGGCTGGCTTTTGGCTCGCTCTGAAGGTGGTCTAGGGGAGATTGGGACATTATCCAGGACGAGACCGTCTGGAATATCATCGTCGTCATCCTCATCACATTCCAGTTCCAGCTCATATGCGCTTTTCCTTCGCTCCCTGCCAGACTGCCAGCTGCTCCGTCGCGGCTTCATCATAAAATTCGGGTCCCTGGGAGACAGTGACAGACTTAGACTGGGGCTTGGGCTGCAATTTTGGCCTGGGAAAGTCTGCGAGGTCTGCTTGCGGACGGAACGGCGGGGCGGAGGATTCAAGTAGGGTTCAGGCAAGAGCCCCAGGCTCGCAACACGGCCATTGACGCTTCTGACTTGGGCCTGTAGGCTGGGAAATGAAGGTCGGGGCTTGGAAGTAAGAGGAGTAAAGTCGCGCTTCGGGCGTGGATTCGGGGCTTGCGGCGGGAATGGCTGCCGAAGCAGTGTCGCCGAGGCGTGCCTCCTGGTTATCGACCGGAGGTCAGAGGAAAGATTGGGACCATAAGGATTCGGGGCGGCCTTTGGCCTCTGGTCGCGGAGTCGCGGATCCGGCTGCGAATCATCGTTGAGCCCAATGTCTTCAAAATGGGCAATATCGGACAGGACGCTGCTGTCGTCAGAGCCAGCCGAACCGAAGGACGACGATTTGGACGACTTGGAATGGGTCATGTCCGGTGGAGAGGTTGGACTAAGGGAGGGTAGGTCGTGAACTGGCCGCTCGTACAGCATCATCTTAGCGTTTCATGTGCTGTGGCCAGAATATCGTGTCGCGAGGTGCTGGAGAGGAGCCTGCCTCTGCTTTCTCGTTGCCGAAGGCGTCGGTCCGCGATCAATGTCAACTCGGCGCCCAGCTCCCAGTTCAGCGGTCGGGGTGGAGAAAGGGAGCGGGTATATTCGAGAGCGCTGCAGACGCACAGAGTCGCGAACGGTCGCTTGGCTGGCGGGAGATGGCGGGAGGGATGTGTTCGGCGGAGAGGCAGCCCCTGATGCGATCCCAAGTGTCTCAGATGCCGCGCTGTCGTGGGATTGAGCGACTGTGGTTGGAACGAAACGGTATGCGAACCATGAAAACAAGCCAATTAAACAAAACAATATTAAGTAGGTTGCTATTGACAAAATTGCACAATTGGTGTGTCGAAAAATTGATCGGAACTCTAGTTCGTGTCGGCGACGATTACGCAGCGCATGCAGGCAGGGCGGGCTTGTCGGGAAGCTGCTTATCTCGCCGCAGGGAAGGTACGGTATAGCGAATGTAAGATTCCACCCGGGATCTGGACGGGGGAAGCGCGATTCGTGAACGAGTGACTGATGGAGCCGATGATGGCGGGTTGATGTATTGAGCGAGCGTGGGAACTGAAAAAAAAAGAGGAAAAATCTGTGAATGTTTGGGATGGAGACTGAAAGCGAGAAAAGCCGGCAAAATCAGTGTTGGGGACAGCAAATGACGGAAGAAGCTAACAAGGTCGCAGCAAATTACGCGAAAGGGGGCCTAGCAAGCGAAGCTAAAAACAGGACGAAATCGCCAAAAATGCCGGGCAGTGGAAGGTGAAGCCTTGGATCCCCTGGCTGACGAGATAACTCAACTGGATGGTAGGGAAATCTGTGATCTCATTTCACGGTCATTTGCCCGGCCTTCCCATCCGCGGGTCAGGGAATCCGGCTGATATCATTGAAAAGTTGGACAGTCGCCCAAAGCTGTTCCCTGCCCCCTGCATTCCAAGTGTTTTTCTCTAGGCACAGCGATCAACAGCTCGCAGGCCAGGAATCGCAAACCACCCCCACCAGCGTCGGCGGTCAACCGGCCGGACATAGACCAGCTGCGAGCAAGTTGAGTCAAACAGGTTAGTGTCTGCCACTTGTCACGCTGCAACTGCCGCAACGATGGCTCGTATAACGGCTTGAACGGTCACCGCCCGGTCGCCGGGCAGCTCTGGGGCCGACCATGAAGACGGCCGACCGAAGCGTGCGTTGGCCAACACTGAGATACGATGAGGCCGACTTCCTAGGTCGCGGGGTTGCCCTCGGCCAAACAAGGCTGCCTGTCGAGTCCCCAGTGAAAAAACAACGTTTCGCGGCCATCCGAAACAACGAGGGAAAACTGAGTGGCTTCAGACCGCGGAGACTGCCAAGGGAGGGCTGGCGCGCCTCTGGTGCGAATGTATGCAAACCTAATGCAGCGCCAATGGGGTTGGCAGCGGAAGTGGCGCTTTCAGCTGCCATCCCAGCCATCGTGAGATGGGCATTGGCTGGACTCCTTCACTTCTGCCAAAGTTTGGATGGGTACCCCGGCCAATCATAGGTAACGTCGCACCATTCGCACGGGAAATTAGCAGAGAGGCGCGGGGTCGGTCGACAGTGACATGGAGGGGTAACGCCCAATCTCGAGAAAGAGGTTGATTGCGGTAAATTTGTCTGTCAGGAACAGGCGGCCCAGCAACGGCTTCTGTCTCCCGGTCGGCGACGTCATGAGCTTGGAAATCCGGTCAGACATCGGAAAGTGAGCAATGGCAATTTAGCCTGCCCAAGATAATCCAAGTCCTATCTTTCTGGGTAGTGGTGCAGATGCCCAATTTGGTACGCCACGTCCTACGGTCAACGGTGAACCTTACATATCAACGGTGAACGGACTTAAGGTTCACCGTTGAGACCCTTCAACGGTGTCAGCGCGCCGCCATAAAAAAGAAGTACCACGTTGTGCCTGCCCTCTTCTGTATTGCGTTGTCGGATCGCTGCAGGACCGAACAGCACGATGGGATGACTCGATCTCATGCTGCACGGCGTACCCAACGAGTTCCATCCCACTTTGTCACTCACTCGTGGTTTGCCTCACTTGCCGCTCCCACCTGTGCTACGAGCCAGATTGCAATCCTTCTGCTGGTAGTTAATCACTTAGACCCTCTGATCCCCACGTACTCTAAATCTGCATTGCGAGTTGAACAAGACCAACTTTCAGAATGGTTTCCTCACCTTACCCCGCCGCTAAGACCAGCGTCTTGCTGTGCTTATTGGTCTGGCTCGTAGCTCTCTACCCCTACTCCTGCGCCGACGAGGGCAACCTCTCTCAGAGCTGCACAGGCATCGAGCTCACGGGCAAATACTCCATCAATACCGTCTGTTCCGCTGCTCCTGGCAAGTCCCTCAGAAACCAGCTTGACCTGAACCTCTGTATCGGTCTCGATCACGTCACGAATGAATTGGCATGGTCTGTCTAGTATGTCAATATCTCGTCACTTGTGGATCCCTCCGGATCAGGCTGACGAGTACTGTTCTTCACGCAGTGGCAAGCTCTCCAACTACTGCTCCAGCTGTACGCTAACGACTGGCGGTCCGGGTTACATCCTCACCTGTACCTGCCAGTCAGTGACGGGCACTGCTCCCGCGACAGGCTCGTCCCTTCGGCTCGGTGAGTGAACCACCATCGGCGACGGCAACACCCGTCCATACCCATTCTCCAAACCTGAGCTGATCAAGACCATCCCACCTGCTAGACGACCGCATCAAAAATGTCAACGGTACCTTGACCTGTCTAGGAGGAATCGCCAGTGTTAGCCCTGCCAAGTAGACCCGTACCCAGGTCCAGAGCTGAAGTCGAGCCAGAGTGGAATGAGGACCCCGCATTTTTAGGCCATAGATTCCTGGGAGACCTGGTTAGAGGGAACCGTGAGCGGCCCTGTTCTCCTCGGGCACCCGGGCAAGACCGACGCTTGCGTTTCTTGGTTGTTGGTACAGCTGCAGGCCTGCCTTTCACAAGCTTGTATGCCTAGGGCAAATCAAACCTCAATACCTACATGTCACAGTCAGTGGACGTAGACATGGACATGGCTAGGTGTAAGCGGTGCTGTTGAGACATGAGCTTTTACAATCCGCAACCTCTGCTGGGTATACAAAGCTGGCTGCCGCTGCGCCGACATTCATGAACATTAAAAGGTCTCAACACCAGTACTACCTATGGTGAAGTGTCCCTACTGAGACCCATTCCCAACCAATATATAGAAATACATATCCCATCATGCGTTGATGAGATCGTGAACAATCTTCCGGCCCATCCGCCATGGGTTGTGTCGGCCTTGGCAACTCCCACATCGCATGAACTGGCGTTTACGGTCGAATACAAATATACGGCCAATCCAAGCCCACAGGCCAAGGGAGCAGGTAACTCTTCGCCTGCTCCAACTAGAATATGGCTGGGCGTGCCGTGCCGTCCCAGAGTCCAAGTCGCGAAGTCACGGTGGTCGGAATTGTCGAGCTGGTTCGGTCAACACGGTTATCAGTGGTGGGAGCGACTCCGACAAGACGGAGCTTGGCTGGCTGTTTCGTAGTCAGCTTCGTCTTCGTATTCATTGGTCTCCTCGAACGTGCTGTCAACTGCGAGCATATAGGCATCTTCTATAATGGGATGAAGGTCACAACCGTTGCCCCAATGACCCTTCAGTCGGTCCCTCAACGCATATATGACTGTTCCCTGGCGTGGTCTTGTTGGTTCCTAAGCTCTCTTCGGTCATCTTTCTGCTCTTGGTTAGAGCCCTTCACGTTTGCCGACGCCTACTGATACCGGTGATACTCCAGCGTACCATCCTCTGAATGTGCGGCATACCTAGTGTGCAAACAAGTTGATATTGGTGGCGTCCGTGGTGAAAGCACAAATGACGGGGAAGAAGCCATTGATGCAGCCTCAGAGGGCGACGGAGTGACAAAGGATTTCACCACCACCGGCCACATCGGCTGCACACCCGAGGTATACGGAAGGCTGTCGAAGAACCTTAGTGCGTCAGTTGTTGGGGACAAGATAGAGAATACTCTGCACCCGGCACATCCTGGCCACTTCGCCCGTGGATGTATCCACGCTCACATTATAAGTCAAAGTTGGCTTTGCCTACGAAACAGCCTGCATCATGACTCGACCCCCCATGTCGGTCGTTTGACCGCCATTCAGCGTTCAATCCTCGCGAGGCCGTTAGGAAACAGGCCCTGATCACCTAGTCCAGACCACCGATGTGTGAACGGCTGCCAGTGGAACACCGGAAGTTAGCGATTACCGATACTAGGTCAGCCCCCTTAAGGGCTGTCGGTGAGTGAACACCTTGAGGCGTATAGTAGCATCCTCACCCCAAAGCTCAAGCAGGGTCTGCTGATGTACCTCCTCTAGCGGTTTGGTCCGGTGTGCGTTCGGCCAACGGTAGCATTGCCGTTGGTTTATGCTCTGGCATCTTCCTCCCTCCCTCTGATAAGTGGTGGCTGTTGGCTGATAAGATATCTTGTTTTTGTCGCTCAATCTATCGCTGAGTACGAGGAAACGGTGGTCCAAAGAGAGCCACCTGAGGATAACCATTACTGGAGCCGGGGATCTCCAAGCCGATTTTCCCTGCTTCCTTGGCTCGACGTCGCAAAACTTTCATCTGCTCCAGTCGGGCAGCTGACAATCCAATCAGATTTGTCAGGTGGGTTGTGTACCGAGTATGTAGGAAAACTTGCTCCCCAACCAATTTCGCCAATTAAGCAGAGTTCCCCGGCTTCACTCAGGTCGCGCTGGACAACTACCCCCTCATTTGCAAGGCCATGCGCAAGACATCGCCTAGCTGCGTCGACCCGTCCTCCCGTACCACCCCATCCTCTATGTCCCTGAGGATAACCTCTATATAATCTCCAGCGCCCGAGAGGTGGAGTATATGGCCGATGGCAGAGTGAAGTGCGAGAAGCCGTTCTGATGGAGGGTTAATTGACGGATGCGTGGATAATGTCCTCGTAACAGGGAACTGGTTTGAGAAAGGGAGAAAGCTATTAATAAGATAGATATGCGGAGGAGCGTTTGCGTCTGCTATACGCTCGAAGAAGATATGGAACTGCCCAAAACGCTGATGCATCTCAAGGCTGAGAGTAATGGCGTTATATGGCCGGTGTATATCGGTACCTTCGATCATATGCATTACACCACTATCGAACATGTTGAGGATGGCAATCGCGACTTTTCTAGAATCGTTCTGCTGTATATTAGGATAACTCTGGAAGAAAGGGAATGCACTCCAAGCCAATTCACCATTCTCCTCCCTTGTTAGAGCATGGGGGAGGATGTGCGCCACCTCAAGACCTCCGTTGTTGCTCATATCCAGTAGATTTCCATCATCGGCTGTAGCTGAAGGTCGCCTCAGTCGTGCAAATGCCTCTCTAATATCAAAAGTACGCGTAACAACGCAGCGATGACGATCGTGGATAAGACAGGAGCCCCGCAGGGCTGACAAACGTTCAGGTGTCCCTACAGAGTCTTGTATACACTGTTGATACTCCTGCGTCTGGGCTTGCTGTAAAGCAGCGTGATAGATGGGAGATGGCTGAGGTGTCTTGTTCGTAGCAGCTCGGACTGTCAATTGTCAAAAAGAAGTAAGTAGGCTGGGAGATAGACATACGAGGGAGGAAGAAATTGGTCATAAGGAACTCGGCAAAACCAAATACCGCCTCGCGAAAATCTGCTACTACGCAGTCGTCGCTGAGGTTGACATTGTCGTCGTCGAGCATTCCAATGGCGAGAGATCTGAAAAATACTCGAAGAAAGCTGTCCTTCGACTCCTGCGAACGCGCATATTCGAATGTGTAGCGAACCAGAGCTGGACGATTGTACCCTCCGCCGTCTCTTAAAGCTGGCTGCTCAACGGCTTCGAAGTAGCCAACGATACGGCGAAACCTGCCAACTGCCTGTGCGCGCTCCTGCTCGTTTGCGAACGAGGGCTCGGTGGTGGTAAAGTCAATCAAGCCCTCCAGGGACGACTGGTGACGGTGCGACGGAGCCGTCATGGATGTTGTTGGATTAGTTCGCCAAATACCAGAACTCTGTCGTTCCTGGTCGATAGACTCACTCAGACGGGGGAACTTTCCGCTATCTGAGTGGTTGCGTTCAAACGGGCTCCCATTGGCCCCGGAGGATGACCTTCGGAGTCTCCCCGCATGACAAAATAAACGGTACAAACAAACCTCTAACCTACCCAAAATGTGTTTTGGTGGTACGGTTCGTGTTGGAAAGCTTTGGTGTACTGTTTATTGTGTCATAGGGAGGGAGAAGGTGAGGCTGGAGTGATGATCCACTCTCTCCCAGGTTTCTAATGGTAACCCTTGCAAGCAACGGATGGTGGTTGAGGGTGCCGAAAACAGGATGTCGAGGTGCACCCGTGATACAACATCAGGCCAGAACTTGCCGCCCCCCCATTCCTCCTAGGTTCTCGCCTTGGTTCCATTTGTTCAAAAAGTTGGTCCCCCGCACTCAATCCCTGGATTTGCATTATTCCAAAGAGCAGAATGGAGAGAGTTGGCCAGTATCGCAGTTGTATCCCAGGCATAATCATTGGTCGTAACAAGCCAATGTTTGGTTCGTTAATCTGCTCTCAACTTCTTCCCTTCTAGTATCTCACGTTTCCAATCGCCTCCAGAGTGCCTGAGGTATATGTGGCATCGCTCATCGAGGATTTCCTGTCCGTGTCTTATCCCGCAAACATGCTTACTCCTAAACTTTTAAAACAGGACGAAACTTTAGTTTTCCGACCATCCATAGTGAAAGATCCCTTCCGCTCGTTCCACGCCACTAAACGCATTACCTATGACCTCGCAGGTGTTCGAGCTGGGTGTCCACTTTTTTTAAAAAAAAAATCAGACAACCAACGAGGACTTCACACTTTGCTGGAAATTGAGCAAGGTTTGGTTGACAAACCAAACTGCTCTTTCCACACACCGACCATGCCAGCACATTTAGCGGTCTCACGCGGCTACCTTCATCGGCTTGACGCCCAGGCCGTTGCGGTTCCGGAAGAACAGAACACCCTTGCCACGGCCGACGGCACCCTCACTTGGCTCGATCCACTGGCACCACCTGGCGCTCTTCCACATGGCCTTGATGAAGCCAATGGAGCCATCCTTGGTGTCTGCGCGGTAGTGCTTGCCCATAATCGGCTTAATAGCCTCGGTAGCCTCATCAGCGTTATAAAAGGGAATGGTGCTGACATAATGGTGCAAGACGTGGGTCTCGATAATACCGTGGAGGAGGTGGCGGCCGATGAATCCAAACTCGCGGTCGATGGTGGCGGCGGCGCCGCGCACGAAGTTCCACTCGTCGGCGGTATAGTGGGGAAGAGAAGGATCGGTGTGCTGCAGGAAGGTGATGGCAACTAAAGTTGGTTACTTGTCAGTTTCGGCTCCGAGTGTAGTTCGAACTTGCGATGGCATTTTAGACTTACCGAGCCAGTGGTTGACCCATATGTATGGCAGGAAGTACCAGACAGCCATGTTCGACCAGCCGAACTTCTGGATCAGGAAGTAAAGGGCAGTTCCGGTGATGGCGATACCCAAGTCGCTCAGGACAACGAGATGGGCATCGCGGTTCTCGTACAGTGGGCTGCGAGGGTCGAAGTGGTTGACACCGCCACCGAAGCCGTTGGACTTGCCCTTGCCGCGCCCCTCCCTTTGTCTCTCGTGGTAGTTGTGGCCCGTCACGTTGGTCATGAGATAGTTGGGCCAGCCAATGACCTGCTGGCCGATCAGGTGGATGAGGGTGGCAATTGGTGTCTCCTCAGTCAGTTCAGACAGCTCGTGGGCGAGGCGACCAAGACGGCTGGCCTGCTGTTCCCGGGTCCTGGGAACGAAGACCATGTCACGCTCAATGTTTCCGGTGGCCTTGTGGTGCTTGCCGTGGCTCATCTGCCAGCTGAAGTAGGGAACAAGCAGGGAGGAGTGGAGGATCCAGCCGACCAAATTGTTGACCTTCTGCGA
>Ga0247765_1000779_pt1 | contig 21211 bp, 22 predicted proteins | sample UWRJL106311C6_FD_179949 | JGI IMG/M metagenome (GOLD analysis project Ga0247765, IMG submission 179949) | Plant litter microbial communities from Arlington Agricultural Research Station in Wisconsin, United States - UWRJ-L106-311C-6 | ecosystem: Environmental > Terrestrial > Plant litter >... | reverse complement strand
CCACCCCACAAACCACCCACCAACCCCCCGGGAACCCCCTTCCCCCCCCCCCCCCCCCCCCCTTTTTCTCTCTTCCCATCTCGTCGACATACCTTACCTTGAAACCCCCATTTGCACTGTTGCCTCGGGAGAGGGTTAGGTGAGCTCATCAATGGCGGCCAGTCACCGTTCAATGTCACCGTTCAGTGTAACTGCCGCCTCTCATCACCGCACCCACGGTCTCCGGTAACCATGGACACTCCCAGTCACGGTCCTCAACACAAGAGGCTCTGTAAAGCAAACAATCCTGACGTGTCGTTTTGCAAGGAGAGACGGAACCAGCCCCGAGATGATCCCACGAGTCAATTCTCGGTCCACACATGTGCGCTTATTTCTCTGGTTCAACCGGAACATTGTGGATGTGCTCGTGCTGTTTGTCTCCGTGTCAGGTGTATTTCCATCTCTCCGCAAGTCAGAGACTGACCACGAAGAAGCCCGCACCCACACCCACACCCAGAGACTTGTCAGTCAGGATCATAAGCGCATCCAGGCCGCAGTTGCACCCCTAAGCTAGAAGGGACACCCCGGCTCGCAGATCCAATAGCCAACCGACTCTGGACGCGTTCCGAGATGGGGGGAGGGGGTGCGGTGTGACTCTGACCCTCAACGAGGGCTTATTCCCTCTGTTAAGGTCTCGTCAGGCGCCTGTAGAGCCAGGACTACTCCGCAGCGAGAAGCTGCTAGTGTCATCGGTGAGAGGTGGCACCGCCAGGGTGAAGCCATCATTGGACAGCGATTCCCCACAGTGAGTGAGACCCGTGGGAGGGACCACGGTGGTAGCGAATCCGGCGTCCTCCACGACAACCAAGTCCCAGACGGCACACCTCGCAGGAAGCCGGTGTGTACGCAGTAGGCAGCACGCTCGGGGGCGTCAAGCCCGACGCCGGTCACCTAACGAGAGCCCAGAGTGCCAGGAGAACATGCGTCAGCTGGAGAACGCAACCTGCCTCCATTGCCGACGGGCACCTCAAGGTGGACTCCCAAGGACAAGATGCTCCGTAACCCGCTCCGTAGCCCACGCCGCCCCATAACGAACCCAAGACACCTTTCCCCTCCATGGGGACCAAATACCGATCCGAGATGAGTCCATCCCAGGGCCAAGGGGAAATTATTGAACCTGGTTGAACGGCGGGAGGGTAGGCACAGTACTTCCCGCTGCCGTCGGCGGCACAGGGAAACAAACGATCCGGCTTCCAGCCTGCCTGGCCAGTAGCCAACCTGTGTGACCGATATCAAGCCGATATGGTGTGGAAAAGGGTCCCCTGTCGAGCTCTGCTTTCCGCAGCTCTGTATCTGCAATGTTTAGTGTCTGCATCTACCAATCAGAAGTCGTCGCCACAGTATTTGAAATCAGGAGCAAGCAGGAAACACTTATTCTCGAGAGTCCGGGAAACTGCTTTGTCGGAAAGGGAGAGACCAGGTGTCGGCCAGAGACGGTGCCGAACATGTCCCGTCAATGCGGAAATGAGCATGCGCTCCGTTTCGTTTAACAGCCCGCACCCGGCTTGATATGGCGATAGCGACCGCATTTTCAGCCTCTTTCTGATCATGAACGGAATAAGTTTGGGACAGTTGGCAAACTTTGCCCGAGGACAGTGTCCTGCGGTCGGACCGTGTTCGCATAATAGTTAAAGGCCGCATGGAATGCAACAGCACGAACTGTTTGAGGTGCACGGATATGGAACGTCTGGAAGCTTTCCCAAGTGCGCTGCCAAGGGATGATGCTCACAGAAGAGGAAAGAAAATGTCTGCCATGGGCTTTGGAAAGAGCACCCATGCTATCGCTATGACGGTGCCGTCGTGATATTTGCATCGTGATACCCACATTGTGCCCACATTGTGCCCACATTGTAGGTGACACCGGGTCTCACAGCGCAGAATCAACATGGTTCACAAGAGGCAGGGTTGCGAGACGGCACCCGCCCATTCAGACGATCCAGGTATTCAGACGAGATGCTCTCGACTGGTACTGGCGATCATCGAGGTTACAGAGCTTGGCGACGGGAGTCTTGGTTACCCCAGTCTGGCAGGCTGTTGTGCAGCGGCTCCAGGCCGCTGTCACTGCGACTGGGGATACCCCTGACGCCACTTGAGGTCGTTCATCCCCCGCCGAAAGGACGCTTCATGACCACGATCACGAGACATTTGACATGCTATTCTTGGAAGTCGTCGCGATAGCTGAATTATCATTGCCTACGAGGGGAAGCTCCGTTCGTTCCGAAAATGGGACTTGCAAGCCGTGGCGACGACGGACGGTCGAGAACGTGACACCTGAAATCGCGTCGCTACACGTCTGATTGGCCGTGGCTGGGGGGCGTAAACTTGTTCGTTACACAACTTATAGCCTCAACCAGGCAAGGATGTTGCCGAGCGGTGGGCAGTTGGTGGTCTGGTTTGTCGTCCCAAATCGGCTTGGATGGGTGCTTTCGGCGAGCCAAGGCAGACGAGGCAGCAATCAAATGGGAATGCTCCCAGAGATCCGGCGTACCTGTGCCGCACAGGACAAAAGACCTACGCTACACTACCTGAGGAGTCGCTGGCGTTTTCCCGAGGAGAATCCCACGCCCCCCAGGAGGAGAAGGTGTGACGGCACAACACGGGAGTGGGCAACTACCTGTCAAGGGTTGGGACGGGAGCCAAATTGCGAAATATAAATCCAACACCATCTTGTGACCCTTGCGACCTTCTGCGACCCTCTGTCCGCCGGGGTGGGACGGCGATTTGTGTTTAAACCTTTGCGTTTGCGCTAGTTAGTCGTTACGGAGCTTGCGGAGCAAAGTAGGTAGTTAGGTTGACTGACGAGCAAGTGACGAGCATTGATCGAGCTTTGTTGGGGGCGACCCACCACCGGTTTGGGATGAGTCCTGGGAGGCGTAAGAGCGGCAACGCTCATCCCAATCCAGGTTGTGAGAGAGGGGTTGCCCTGCGAGGAAGGAAGCCGCAAACCTTGGAAATGCTGCAGCAGTAACAATGTCAGCACCTGCCATCCAGGTGTCACTCGGCCCACCCCCTTGCGCAAGGCCTTGCAGGCCTAGAGGTGCCTGAGGATGCATTGGACAGGCCGTAGCCTGGTAAATCTTGCCGGGACACCCCCTTGCTGCTGTTCCGCGACACACAGACGCAGATGCTCAAGCCAGGTCGGGCTAGCTTTTCAGCGAGAATCATTCCCCGCGACCATCCTGCACTGCTCAGCCCAGCAGCACCAGATATCCACCTACCTCGCCCGGACATGACGGAATCACCGCTCCCGCTGAACTCCCATCCCCCATTCCCAGGTTCCTTGACGTCTGTGATGAGCATCCTGCATCACTTCAAGGTGTCCACTTTTGCAACTTGCGGCTGAGGGCAAAGCTGGAAATATGCCAAGCAGGACCTCGAGAGCCGCGGCGCTACCTAGATGCCAAACTATCCAGGGTACAAGCGGTGGGAAGCTACCCAAGTCCAGAAAAGTCCGGTAAATAATTGCATGTCGTGTGCGGTGGGAGGGAGCCCCCTTGGTTTCGGATACTTAAAGTTATAGGGTTGGTTTTTCCACTATAGCCCATCTAAAAAGCTCTCGCGCTGGGGGTTGGACTCGAGGTCAGCGCGTGCGAAGAATGATCGCCAACATGAGGTGCTGAAGGCTACGCCTACACCCCTCCAAATCGTGCAACCCATGCACTGTCCGTATTTTAGGTAGACAACCCCGCCAGCGAGCTCTGAGCTTTGCCTCCTGCACACCCCAGCTTGCGACAACCTCGGGCATTGTTCATCGGGCGCAATTGAAAAACTGGACGGCGACAACCGTATCTTTGTTTCAAACACGTCGACGGTCGCGCAAGCCGTGGGACGCATAAATAGCCTCGCGCCCCTCGCGTTGCTTTGCCAGGTCCGGACGTCATCAAGCAATTCAGTATCAAAGATGCATCAACCACCATACCAATACCCGCCGCAGTACCAGCAGCCGCACACGATGCAGCAGCAGCTGCCGTCGATGCCCATACCACAGGGCCCGCCATCCTACCACCCGCCAGATAACCTCCAGCTGTCGGCGCCCCCGCAGCAGAGCCCCTTGAGCGAGACGTCGCCCGCGCAGGAACGCGCGCCCCTCACTCCCGAGCAGCAACGGCAGCAGGCTCTCAACCTAGAACCCTACTCGCGCGATGATGAGAATGGCTGGATCTACAAGTGATTGCGCCCCTTCAACGTCGGGAGGAGACTCATGCTGACTAGATCGCAGGCTCGTCGTCGTACAACAACCACAGCGCGCGCGCATGTGCGGTTTCGGCGACAAGGACCGACGCCCCATCACGCCGCCTCCCTGCGTCAAGCTCATGGTGATAGACAAAAAGACGGGCAAAGAAGTCAACTGCAAGTATGTAGGATGGGTTTACCGAGCGCACGGCGCGGCCGCTGCTAACAGGATGGCGCAGTGAAATCGAGCACACCATGTACGTTCTGAACGTCGACCTCTGGTCCGAGGACGCTTTGAAGGAAGTCAACCTGGTCAGGCACACAACGGCGACGCCGTCCATCTCGTCAACAACACCTGCATCGTACGCGTCAATCGAACAATCCACACCCGCCTACTCCAATATCCTGCCGTCGAGTCGCGACTCTGGCTATGGCCAGCCCATGTCATACCCTCCCCCCGCGCCAGCGGTGAACCCATATGCTATGCAACAGTCACCTTACTCTGGTATGCGGCGCCGCCTAACACTTTTGTTTTCTCGTTGTGCCATGCTGACCGGACCGAATAGCTGGAGGTTATGTAGCTCCCAATGGCAGTGGCTACGCTCCCGCGAACCAATATTATCCCAACGAATTTCGTCCCGACATCCAGGGCATGCCGCAACTGGCATCCCAGACCCCCGGATTCCAACCCCCGCGCGTTTATGAGCCGCAGTTCGGCATGTCTCAACGGCTCTCCATCGGTGGCGGTCAACCTCAGGGAATGTTCACTCGAAATCTTATTGGAAGCTTGGCGGCGAGTGCGTTCCGGCTGACCGATACGGAGGAAAAAGACGGCATCTGGTTCGTGTTGCAGGATCTGAGCGTCAGGACAGAAGGCAATTTCCGGTACGTTCCCCCAACTCCTCCCCCCATTCGGGGTTCGTAAGCTGACGAGACAGGCTGCGGTTCTCATTCGTCAACGTCGGCGGGCCGTCGACAAACGGACAACCTTCTGTGAATCAAGGGAAAGCCCCTGTCCTCGCATCTGTTTTCAGCGACGTCTTTCAAGTCTACTCGGCCAAGAAGTTCCCGGGAGTCTGCGAGAGCACGGCGCTTAGCAAATGCTTTGCGACCCAAGGCATCAAGATACCGATAAGAAAGGAAGGAAAGGGTAACAACGACGCCGAGGACGATGACTGAAGCCAAGGTGTGAGCTACCGATTACCCTTATCACGAACGTTTCGCGAGCGCAGGCGAGGCAATGCCAAGGCAAATGGCATCATCTAGCGGCCGATGTTTATCTAGGAGTTTTGGGCCAACGAGACGGGTTTGCGTTACGTTAGCAAAGGTCGAATGAGATCTTTGGGTTTTAGTCAAGCTTTGGAGGGTGATGTCAGTGGTGCCCAGAGCCGCCAGCCAGCTACGAAATCGAGGGGTTCCTTGTGATTGGGGAGAAAATTCTGGGAAGCCCATGACGGGGCGGAGAGATGCGGGCGAGAGGTCATGCGGCTGGCCGCCCAGCCCAACGAGATTTTGCTCTCGACTGAGGAGCCCGCTAGAAAGAGCTGGGCGAAGCAACCATTCTGTAGCAGTTGCACACAGAGCCCGCTTTGATTTTAGACCGTATATAAAAGATTGACATTTCCTCCAAAAACTCTGCAACTCTATTTGCGCTAGGCTCCTCTCCGCGCTACTACCCCTCCCCCGCTCTCCTTTACCCCTCCCCTCGGTGGTACCTGCCCTGTCAAAGCTTGTCAACAACCAAACACTCTTACAACATGTCTAACCTTCAATCATCTGGCCGCGGCGGTGCGGGCAACATCCGCGACAGCAGCAAGAATGTCCCCCTCCAACCCGAGGACCTGCAGACTCCGACACTCAAGACCGCCGTTGTCACGACGGGCCGAGGCGGCACCGGCAACATGGCCAAGAACACGGATCCCGTGGAGACACGTCTGCGGCAGGACGTAGAGCCGTACAACCCCCCCGCCCCCTTTTTTGTTTCTCTGTGGGGACTGTAGTTATACTTTATATCGTGACTAATTCAGCAAATGCAGAGTCGTTCGTCGATCTAGCAACGCCAAGCACATTGGCCGCGGCGGAAGCGGAAACGTCTTTACCAACGCTGATGACGCCGAGAAGGCGCTCAACGAGATGAACAAGACTTTGTCTTCGGCAGTGGAGGACTCGGCAGTAGCAACGACCGCGCTGGTGGGTGACAAGAAGGACCCTAGCTGGACTGAAAAGGCCAAAACCCTGCTTTCCGGGAAGAAGTAAATTTTTGGGTCGTCGGGTGGTTTTGTTGTTATACGTATTGGTATACCTTTTAGCTTGGTGTCTTGCTGTATGGCCGGCGTGGGGTTTTCAACAAAGCATGAAGTTTTGTTTTTGGTTGGCTGCTGTCATTGGAAAAAAGGGGGAGGGATTGATTGGTTGGAAGTGTGTATCGCATGTCAACCACCGAATTGACTTATCATCTGCAAGGCTGCGGTGGGCCATGTATCCTTGCCTAGGCGATGTTTTCCCAGCCGTTTCCCCCCATTCCCGAATAAAATGTTTCCGGTTATTGTGCACAGCTACGCTCTCCCTCGTCCTGACCTCGTGAGCCTGCTCACCTCGCATCTTCCATACTCTCCTTGTGCTGCGACGTCTGCAGTTTGCTGTCAAGACGACTCCCCATGCAGCGAATCCTTCACACCTTTTCTAATACCGAAAAACACTGTGCTGTCGCCTACCTCGACCTCTCGTGCTCCCCTGAGATCGAATGTTGGCTGTACTCGACCATCCAGGACTTTTCGCCCAGTCTAGACACCACTAATGTCACTGCAAACTTCTCCAAGTCCGAGGCTTTGTTATGCGACGACCTCATCCTTGCAATCCTAGGTCGGGCACGGTTTCTCGGGCCCGACGTTCCCAACCCGAGGCTAGTCGGACCCAGCCGCATGGTCCTGGGCAGTCTGGATGAGGCGATGCGTCTCCGATTGGGGGGCGCGGATGGCCAAGACACCGGCAGTGCGGGCGGGATTGACTGGGAATTCTGTGGGGAGTGGCTGTTCTGGGCAGAGGAGTTACTCGGCGTGTCGGAGGCAGAACAGGCCTGGGAGTGGGATGTAGTGAAGAAGGGCAATATCCTGTTGATTCAGTCCCTGACGCATATTCCCAGGCAAGGGTGGGGATCCGCGGATGTTTTCGAGTCCAACCTCAAGAGCCAAGCTGAGCGCAGGGGTATGGGCAGGAAACTCGGTTGGGCAGTTTCTTGGTAAGTTGACAAGGGCGATTGTAGATCTCGAAAGCGCAGAGTCCGTCTAGAGCAAACTTTTATCCGTCTAATGAACCCTTGTGCTCATATATATACATCATTCGGCCTTAGTGAGGCGGTGCACTTCCTGAAAGTAAAATCTGAGATCCTCGGGGTTGACGAAGGGAGTGATGCCTAAAGAGTCAGTCAAGGTTTAGGTTGTGGACAGTTCGCTCACCATGCCCCAAGTTGACAATCCAGCCCTTCTTCTTGTTCGCCCAGTCGAACCCCTCCACCAGCTCCTTCACCATTTTCGTGATGGAGGCGTGGGAGCCGTAGAGGATTCCGGGATCAGCATTGCCCTGTAGGACGATCGGTCGGTTGCCAACAACCTTGACAGCCTCGGCTGGGTCGTACAGCCAGTCGAGCCCTACGACATTGTATCCCATGTCGCAAACAGCGTCTAGAGCATACCAGGAGCCTCTGGGGAAAACAATCATGGGCACGGGGTCCAAGCCAAGCTCCTTGAGCTTGATAGGAAGATGCTTGGCGATGTAGGCGAGGTACGGACCTGCGAATTCATCGAACGACGATGGCGAGAGCTCGCCGCCTGAGGACTCGAACACTTGGATGAGCTACAAGGCATCAGCTATGGCAACCCATAAAGGTAAGGGCAATACCTGAGCTCCGGCCTTGACCTGGAGGGCCAGGTAGTCGACACACAGACCGGAGATCTTTTGAAGGAGGACCTTGGCCTCATCGGAATATTTAAAAATCCAAGTCTTGCACTCCTTTGATAACTTGCTGTTGCCGACCATGTAGCAGAAGAGTGTCCAAGGGGCACCGCAGAAGCCGATTAGAGGTACCCGTCCGTCGAGTTTCTTTCTCGTCAGAGCAATAGCCTTGTAGACGTAATCCAGCTCCTTGGCCACGTCGACGTTTCTCTTGATGAGCTCGTCATACTGGCCATCTGCGGGACCCAGCAGGGGATTCGGGAAATGCGGCCCTTTCTTGTCGACCATCTCGACCACCATGCCCATGGCCTGGGGGATGACGAGGATGTCTGAGAAGATGATGGCAGCATCGACAAGGCCGGCATAGCGCTCAATTGGTTGGAGGGTCAACGTCGAGGCCACTTCAGGATCCCGACAACACTCGAAAAAATCCCGATTCCCCTTGGCCTCGTGGTATTCGGGAAGATAACGACCAGCTGCGCCTAGTCAGCGCGATGCTTTCAGGCCACAGCCGTAGCTCTCACCCTGCCTCATCACCCACATAGGCGGTCGTTCAACCGTTTGACCTGGGTTGTCAGCATTTTCCAAGAGTCTGACGAGGAAACTAACCCCACGCTGCCCTGATGATCAGGTCATTCTTCATCAGTGGAAAGTCTTCCATGGCGTCCATCAAATTCAAATTGAATTGGCAGCCACAGGTCGCGGGATACGCGGGGTATCTTCCTCAGGCCCCTACCCCTGCAAATATAGTGATCAGCCACAGTTCCAGCCACCTGCCGCGCCACAGCCATTATGCCAGAGCTCAAGCTTCTTGGTCCTTCAAGCTTGCGTCAACTTTCGAACCAACCAACCTAAGCATGGCAAGCCAGAGTCAATGACTCTCCACGCCTCGAGCTGCTCCCGCACTCTCCAGCGCCACGTCGTATCCTCGCGAGATACAATCTGGATCTCGGAAGTCGCCCTCACCGCCGCTTTTGACCGATACTCCAAAACATGGCGTAGGAAAGCGAGCAACGTCCCAGGCCCTCTCGAAAGCCGTCGTCGTCTGGGGAAGCGCCAGCTTGGTGACCTCTCCGGCCTCCAATGCACTCCAACACCGCCCGCTTGGGCGTTTTCTGCTCCTATAGATCTCACCCAATGGCAGTGGGAAGCTCCCCAGTCGCCCTCGACCTTGCAAGAGAGCTGTGCGAAGCGGGCCTCTTTCAGTCTCTCGACAGCCCTGCCTCGCTGGCTTCGCGATCTCGCGCTTGGCGCTGAAGAGCCGTCTAAAGCTCTGGTAGAGGCGCCGCCGACACTCTCCTTCCAAACGGATCTCGACATGTTCCACCACTCAATCGCCAATGCCCCAATCGAGACTGTCGTCTCCGAAACGCGCCATTTGTGCGCCAAGTTCCAACAATCCATCTTTCTCGGCGAAACACAACCTAAAGACGTTCAAGCGCTATCGGCCGAGATATGGGACGCACTAGATTCGAGATTCAGTGGTGAGCCGCAGGGCACCACCGTCTTGTTGGACCTCTACTCCGCTATCGTCAACGGTGCTACAACCTCAAAAGTGTTTCGGCCCGGTTTGCTCAGCTCGTCGTTCTGGAACGCGCTTTTAGTACGAATCTCTAGTCTTCCCGTTGATGACCGATTATGCAAGCTTTTCGGCCAGGTGATGGACGCTACCCGTCACGTCAGTCGTGCCGACATGGACCAGGGTATTCTCGCCTTTCTCGGTCGTTGTTTCTTCTGGTGGAGCTCCCCCAACACAACTGCGGACACGGAGAAGATAGTATTAAGAGAGCTGGAAACCGCCGCTGCTGCATGCAGTTGGGCCATGAAAAACCTGGTCACCAAGCCGAATTCCAGCCGCCAGAGCAGCAGAGCAGCCTGTCTCGATAGCGCTATAAGCAACCTTGACCAGGCGCGTGTCTCTCTCGACTTGGCTGTTGACGCCCTCTCAGCTAGTGACCGTCACGTCCGGATGATTTCTGGCGCGCTGGCGACGGCTGGGCCCGGCAAGTTTGGCCGCCTTCTGCACGCGGCAAACCAGTCGCTTCTGAAATACGCTCGCGCAACTGGGACGAACATGTGCGAGCTGCGCTACAATTGGCTTTCCCTTCTAGCTCAGATGCCGCTGGTGAGGCAGGAGACGCTGTTCAGAACTGCGGCCATGTTGTCGGACCTGGGAGAAGAGCCCCTCAGCGAGGTAGAACTCAGCTGGCTGATGATCTCGCAATGGGCAAGCCGTGGCTACGTCAAATCCCCGGACTCTTTACGGCTGAGGTACGAGCGGTACCGGCAGTACAGGGGCGAGGCGGCTCTTGGGGCTCTGGCGCTAGCCATTTGCCGGTCCAACGATTCGCGTGAATCCCAGATGGGCATGTACATCAGCTTATTACGGCTATTAGCAAGGCTTGAACGGTCCTACGACATTATTAATTCTCTTGAGGCGCTGTCGCACAGTCGGACAGTTCCACGGTGTCTGTTGCAGTCGCTCTCGGCGGCGTCGAGTGATCACCACGTGGCACTGCACCTCCAGAGACTCCACAGGCAGGCTTGCAAGGACGGGCCGGACTGGGATCCGGGGCTCGTAGAGAAACACGCCGACAAGATTGTGCTAGATGCTTCGCTGCCAGCAGGCACCATCTGGGCAGCGCTGGGGATTGCTCAGGCGACACAGGCTAGGCAGCGTGGTACTTATGGAGTCAAGCGGGCGGCGATTGTCAATCGGATCGCGACGGTGCTCAGCGAGGCCCCTCATTTGCCAAACAGGGTTGCTTTTCGACAGGTGTCACAGTGTGTGAGATATTTGGAGCGGGTCACGGGCAGGGTGCCTGCACCTGCCATCCGAGCCCTCTACCGGGTCGTGTCTAGGGATCTGCTCGAGCAGCGGCCCGGGCGAACCGCTCGTCTGCGGTGGTTCCTCTGTGTGTTGGAGAGGAACCACGGCAGGGAAGTTGCCTGGGGTTGCCGTCGTGCCCTGAAGCTGTGGCGCTACAGACTGTTGCGCATCTGGTTGGCACGCAACAAACAGTGAGGAACTTTTTTTTGGCTAGCCTAGGTAGCTAACTGTTGATGCAATGGACAAATTTTTCGTTACGACGGCTGCAGCAGCTCCCAGGCCCCAGGCTCTTCCCCCAACAAACGGAGCAGAGCTTAACGGAGTGCGACTTGCCAGGATTTGTGGGCCGGATGGAGATTGAGGGGGAGAGAGCTACGGCATGGTTACACAAAGACATTTTCATATGGTGACACAACAGGTCGGCTGCTTGCCACGATGCTTCCGATGAAGTGCAGACAGAAGAGAGAGATTAGGGCAGAAAGGTGGCCAAGGGGATGCCGGGAGGGGAAGTGATTGAGGTGGTTATTTTTCATCCTTTAAGAGAGCGAGTGCTGTGGTTTAGGTGGAGCGGAGACCTTGCACCTGACCTCACCACAGGGCTACAAGACAAAACGGGTCACGGAAGCTCACTAGGTTTCACAGATACCCGATAGGCTTCCTCCCCCACGGATGTCCCGATCGCCGCTCTATCAAATCCGAAGCGAAGGTATAGCGTCTCTGACGACTCCCAGGGCCGTGGGAGGGGAGGGCATGTGGCACTCGACCTAGGCATGCTGGGGGTTCAAACAGGAATGGGGGGAGGGCAAACGAAAGCGATCAGACAGAAGAAACGGCGGGGAGGCAGCCTAGTTCCCCACTGTGTCACAAGCGGCCGGTGGACGAGCCATGTGTGAGCGCTGTGCGCTGTGTGCCTCTACGCCTTGCAAATCCAGTCGATAGGTAAGGCTAGCAGACTTGGGGTCAGGTGGAGGCGACCGTCAGCATCCGAGCCGCGCCTCGTCTAGTCTATTGCGTTCGCTAGCAGTTAGCTTTCCCACTGCCGACGACTTGCCGATCAAGCCCTACCGAGAGATAGTTTTGCCAGGTCGCTGCCCTGTGGCTGCTGCCCTACCTCCCGCTGCTTACTGCGCATAGTGAGCTGCTGTCCACTAATTACTGCGCTGACCGAAGCCAGCCTGAGACTCTTTGCCCTCTTGGGTGTCTGCATGTCTGATATCTATATCTCTCTCTTGTTTACTGACGGCTGCTAGCTTCGAGACGCGTTGCCTCCGCAGTCGCTGTTCCAATTGCACGCGTCGGGAGTCTGCAGGAATCGGCTCTGCGGCGCATCGATTATATATACATATAATAACCCTTCGGAACGCCGACGACAAACTCGGCAACTCACACTCTTTCTCTCCCTAAACCATTTCACCCTTATCTCACACTCAAGAGATGCAGCACCAAATCGTCGGAGTCCCAGCAGCTATGCAACGACAGGACTTTGAACCGGTCATGCCCATGCATTGTTCGAACGCAGATCTACGTAGGGGCAGTATGGCTTCATCAATCGGTGATGGCCCATCTCCTCCGCAGACAGCGCCAAAACCCATACGCCGTCGGATGCGCATGATCACTTCGTGCCTGGAGTGCAGGCGACGGAAGTTGAGGTGCGACAAGTTGGCGACGTGCAGCAACTGCATGCGGTTTTCGCGCGAGTGTGTCTACATTGGCCCCAAGCTGGATGAGGCTGGCCAATTGCGCCTAACCGAGATCAAGGAGAAGGTGGGATCACTGGAGCGCCAGCTTGAGCGAGACGTGGCCAGGTCGACGGCCAAAGCTTTGGGGCCCAGGCAAGGGCATAGGTCGCAGCAGCAGCAATTATTGGCGTCTGACGGCCTCGACGAGGACTATGATGCCGAGGGTTTGGATTTCACGCCGATGGTGACCTCGGATGCCACTTACGAGGACGACGAAAACACGGACGAGCTGATCGATTTGGGAATCCAGGTTGGGAAGATGCGCATCACCGAGCGAATCGGTGGCATGAACCGGCCGCGAATATCCGAGGAGATCAGTGCCGGAATATCAACACACGCGAGTCCAGCCCACATGATGCGGGGCCTGAATGCCATGGGCATGGCGGGCGGCATACCGAATTTCCTCAGGCCCGGAGCGTCGTACATTGCGCCGACGGGAGGCTTCTTCTTCGGGCAGGCGGTGGAATCCCCGTCCGTCTTTGAATTTCTACCGAGCGAGTTCGACAGGCAGAGACTTATCGCCCGCTACTTTGAGGCGGTGCACCCCATCACACGCTGCGTGCACGAGCCGTCGTTCCAAGCCTTGTACGAGAGCTTTCGGCTGCACGTCGACATCCAGATGATGGAAGAGCCACGGCCATCAACTCAGGCGGTCGTCTTTGCCGCTCTCTTCAGTGCGGCGGTGAGCCTGGACGAGAACGACGTGCTCCAACAGTATGGCACGACCAAGGCGGTGCTGGTCAATAAGCTGAAGCTAGGTACCGAGTCGGCGCTTAGCAAAGCTGACTTTCTTCGCACGACCAAGGTCGAGACGCTGCAGGCCTTCGTCATGTTTCTGATCCCCCTCTGCCGCGATGAGGTGTCGAGAGCCCACTCAGTGCTGGTGGGCGCGGCCATCCGCATGGCCGAGTGCATGGGTCTGCACCGCGACGGCGAGAGCTACGGGCTCACGCCGCTCGAGACGCAGGTGCGGCGTCTCATATGGTATCAGCTGTGCTTCCTCGACATACGCACGTGCGAGGCGCAGGGGCCGCGGCCCGCCATTCATCAGGATGATTTCAACACAGCGCTACCCTTTAACTGTGATGACGACGAAGACCTGACAGGACCGGCGGCCCCGCGTAGCTCGGACGGCTGGACGCCGGCCCTGTTCTGCTGCATCCGCTTCGAGATCAACGAGTTTATGCGGCTGCTCTGGTTCGAGCGCCGCAAGCTTGAGATGCGCCGCCAGACGCTCGTCAATGTGGTGCACCGCATCGACAAGTTCCGCAAAGGCCTGGCCGATAGGTACTTCCACCGCCTCAAGGATAGGACGCCGATGCAAGAGTACACCAAGCTCGTCATACAGCTACTCGTGCACCGCCTGTACGCCATGGTACTGCACCCCTACCATGCTAACGTCACCAACCCCATGCCCGACAATTTCAAGGACATGCTCGTCCACAGCGGCGTCGGCATCATCGAGACAGCCATCCAGCTCGAGCAGGACCCGACCTTCCGCGCCTGGCGCTGGTACCTCGGCGCCTACCAGCAGTATCAAATCGCCCTGCTGCTGGCCACCGAGGTGTATTACCGTCCCGCCAACCAGTTCGCTAACAAGATCTGGCGCTGTCTCGACTACGTCTTCTGTCTCGACCCCAACATGCCGCGCGATGAGAAGAGCCTGGGTCTACTCGCCGAGATTATGGAGAAGACGAGCGTCTACATGAACATGCGCAAGATGCGCGCTCCCACAGCCATTGCGAAAGCTGTCCCTGACAGGCAGGCCGTTAAGGATTCGCCTCCCCAGGGGACCAGCCCGCTACAGCCATCGCCTCCCATGACCTTTCAGCCCATACTTCCCGAGGCCATGCCGGCGACAGCCGTCCCAAACATGTCGTTTCCCCACCACGACAGTAACCCGTTCGCCCAGATGACGTTCCCCCCACAAAACATGATCTTTGGAGGTGTCTCCAATGGGGAAGCCCTCTGGTCGTTGCCGCCCGCAATGAACGTATCGGGCAGCCACAGCCCCGATGGTAGTATCAGTCCGGAAATCTCCGCGCAGAGACAGAGTGGCAATGTCATGTCGGCTCCGACCTTGTCAGCTGGCATGAACATGACGGAGCAAATTGACTGGGTATGAACTTTGAAGAGTAAAACAAAGCATTGCTGACACGCAACAGGGCCAAATGGGAGACGTGATTTTCTACCCAGAGTTTGATTTCAGTACGCTGGTCGGACCGGGTGTCGGGTTGCCTACGCCTTAGGAGTTTCCGGGCAGATCGGATGAGGTGGGTTTTGGATTTGGAGAGGACACTCCTTGGGGTAGCTTCATGTTGATGAGTAGCAATAAGGGGGTAGGGGGTTATATGTGGATGGAGTCACGTGCCAGCGTCTAAATTCAAGATTCAGGGTTAGGGTCGCCAAATGTGATTCTCAATTTCCATCAAACTTTCTGCCCGTACTTCGTAACTTCATGCTGCTGCAACCCCACATCCTTTCTCACCAATGTCATGGTTCCGCCACGTCGTTCGACGTACCATAACAGACATGTCTGAGCAGTCGGTGCCGGCAGCTGTGAGTGCGGCGGCCAATCTGGCAGGTGCGATGACATGTTTTCCAAAAGTGCCCATTCCCCCTCGCGGTGTCGACTACCGCGGCAAAGTCGTTCTCGCCCCCATGGTGCGCTCAGGCGAGCTGCCCATGCGTCTGCTCTCGTTACATTACAGCGCCGACCTCGTCTGGGGTAGGTCCCCCTTCTTCCCTCTTCCCTCCATTGCCTACTAAACGCGATGGAACAGGCCCCGAAACTGTCGACCGCGCCCTCATCGGGACGACCCGCCGTGTCAATGCCCGCACCGGCATGATCGAATTCAGCCGCCTACCCTCCAATGGGCACTCCAACGCCCCGGGGACCCCTGCTGAATCCGTCATCTACCGCCTCGATCCCGTCCGCGAGTCCCAAACCCGCCGCCTCATCTTCCAGCTTGGCACGTCCGACCCCGCCCGCGCTGTCGCCGCCGCGAGAATCGTCGCGCCAGACGTAGCGGGGATTGATGTCAATGCGGGGTGCCCCAAGCCGTTTAGCACGAGCGGCGGGATGGGCGCCGCGCTGCTGCGGACGCCGGACCTGTTGGTGGAGATTCTGGAGGCGCTGGTCAAAGAGGTTGTACCGGAGTTTGGTATCGCCGTCAGTGTCAAGATTAGGCTGCTAGAGACGGCGGAGGAGACAGAAGCACTCGTGAGGAGGTTGGTGCGTACGGGAATCGCGGGGTTGACGGTGCATTGTCGGACGACGCCCATGCGGCCGCGGGAGAGGGCGATTCGAGGGCAGTTGCGGTTGGTAGGTGACGTCTGTCGTGAGGCGGGCGTAGCGTGTGTAATGAATGGGGATGTGGACGGGAGGGAGCAGGCAGAGGATCTGATCAAGGAGTTTGGCGTGGATGGGGCCATGATCGCGACGGCAGCGGAGAAGAATCCAAGCTGTTTTCGACCTGGCAAGTTGGCGGGCTGGGAGGAGGTGGCGAGGCAGTATGTGCAGTTTGCCATTGAGGCTGAGAACAAGTTTGGCAACACAAAGTTCTCGCTGCAGCAGCTGATTCCCGGCCGCGAGCCGATGTGCAAGCGGATTATCGCCGCCAAAACGTACACTGAGCTGGTCGAGGTTCTAGGCTTAGATGATATGCGGGACGCCGCGGCCGAGGTGGATCGCGCACTAGGAATGGAGGCGGCGAAGAAGCATAAGCAAGAAAGGAAACAAGCAGAGACAGACAAAAAGGCACAAAAGAAACGCAGGCGCGACTCCAATGACAGTGTCCAGGTCAAGAGGCGGGTACTGGACGAGAGACCTGCCGGACTCAGCATGGCTGCTGCATCCGCGTTGTGAACAATCATGGACGCGGGCATATGGTATAGATCGCGGCATGGATGGCGTTGGGTTGAGGCTGGTTTATGATATCCACAGAAATCATTTATTGCTGCTAGCTACACCTTCTTCCCTTGAGCAAGCAGCTCCGACACCTTTGGTGGCAACACCAGGGCGCTGCGGTCGTTTCGTCGGTGGAAATCTACCAAGGCTATGGCTGTCTTCTCGGGTAGGTCTTCGTGAATGAAGTGGCCCGCTTCGGGGAATACTTGGAGGGCGTATTTGCCTGCTTGCGTCAGCGTGACCGACAACTGAGATAAAAGGACTTACCCTGCATCTGGCCGATTGTCAGCTCCGTGTCTAGCCTGTCCGTCCCGGCTAGAAGTAGCATCTTCCCGCCCTGGGCTCCGAGAAATTTCTTGCTCAGCCCAATGAACCAGCCCTCCCAAAACGGTTGTGTAGCTGCCAGGTTCGTCCGCCACCTCCACGGCCGAGTCTCGCGCTCGGCAGCCTTCTCCACCAACAGTGCCGGCACACTAGTCCTCGCCGACAATGCGTTGCGGATAGTCCGCGACCGCACATGCCAGTCGATGCCATCCCGCAGCGTCGCAAACCCCGTCGGCCGCGTTGACAAGTACGTCTGCATGCTCTGCAGCGCATCCATAGCCGACCCCTCCACCACATCCAGCACCACATAGCCCAACAGCTGGTTACCGAGGGTCCCCGCCTCGGCAAGATCCGTCACCACCGCACCACCGAGCGAATGTCCCACCAGGATCATCGGCGGAAGCTCCGTCCACCCCATCGCCCGCTTCACCAGCTGCGTCACATCGTGCAAGTCCCCCGACAGCGTCGCTAGACTCAGATCCGCCGGATGTTCAGGCGAGACTGTGGACCCGTGCGCCCGCGCATCTGGGGAGAGAATCCCTGCGGTGGGACAGCGCTTGCGGATTTCGGACGAGAGCACCGCAAAGGTTAGGCCGGAGGAGCCGGCACCGTGGTGGGTGACGAAGAGAGGGCCTTTGGAGCCAACGGGGGAGGTGAGGTAGGCGTGGTGGATTATGCCTGCGTGTGTTTCGGAGGGGAGGAATAATTCTCTCTCAAAGTAGGTTGTCCAGGGAATAGGCTCGAGGGTTCGGCCGGGTGGGGCGCTGTGCGCGGGGTCAGCATACCATGTCATGTCATTTATGCCTGGATGGGAATGAAAAAAAAAATACCCTAGAGGTCGGGCGAAAAGCGCTCTCGCCGGCGAGGGGATCACGGTTCCCGTGGAAGAGACAGAGGACGATGATGCAGACGACGAATCATATGAGGAATCATCGTCGGGTGCATCTGCGAGCGTGTGGTTGCTATGGCCGGAGCTGGCGCTGGTGGTGCTCCGGGTTGTGGTGGGGATGAAATCAAGCCCGCCGATCTGGTCGTCCTCTTCACCTTCCTCGTCAGCCTCGCTGAAGCCGGGCAGGGCGTTGAGTTTGGCTTTGGCCCATCGCTTCTGGAGGTCGCTCATGTCCCGGTCACTCATGGGCCAAAAATTGCGTGGTGACGTCGTTTGCGACTTGCGTTGTGTAATGTTACGGGTTGCACATGGAACCACTGCAGAAATGGCTTTTGGGGTATCTAGAAAAGAGTTTGAGCGTCATCTGTGATGTGTATGAGCTGTGTCGGTTACTCTTCAATTTGATGGACAACGAACAAACGACCCACCGCGGGAGCCACTGAGATCCGCAGCGGCCCGTTCGGCACAGCACTCCCCAGTGAAGATCACCCCTCCGGGTCCTCCCAAGTCGAGAACCCATGATCCACGCCAGCGGCAAGCGATAAGCGCCAAACTGCTCCGCTGCTTTCCGACGTGAAACTGCTGTCCACATCGAAGGTCAAATCATCGGGCAGTGTGTTTTGAGGATGCCGGCGCACTTTCTGGGCCCAGCGAGAGCGGCGCAGGTCTCTCGGTCACATTGCCGACAGCTATGGACGCCAATGCAAAAGATCGAGTAGGAGTTACTTACAACCAGTGCGGACCAGTTGCCAAAATAATAAGATAAACTTATCGTGGGCGCTTTTAGCTGATGTAATCTGCGTAATCGGCTGCAGCGATGCAGATCTTCAACGATAATGAAATTTATCTACATTTAAGGCACGTGCAGCCCCTGAAAACGCAATTTTTAGCCTTCTTGGCTCTCAAACCCCTATATCTCGATTTCTCAACGATTACGGCGTTGCCTGCGTTGCTTAAGGCTATCTACAAGTTGGTTAAGGCTCCTGCCGGCACGTATTTACTCTACCTCCGCAATAGCCTCGGCCTCGCTCCTACCCCTAGATATACGCGAAGAAATAGCATCCCAGATTACCTTCCAGCGGCAGAATTGCACCCTAATATTATTGTCAGGGCGCCAACGGCTTCCCCATTGGCGCTCCAGCACCTGGATCGCCGGCGAGCCTGCAAAACCTTCTTTCCACTCACGCCAGGCATCCTCAACCGTAAACAGCTTCGCCAGGCTTGTAACGATAGGGGGGTCCGTTAACTGGTTAGTTGGCGCAGGCTCTAACGCAAACTCTGGGGGTATAGGCGCCAAAATCGGCGCCAGCGCCGGCGCCAACGCTCCCAGGTAGCCAGTAATTGTAAGAGGGACCTTGCCAGAAAGGAGGGTATCCAGGATTTTACCCTCCTAAGCGGCCAATTAGTTGGCTAATTAATTGGCCATCTAATTAGCAATTTATTAGCTAGCGTATAGGATAGCTAAGCGAGTATTCTCTATAAGCCCACAGAGGTCTGGCAAGGCGCGCTGTAACAGGAGGCTTAGTAGTTCGGCTGTATCCGTAATACTGGCCTGCGCTGTACGCGCGAAGGTCTCCCACTCTTCGCCGTAGAAGGGAGGGTAAGAAAAGAAGGGCAGAGATGGAAATTAAGGTTGCAAGACGGCTAAATCCTATAGAAGTACTATCCGAAGGCGCTTCATAAGCTTAAGGAAGCCATCGCCGGCAAGATCGTCTTCGTCAAGGCCGCCTTATACCCACTAGCAGCGACGCGCGCGCGCCTCAAAGCGAGGCTCCCACTCTTCGATCCACAGCCAGATTTGGGTCTATAAAGCGGTGGGAGGATCATATACTGCGCGCGCCAAAAAGTAATCCCCTGGCGATTCAGAAAAGCCGGCAACAATACGCATAAACTGGCGCGGTAGGTACGTAAGGTAGGCCTGGCATAAAACGCTCTGATTCCAACGGCCAGCCTGTGAGATCTGCGCAAGTAAGGCGCCGTAGGTTTCTGCATCTTGTACTCCAACTCGCCGCGGCAAGTATATTTTTTTTACTGTAGATAGACCAACTACGCCGAAAACACACCAGGTATCCTGTAGCTATATACTGTAGGAGAGTTCTTCTTCGCGCTTTTAGCTAATAAGGACCTTAATCCTATACCAATCCTAGCGGCGGCGAAAGGAAGGCGGAGGCTCGCCAGCTACGTACCATCGCCAAAAAAATAGTTGTACTAAGGCGCCCTACGTGCAGAAAAGGGGGTTCTTATAGCGTAAAGATCCCATAAACTCCTTTCTAGCCGTCTTATTCATCTTACCATCTTGTAAAAGCGATACGAGGCAACCGCACTACGTAGGGCCTTCGGTAGGGGGGTAGTCAAGGAGAAAGAGGTCGGCAAGCTCCATCTTCCGGCGGTTTTCTCCACGCAGGAGGTAATAATAGCCGAACAAAAGATCAACACGCGTACGGAGGTTATATAAAGCGGTAGCTACACCATAAAGTAAATGCTCTTAAATCGCCAACCACTCGGCAGTGGAATATCCGGCCTAAATGCCTTCGGTACCTCGATCTTTAAAGCTGGCGCGGTTAAGGCGGTTTCTCTGGCGGCCGCGTTGCTCCAAAAAGCCACGTACGGCGGCGTTGCGTAGGTTCTCCGTATTCTTATTGCCGTATGCCACTTATAGGTGCCAGAGCTCGATCACGGCAGCGATATACGCATCTACCGTACTTTTAGTAAAAAGGTTACCTTCCTTACCATCACCAGCGCTACCGCCGGCGGCCGTTACCGTAACGACAGTTAACAGTAGTATATAGCCCTCCCGATCGTTGGCCAGGATCTAAGCCGCCTCGGCAACCGGTACTCCCAGCGTTGTAGCGAGGGCTTCAGCCTCCCGGAGGGCGGCTTGCTCATCGGCCGGCAGTAGTAGCTCCGTATAGCCGTTGCCGCGGCCACGCCGCTTCTTCGGCACCTTAACACGCCGTAAGAGGATATCTTCCTTCAGCCAAGCGGCCAGCTTATCAGGCGTAACGAGCTCGCCATCCGGCCACATATAGAGGGTTCCATCCGGCGCCGCGCGCGGCGTACTGCACCAGGTCCTCCACTCGCGTTGCTTTGAGGCGTAGCTCCTCGTCGTATTCGCCGGTTATTCGTCCTTCTTCGCCTGTAGGCCGGCCCTCCGTACCTCCTGAGCGCGCCCTTCGGCGGCCGCATACAAGCCGTCGGCCATGGTAGGATACAGGCTGGTGGTAATGGCGGTGATGGCGGTAATGGTGGTGATGGCGGTGATGGCGGCGATGGTGATGATTCCAGGCGGGGTAAGGCGGCCTTACGGCGCCTTACAGTGGGTGGTGGCAGATCCGGTTGCGGAACCAGTGGCCGGA
>Ga0247765_1000778_pt1 | contig 21228 bp, 10 predicted proteins | sample UWRJL106311C6_FD_179949 | JGI IMG/M metagenome (GOLD analysis project Ga0247765, IMG submission 179949) | Plant litter microbial communities from Arlington Agricultural Research Station in Wisconsin, United States - UWRJ-L106-311C-6 | ecosystem: Environmental > Terrestrial > Plant litter >... | reverse complement strand
AAGATGCTGGTGTGATGCTGGTAAAATTGTTAAGGGCCCTGTTAGGCAAGGTGGCTGGAGGGGGCACGTGCGGCTCTCTTTGGCGTGCCTGTTTTTTTGGCACCCAGTTGGCGGTTGACAAAAAAAGAGAGCCACATTACCTGCATGGTACATATGCTCCCATAGAAATCATTAGCGACTACAGGTATCTATTGGTACTACTAGCCGGTCATCTGACCGTTCCCTTCTATCACCTATGCCATCCGCATTACCATGGAATCCACCTACTTGTTGATTGTCTCCTGACGGATACTTTTCCACCCAGCGATTATCAGGGCCTTTAAATCTGAGCTAAGGCGATAATTTATACGTACGTACTGCTTGACAACTCGCCAGCAATTCTTGATAGGGCTTAAATCTGGGGATCCAGGGGTGTTGAAGAAGTGTTTGAGCTTGTGCTACTCTTTCCATACTCTTACAGGATTATTTTTTGCGCAATTGCCGCAGCCGTACCCTAAATCGCCATCTTCTTCCATAATAAACTCATTGCCTCGCTCAATTTACTTAAGTACAAGCTCGTTAAAAATAAAATCGAGATATACCTATTAGCTCATTTTCCCATTTATATTTGTAGGAACGTTGTAAAAGATCAGCTCAGACTTAAACTAGTAACCAACGGCAACCTAGATATGAAAACGCTTTTAATCCTCGCCTTGTGTATCGTCTTTTTACTTTAAAAAACGTAAGTGATGGATGTAATTAGGGTAATATCTTTCCCCGGGTTTGCGTATAATCCGTATATGACCTTCGGATCTAATTGCGTAATGGTACTCGTCAGTCCAGCGGATATCTCGCCATCTCTCCTTCGTAGGGCGATATAAAAGAGCAAGTTGCGCTGCTTTAACTCTTCGATCTGCGTAATTGGGTGATACCCAGCCCTTCTCGCACGCGATATACTTCCTGTAGCCTAGAGTGCCTATCCAATGGTCAGAAATAAAGGAGCCAGGGAGCCAGGGAGCCAGGGAGCCAGGAAGGTAGGAAGGTAGGAAGCCGCAACCTACCCATAGCTCTCTCGATCGTACGACTAGAAATACCGGAAATTCCAGCTTGCAAGGCCAGGCCTTGCCAGGTCAGTTGCCGGGCCTGGAATCCGTGGTTCCAGAGGATCTGTTCCATGGCCAATATTTGCTCCGGACTAATTAGTTTTTTCCGGCCTCTAGTTTCGATTTCCGGGTGCCTGCGATCCTGTTGCCATTGCAAGATGACTTTGCCTCGCGCAGTACTGACCCCAAAAGTACGGAAAACATCGCTTTTAAAGAAAGAAAGTTTGTGACCCTGTAAATAACTAACCGTACCGATTAACTTGGATTTAATCGGTGTAGGATGGTGGCCGTAAGCCATGGTGGTTGTGGTGGTGGTTGTGGTGGTTGTGGTGGTTGTGGTGGTTGCGGTGGTTGTGGTGGTGGTGTGGAAGGTGGTAAAAAGTAGGTGGTCTGATGGAAGATGGTGGAACTGTTAGGGTTGCTGTTAGCCGGGTACGCACAGGTCAGTTTTTGGTGGCTCTCTTTTTTTGTCAACCGCTTGCTTGTTAAATGGCGATTTGAGTCAATACACCGCTTTAGATGTAGCTGCTCATGGTTGACAGCCATAATTACCCTAAAGAACTAGAAATTGACCCAAAAAGTCTGATTCGTACGCGGAGTTGGTTGGTTTAAAGCTTGTAAGTGGCTCAGCGATGCGTCTGCTATCTTTCACCTCATTGCAAAGCACATTCCCTAAATGTAATCATCGCTGCACATATACGGTTTGGTTCCCAGGAAATCTTCGAAACGCCAGTTCGTTTCAGTGTGTCTTAACAACCTGGAAGTCAACCCCCACCAAGATTCAACACTCCTAGAAAGTAGTTTATATTTCCAAGAAAATGTTTACGAGTATTCGGATAGGAAATAATTCCCAACTTGGAAACTCGTAAATAATTAAGGCTTGTGATCCGGCGGGGTTGGCAATAGCACACACACGTATCTCACAAATTGTTTTATCCAAACCTCTAGCGAAACAAATTAATAGACAAAGAACTTAATTACTTGCGTAAGGAACCGAGTCACTCATGGCAGCGCTTCTATTATCAGCACTTATAATAAACTATCTACCAAGGCCCAAGGTCCAGTTACTTTCCTTTGGGACTAGGGCGACTCCTTTTGCGCCTCTCGTGATTGATCGGCTAATTAAAGGATCCAGTTACGACCTCTTATACCTCCACCCTGCCTGTACAGCCCCCGGGCCACACTGCTCGCGGTTAGGTCGTGATAAGAAGTTAAAAAGTACGTTATTTGGGATATGTCACGGCACCAAAGGACGTAATGCGTAAACACCACAAAAAGTGGAACGTTGTGCAGTCAGGGCGCTGCACCGTAGTCCTTCTACATCTAGCTGCGTAGCCACAGGCAGGCAGCATCACGGTACCGTGACAGGATAATAAAACCTTAATTGAATACGATAAATTAGCCTGGGAAAATTTGTAGTAAGGATTTATTAATTTCTAAGTTAACTAAATACCCTAGACTTTTAAAGATTGTTTAGATTTAGAGCATGGAACTACGGGGCATTAGAACATGGTAGATTTGGCTTGTTTTTACTGCGTTGTAATTGTAGGGTAGGTGGTGAAAAAGTAGTGGTAAGGTTTGTCTGTACCTATTTTTTTGTCATAATGGAGATAGGCACCTTTGAGGCGTCACGCGAGACTAGAAAACTTTCGGATATAACAACTAGCGCGCCAAGGCTGCCACTGAACCTAAAAAGACGCCAAAGAAATTAGTGCTGCTTTAGGCATCCAAAATATAAATAAGCACTGCTCCTCCAAAAAGGGTAACCCGCTCGCTACCTACTCCTAAACACTCACGATCTGCCACATCTCCCAGACCAACAACCTCCACACAACGAACCCCAGCATGTCGGCGACACCGAAGCCACTTTTCGTGTATGGCACGCTGCGTGCCCTGCCCCTGCTGGCATGGGCGTTGACCGGAGAAGCCACCCAGGTGGATGCGATCAAGGGGATGCTGCGCAAAGCCACGGTTTCGGGCTACAAGCGGTGTGCGCTACACGGCTGTGATTACCCCGCGGCGATCAAGGATGAAAACTCATCTATCGACGGATATGTTCTCCTCCTAGAAACAACCTCACAGCGCCGCAAGCTGGACGATTTCGAAGGAGAAGTCTACAAGGTAACGCCAGTTACCGCTTCGGTCAAGCACTCGGAAGACGACAACGACAAAGAAGAAGATACAATCGAGGTCGACATGTATGTCTGGGATGGTGACATGGCCAAAGTATCCCCAGGGCCTTGGGAGTTGGAACGATTTATCGCAGACCGGCTTGATGATTGGCTCGACCTCTTTGATGGGATGGAGTTGGTGGGTAGTTCGGAAGATTAGCTAGCAATCGGCAGCCGCGGTTCTGCTCGTCAAGACAGCAGACCCCTTTCCCCGTTGGGTGCTCTTTCCCCCAGACGCTCTCTCCCTCAGGAGGTAACAGCCGGCCCCCAGATAGCAAGAGCTATCTCTAATTCAAGTGCAGCAACCACCCACCCTAAAAAAAATAAATCCAGCCATTCTGGAGTATATATTTCACGGATCTCAACCAGCAACTGTATAATAGGTTAGTTTGGTAATCCTTACTTCCTTGAACCCCTGTCCCGGCTAATTTTCGTATCCTCAAAACCTGCCGCTATACTCGTTACAGGGGACTCACCCCAGTAACCCCCTATACTGGGCCTCACTAAGACCAGTCAGGCTACCCAATTTAATACAAGGTAAGGAGAAAGAAGAAGGAGAAGAAGAAGAAGAAGAAGAAGAAGAAGGAGAAGAAGAAGAAGAAGAAGAAGAAGAAGAAGAAGAAGAAGGGCTGCAGCGGGGTTGCAGCTTTGGAGGTGCCGGGGCCCTACTGCAGGTTAGGACCATAGCACAACTAGAAATTGTCTAGGCGTTTGTAAAGGACTGTGACACGTGACTCCCTTGAGTGGTTCTTCCCCGCACGTTGCGGCTGAGCTGAGCTGATTGAGGAAGATTTCTACGCAACGTTCTTACGCTACAATATTCGTACTGCTCACACAAATAACGACAACTCCAGGGACCGACGAGAATGCGCCTCCTTAATGCCCAAACATTGTCTCTCGTCGAGTTTTACGATCAAGACTCGACCCCTGACTATGCTATACTGTCTCACCGCTGGGAGACGGAGGAAGTCACCTTTCAGGAAATGACGGGAAGACCAAGTCGGACGACGAAAGCCAAGTTGGGATTCCAAAAAATTTGGCAATGCGCGCAAAGGGCCAAGAAGGACCGCATCGATTGGATTTGGGTAGATACCTGCTGCATCGACAAGCCAAGCAGTGCCGAGCTGTCCGAAGCCATCAACTCCATGTATCGCTGGTATGCCAACTCCAAAGTCTGCTATGCATTCTTGTCTGATGTGTCGCCAAAACCCCCAAAACGCTCCGACGACCATGCCCCTTGGCAACAAGAGTTTGAGGCATCGGCGTGGTTCACTCGGGGCTGGACTCTCCAGGAGCTAATTGCACCGCGGCGACTGGTTTTCGTCTCGCGCCAGTGGTCTACTATTGGAACGAAGGATGACGTCGACCTCGGTATCGAGGATATTACCGGAATACCCCAGTACGTGCTCGACACTCAGGATGTATTCGATATTTCCCTCGCCAAGCGCATCAGCTGGGCGGCTGGGAGGACGACAACCAGAGTTGAAGACGCCGCCTACTGTCTTATGGGCCTCTTTGACGTGAACATGCCCATGCTGTACGGGGAGGGTGAGCGCGCATTCATTCGATTACAGGAAGCCATCATTAAGGACTCTGACGACATGTCCATCTTTGCGTGGACAGAAAGCCACCTCACGGCTCCGCCCAGCGCTTATCGAGGTCTTTTTGCCACATCACCTGCGTGCTTCGCCAGTGCGGGGCTAGTCAAATGGGAGCGTACAGAGTTGAACGCCCACTTTCGCCTCACCAACCGGGGAATCAACCTATCTATTCCCCTCGTTCCCCGAGACGATCGGCCCGATGAGTTCATGGCGTTTCTGCCCGGGGTTCATCCTCCTCTTGGCCGTGCCGCAGTAGCCTTGGTGCTCGCCAAGGTTGATCATGACCAGTATGCCCGCGTGAATGTGGACACGGTGTGTGTGGCCGACTACCCAGAAGCGCAGTTGGAGCGATCCATGACCACCATCTTCGTCCGGCAACGTCCCGAGCCAGGCAGACTCGGTCATGTGTCCCGAGCGAACCTTATCCGGTTGAGCATCGACCGGGGGTTCAATGAAGGGGGGCGTATTACTTGCACAGACGCACGGCCGGCCCCATACTGGGATAGCACCCGAACCCAATTCGCTCCACCAACAACAAGCCGAGTGCTCACTCCACCAACAAGCCGAACGTTTCGGGAGGGAAGGGAACCCCCTCAGACCCTACCTCCTGCCAAACTCAAGTTCAAGGTAGAGGATCAAATGGGCCAGTGGGCAAAGGGGCCCTCAGCCCGCGTTCAAGAGCTTAGTCTAGTAGTTGATGTGAGCAAGCCATGGGAAGAGATTGCCCAGATCGGGCAAGGCTGGGATATAACTGCAAGAAGAGCCAAGAGTGCGTCTAGTTACGAACTCACTTGCGTCAAATCCGGTACACAGGACGAGTTTTGTCCTAAGATACGAATCACGCTGAAGAAGCAATTTTTGCGCCAGAACTTGGAATTGAGCGTGGTTGTGGAAGCAAGGATACCTATATTCGTATAGCGTTGCGATACAAAATACATGTACCGCCAACATGAAGTCATCAAACTCCATTCGCCTGCAGAAAATGGTCCAACCAAGTAATGACTAGGTACGTAGAAAAATCTTTTATGCGATATTGCCAGTGTATCATCAAAACCCTTTTCCTATACCATTCACATGCTCCTTCAACACCAGCCCCTCAGGCCCATCAATAAGTTGCAGATACGTGCCCCGCGCTCGCCCTCTAAGCCCTTCATAGTCGCCAATATGACCCAAGCTTTGTTTCGTAGCTCCATCCAACGCACACAGCGTCGCCAGCGACGAGCTTCCCAGGGTTTCCGTCCTCGTTACCGTCGTCCAGATAATGATGGCCATCAAAAACAGACTCGACAAGGCCAACTCGACGAGAAGATATGCCAGCCACGGCCACCGAATGCTGACAAAGGTTGTCTCGACAAACACAGTTCCCTTGACGGGGCCGGAGGTGCGAGTATGGGCTTTCCAATCGGAGCGGATGCTGTGCAGAATTGTCAGCCAACGAAAAAGTCCAAGTAATAATAGGATAGGAATGATATTCAAGAAACACGGGAGGAAAGAGGATAATGGTGAAAAGAAAAAATAGAAAAAGAAAAAAAAAAAAAAAAAAAGGGAGGAAAAAGAAAAATGGGAAAAAAAAAAAAAAAAAAGAGGAAGAAAAAAAAAATCTCACAAATTCTCCAAGCCCCCCGCCACGTTCGCAACCAAACTCTTCAACACGGCAAGCTGCCCGTCCCGTCCGACGGCTCCGCCAAAATCTCGGTATAGATTAATCGCAAACGCCATGCTCAAATCCCCCTGGATGCGAAAAAACTTGCGGCCCAACGCCATGAACATTCCCGAGGTTTCTCGAGAAATATCCCCTTCGCTTGTGCTGGCTAATTCTAGCGGAGAACGGACGCCGTTCCAGAAGGACATTGTGAGAAATGCGGAGAGGGAAAGAGAGGATAGCTCGTTCACTACAAGCGCTGGTGTCGGGCCCTTGGTGCTGGTAAACCCCGGGGGAGGGGATAAAGTTAGATTCCCCCATTTAAGAGACAAGGATTCTTCGCATTTTGTTGGCGTGAGTTCAAACACGCAGAGAATAAAATTGAGGTTAAGCGGCATGTTTACCGGCGCCGTGGTGGTGTTGTTGGTAATGGTGGAGGACTGGGATAGTTGCGTAAAGTGGGTTATGCCCGAGGTTACGTTGACCGAGTAGGATTTGGCGCACCAGTACCAGACCATTTCCACGGCGTTAAAGGACACGGTGGTTTCCTGGTTGGGGTCATCGAGGTTGAGCACGTTGGAGTAGATCATGAAAATGTTGCCAAAGGTTTGGGGTTTGAGATGTTGAAAGGCCAGGGATGGGGCAAGGTCGAGGACGAGGAAAAAGTCAAAGGCGAAAACGGTCGGGATGGTGAGGTTTTGTCCAGCGGGAAGTGCCGCTGACCACGTTTGGTTAGATGGAAGTCCCGGCATGTTGGGCCATTGCCGAGGTGGAAGCCTTGCGGTTTTGAGCTGGGAAGTAATGTCGGCAACATCGCTGCATACCCCAACAGTAACAAAGTCGGGAAACTGGCAGTCTCCCGTGGGGCACTGGATAGGATCTGGCGGGACTTTTTGCGTGGCTGGAGTGTACGCGCCTGCGGTTACATGCTGTTTCATATTCAGGATGCGTTGATAGTTGTCGTCTGTACCGTCCATGAAGAATTTGTCTGTATCAAAGACGGTAATGCGTGGGACCTCTACATGTGCGTTGGAAGGGTATGGGCGACTACGGTAATCGACCGCACCCTGTGTCACCGTCGACACCATCATGCTGGCAACCATGACTACCGCTGCTAGAAACCCAAGAAATCTGTTACGTGGTCGGGGATGTTAGATGATGCTCTTAGCAAATGGAGACTTTGCACATACCCTCCTTTCAGAGATACTAACAACCATATACTCCCAAATGCCCCCCTTGTTGCACCCTCAAAAAGCTCAAAATCATCAGCTCGCCGTGGTCTCTTGAACCACATCCAGCGCAGCTGTCCCAAGCCACTCGTAACGGGTATCAAAAAGGCGGCCTTGGCAATGGTTGCAAAAAACGCGAGAAATGTGTTCAGGGTGATGCCCAGTGGCCACTGGGGAGATATTTTGCCATCGTATCTAGCGAGGACGACGAGGATGATTGCACCACATCCTAACCCTACACCGCAGAGAAGAATCTCTTTGATCCAGAACCGACGTAGTCGGTCGAAAAACCGACTTCTTTTTTGTCTGTTTCTGGCCAGTGGAATTTGTGGGGTGATGAGAGCAATGTCGGGTGTCGTAGTCGAAGTGTCAATGGTAAGATTTGGTCCCATGTAGGGTGGTGGTTGACCAAGTGAGTTTCGCATTTTGTTTTGTCAATTAGAAAGGCATGAAGAAAGAGATCTGGTTTGTGTCTTCGACGGTGAGCATCCTCGAGTCTTATTGCTAGGCTTGATTGGAACCGTGCTAGCCAGTGCTGTGATGCCGAGGCTCGTTTATGTGAGATAGTGATGCAGGAAATCTTTCTTAGCAAGTTATAGAGAGCTCAACGCTGCTGACGGGTTGGATATCAGACAGCGTGTTGTGGTCAAAGTCTGTGCACGTGTTTCGCCCCCTGCCCCTACCTCTCTAGTGTGACCGTTGCAAACTCGCCCAATCACGAGTCTTGATTGTTTACGAGTTTCCGAGTTGGGAATTATTCCCCATCCGAATACTCGTGAACGTTTCTTGGAAATGCAGACTATTTCAAGGAGTGTTGAATCTTGGTGGGGGTTGACTTTGTTATGCCTAAATAAGACGCACTGAAACGAACTGGGTTTCGAAGTTCCCTGGGAACCAAACCGTATATGTGCAGCGGTGATTGCCTAGGTACATTTAGGGAATGGGCTTTGCAACGAGGTGAGAGATGGCACCAAAATTGGACGCGTCGCTGAGCCGGAAATGCCCAGAGAAGCGTGACTGGAAAAATAAGTAGGTAGATGGGAACTGTCCAAGTATTGCAGAAGATAGTAACCCTTCACAATCAAAGTCCCCTTGCCATAGCCAACCAACCTTAGGTGCGAATTCGACTTTCAAGTCAATTTTCTGGTTCTTTATGATAGCCATAGCAGTCAACCATAAGCAGCTACATCTAAACGGTGTATTGACTCATTGCGCCATTTTACAGCCTGGTAATCTGCGACGAATCTGGGCATACAAAATTTCCTTTTTTGTCCATCGTCCTGAGCTGGGGTGAGCTGTGGGTGATTTATCCTGAGATTCCCCTGATTCTTCCCTGAGCTAGGGTTATCCCATACACCATTGTATTGCTTGTTGAAGTCCTCTGGCGAAGCCAGAGAGCTCCTTATTATACTATTGTCAGAAGCACGGCACCTTTGATCCACGTGGGTTGTTCAGAAGGAACAGGTTGTATTGTGATTGTGATGTATGAACTTAATTCTCAACTCGCTGTCAAGCACTTCGAAACCAACTACAAGAATCCAACAATCCTCGTACCGAAAGGCAACTGAACGTCCGCGAGAGCACCGATATACCGCAAATATGTCTCCACCCTATCATCACAGTCATCATCCAATCCATGACGCTCCTGTCCAGGATGAGGTCCAATTGGTTTGGGTTCCCGTGTCTATTAACTTCTTACCTGTTGCTCCGGCGCCTACCCCGGGATTAAATCTACCAACCAAAATCCCTCCCAGTCACATCTCAACTTTCACGCCATCAAGCTCGGCAACATGGCCGCAAGTACCCGGCTGAGACTTAGGAGCAGTCCTCAACCTTGTCTTAGGGCTCCAAGGAAGCCCTGCCCTTGGAGCCACGCCCCCAGACTTTGATCTACCGCTTGACCTCTTCGAGACGGCTTCCAACAGCGGGTCTTTTACGCCCCCAGCCCTTATGGACATCCCGGAGCTTTGATCAAAACTTGGGTATCCCGCCTCTCCCTGCAGATTTCACTTTTGCCGACTCTTAGGCTTACCCGGTCATACCTCACCAAGCCGCCGACTGGAGCGACGGCTCTCCAGGAATAGCGACCCCACCAAACACCCCTCCGGCGCAGCACGTTGTGGAGCCGTACCCTCAGCTCCTCCCTTGCTCCGAACTTGACTCTTTCGACATTTTCTTCCAAACTGTTGGCCTTCCGTATGTCTAACCCTTAATTTATCCATTCCCGTATTACACCCATCCCAGCTAACACTTTTTCCCCTCCAGGAAACAGAAGAATCCTCAAGATTACAGCAACCTACAACTAGCACCTCACCGCTTCCACTACTCGCAATGCCCCAAAAAGCTTGTCCCAACCAGCGCACTCTAGACTACCACCTATAGTCTAAGCACCCGGAATGCGCAAAGTGCAACGGCGTCAAATCGGTCAAGGGGAAATGTAGTCGATGCCCCTACGAGCGCGCGTGGATAACGTACAGAGGCATAAAGAGGACAGTGCATGGGGTGGATAAAAGGGGTCGGTAGGCACGGGACAGGGGAGGAGAAGGAAAAGAAGGTTGGGGGTGGATACTTGGAGTTTGGGGGTCTTGTCTTTTAGAATTCGATTGTGGAGTTTGTTGCTTATTTTTGTTTGTTGTATGAGACGAATCTCGGCGCACGAAATTTCCTTTTTGATTACCTCGCCCACGTAACCCTGCTCACCCCGGCTCAGACCCAGCTAACATACGACCCCGCTGTGTTGTTTATTGTGATGCCGTCGCCAAAGGAACTAGGAGCAAGAGCTTGATTGTAGAATGGGGGGGTTGACGTGGGCGATACGAGCGAGGTAGACTTTCACCGGGTCGACACTTGTAAAGAGACCCTTAAAGAGACTGGTCTGTAAGTTATCGGTGGTGACGTCGATCAAACTTGGAAAGGGCTGGTCTTTAACGGTAGGATGGCTTCCTAGACTAGAGCTAATAATCTAGAGGGCTGCTGTGGCGACGAGGAGTGCTGCCAGCCTCGCCATGGTGAAGTGAGGCCGGCTAGATGGCAATTTGCTGGATGAAGTAGCTGGAGCATCATTGTCTTTTATAACCCTTATTATGCCTTTCCGACGTCGCCGAGTTAATAAGCCATCCGGTTTCCGGGAACTCGGGTCAATGTCCATTTGGAGCGCGAGATAACAGCAGTAACCCGAGCAAGATGTCACGTCGAATGACTCAAACAGCAAAACACCCCCGGATTCCAATTTCAAAGGCCGATATCACAATACATGCCGTAAAGTAATGCAATTGGAGTTCTGAGACGAGCCACAATGTAAACTTGGAGTTCTCGTTCGGCAGCCTGTTCGCGTACTCGCAGATGCCAAAACAAACGGAACAATTCTCTTGAGGTCAGACTGGAACCACGAAGCCCATTAACCCAACATGTTCTTTATATACCATGACAAACTGACGCACCCACACTGCGTCGGCCATTCACTCCTACTCGTTCTCAATATGAAGCTCAGGATTCAGCGCCAGGACCGGGACAGACGACTGCAAGGCACAGGCCAGACCGCGGTACACATGTGTTGCAGCAGCACCTGAAGCCCAGCTCGCAGGTCGTGTCGCCGCACTGTATCTTGGGGAGTTGAATCGGGTTGGCAGCCATAGCTGTGGCCGCGAAAAGGAGGCACAGGGAAGCGATGATGGTGCGGAGGCCGGCCATGGTTGGGATTATGGAGATAAGTGAGGCTGGCGACTAGTTAACAGCAGGACCGATTTCCTAGGAATAACCTACCAAGGGTACTGAACGGATATTGATGAACAAATACTGGTGGTTGTGTTTGAATGGGGAAAGGAACGTTTTGACGAGCGAGCGATTGCTCAACCTTATAACACGCCACCTTACCGTTGACCTGGTGTGGTAACAACAGAACCGGCTGTGAGTAAGCTTAGCAAGACTGCTGACAGGAGGGATACCTTGGGTTTCATTAACGTGGTCAGAGCGACAATTCTACCGCATCAGGAAATTCGCTGCATCTGACAGACCTTATTTGCTAACATATAGGGGGTGCCAAGGCGCCACGAAATGAACAAAGCAGCTAGCCCAGTTGTTGTTGCCTCGTCACATATCAACAAGATACGGGCTGTGCGGGACGCTCGATGATTAATCTTCTCTCGCAATAATCGCTAGCCGGGTTTGTTGGCCTAAGAGAAAAATATAGAGCAAATAGCGTTGCCTTCTATCATTGGTGCCTGGAAAAGACGAAAACCTGGGGATGACCTCGAGGCGCTAAGAACAAGTCACACCATATAGAAAATTTGTCTCTGCAACAGGTCCGCAATGAGATACACTCTCAAGTTGGGTTTCTCCCATCATTATTCCCTCCAAGTAAGCCGGGCCATGGAACTCATACTTGGGCGCTTCCCTTTTGCCAGCGGCATTCCTCAAAACAACGGGCAGACGACACCCGTAAAGAACACAAACCAATCCGCCTTGCTGTATATCGTCGCTCCCTAGCCCTGCATACCCACTCTCGGTCGTAAAGAAGCGTCGTTGGGACAAGCGAGAGAAGATGAAATCCAATGCCGAGGCAATTTCTGGTCTGGGCACCTGGAAGCCTTTTTTTCTCTGCCTCGATCATGCTGCGCCACATGGCCGCATGCGACCGAGCGCAGTTTCTGACTCTATCCCCGCCCGTCATGAGAAAGAACTTGGTCTCGAGCTCAGTGGATGGGCATTGGGATATCGGTTTCGCAGGCACTCAAACGCAGTGATGCAGAGTTTCTCAAGTGAGGCCGATGGGGTATCGCCTCGGGAGTTGGCCTTGAGCTTGTCCCAAGAAGTGTCGAATGGTCCTTGTACGCTAGTAAGTACAAACTATAGCCGGGAGAGTCTATCATGACATGAAGGCAGTACACTCCCTCATCGGTAGAACATTTAATGGCGTATAGGATATACAGACCTAGCTTAGTCAGGTTCAGGAACGTTTAAGATGAGCTGGCGAGCAAGATGGGCGAGATTAAAGAGAACCAACGACAGTTCCAGAAGGAGATACAGACGCTGGCGACAAACGTCTACAACATGGCCTGCTCCATATTTGCCGCCGACGGAAATATCAACCCCGTTGATGGTACTTGTAAGTGTTGAATCTCAATCTAACTGCGCGATAACTACCTACCTTACATAGAGGTACCTAAAAAAATCACAACAGCAAAGGCTAATCGTTTCCGAATAGATATCCGCCGAATCGACTCCCACCCCGCACAACCTCCCAAACTCACCGGCAGCATCCTCTTCTCCCTCGAACAATCCCGCTCCCTAGTCGACACCTGGTTATCCTCTGTCAATCCCATCGACCCCTCCCCCACCGCCCACATCAACATCCACCTCGCCGGCTTCAGGTTCACCCGTTTGTCTCCCTCCGAAATGGGCCGCACCCAATACATGCTCTCCTCTTCCCAACTTCAATCCTGGCTCACCTCCTCCCTCTTGGAAATCCACTCCGAATCCGCCCCCGAAGTAGAGGAGTTGGCGGGGTGGGTTTCGGAGGGAGGGCCGGTGGTGATGAAGATGTTGGTTACGGATACGCTGCTGAGTTGTCGGGTGAGGAGGTTGGCGGATTTGAGCTTGAGGGTGCCGGATGAGGTGGATGGGTGGAGGAATGAGGTTGGTGTGCGGTATTTGGAGGAGAGGAGGGAGAAGATGGTGGGGAGGTTTGTGAGGGAGAGGGGGGTGAATGAGTGAGGCGAGTGAAGAAGAGGAGGAGGAGGAGGAGGAGGAGGAGGAGGAGACGGATGATTTTGACAGTGATAGTAGTGATTCAGATAGTGACTAGGATTTTCAAGACGAGCGATAATGTCTGTTAAAGCCCCCGAAAGTCACACTCCCAGTAAAACTCAGTTGCCGTGCCTTCGGTCTTGAAGATCCGCTGACACCACATCCAGGTCGACTTTGCACCCTTCCACGCTTCGACGCGGATAGCCTTGTCAGACCCCCCATCTTGCACAACGCGGATGCCAATGACGATGTTGTTTACCTGGAATGGGCAGCCGTTGGCCTTGCAGAAGAGATCTTTTCGCTGAGAGATACAGTTCTTTTTCAGGTCCGGGAATTCCTTTTCACCGGCGTAGACCAGGTTGTCATCCCTGGAACAAATTCTTTTAGTGGCATGTCTTACACCCGGGCGAAGATGGCGGTATAGCGTCCTGGGTATCTCAGAGGGTGCTCACCATACTTTGAAGAAGGGCGTGCAAGCTTCGTCTACAAAAAAGTTGTTCGGCATCAGGGCCACCTTGTATCCTATGCGGACCAGGTAAGCATCTGTGATTTCAGCAGAAGCGACGAAAATTGCAATAGCCTTGGAGAGCTGCATGTTGCTGAGTGCTGGCGGGCTCCTTTGTGACGATTTAGGATTTGAGCACTTGAATAGGCGATGTGAAGAAGAGAGAGAAAAGTCGAGAAAGCGCAAGGCAGTGCGTTATTTATCCTAGCTTTTAATTTTGCCCTGCAGTTTACGGGGAGTGTCGGTCTAGCCTCTGCAGAAAAGCTCTTCTGTGAGAAAGCACGCTGACTCAAGCAAGGGTTGCAGTGTTACTGATTGTCGCAGTGATTCTGAGTCCCTTGCCAACTTCCAGTGCCAAAATTGTCACTTGATACTGCAAATAGCAATTCTGCATAGCTCTAGTCACGATCTTTAGCCATTGTACTACCAGACATGACGGTTGTGTGGTTCCGTCGTTTTTCGGACCGCATTTTACGACGCCCCAAAAGTGGTAGCCATGTAACGCTGCGACGGCGAGCCGATGTGACACGGTGCAGGCGTGGAACGTCAAAGTGGGCCTATGGCCGCTAATCGTTCTATTCAATAATAATTGCCTATGGCCTCGAAGGTCCTTGCGGAGGAAAGCAGAGGAAAAACAAAAGAACTGCCTTCGAGGGAGGGGATCTATTCTTATACTGCAGGTCGGATTGACACGGTTCTGCCCTCGTGGCCGACTCTCCTCCATTCACCATTGGCCGTTTTGGCCTTGGCGCTGCCCCGCGTTGGCAGGCAACCCCGGCGTTGCCAGTTGGTCAGATCGAATTGTGTAATTTTTCCTTCCCGGACTCCGGGCACACACAACGGCCACCGTTGAGATGTATGCCATAACACCATCCCCAACCACATCCTGTCCCGCGGCTAAAAACAGCCTTGATCCAGGGCGGCACAATCAGACACTTGGGAATGCCCAGACCCGTCTCATGCAACCAAGTTACTCTTTTTCGGCCCATTCGGACGATCTGAATACACACACACACACACTACGTACAGCCTGTAACCGGCGAGATGGATAAGCTAGGATGGCGAAATAGCTCGGTAGCTGTTAGGTGCAGCCCAACTTTACGAGCCTCGGCCACGACGGCCATGACGGTGATTGAGTCTCCTCCCAAGTCGAAAAAGTTGTCATCCATCCCAATGCTTGCCACTTCGAGCTTCAGCACCCGTGCCCATATCTTCTGCATCTGTCGCTCGCTTTCCGATCTTGGCTGACGCTTTGGTCTCTGCCCGGCCCCTTCCGTTTGATTCTGTGCCAAGTCCTGGATAGAGAACGACGCACCAATCTCTCGTAGTCGTCTCCGGTCGACTTTCCCCGTGGCGGTTAGTGGTAGCCCTCCCTGCGAAGAGATATAGGCACTTGGTCTCATGTGCCTTGGTAGCTGTTTCGCCAAGCTGGCCTCTACATCGGTGCTGATGCGTAGAATAGCAGGGCCGGCGTTTTCCGTCATGGTTGAGGCCCCAGCGTTGTGCATATAGACAAATGCAACCAGCGTAGGACCACCTGGGATTTCTCCGCGCGGTAGAATGACTTCGACAGCTACTTGTTCGACTCCCGGCACGCAGCTACGAACGAAATGCTCGACTTCGGCAAGTTCGACTCGCTGCCCACGGATCTTGACCTGGGTATCCCTGCGCCCAAGGAAGGTAAGCCTTCCCTCTTTATCATACCGCACCAGATCTCCCGTCTTATACAGACGACCACGCCGGCCAGGGAACTTCGGGGTGCCCCGTAATAACCACGGCGGGTCGTGGATAAACGCGGCGACGGTTTTAGCTTCATCGTGGAGATATCCCCGGCCGACAAGAGGTCCCTCGAGAAGAAGCTCGCCGATGCATCCGGGGGGCAGCAGATGGTTGTGGTCTTGCTGCTGCACAATCCACGTAACCAGCCCAGCTCCTCGCCCGATGCTGACAGCCTCCTCTGGCGCCTTCAGCCGAGTATTGGCATTGATGGTGCTGATTCCGCACTCGGCCGGTCCATAGGCATTGACAACTCGAGCTCGGCCGGACCACCGTGCCGCGTCCTCAGCTGCGACCGCCTCTCCGGCCAGAATGAGGGTCCTCAGATGAGGCAAGGTAGACGGATCGATCAGCCGCGCCACTGAGGGCGTGAGATTCACAATCGTGGCTTCGGTGTCTATCAAGGCCTTGCCAAGATTGCCCCAGCGATCTTCCTCGGCTGGGACGCATAAACATCCTCCCGAGGTAAGCGTGGCAAAGATATTATGGACAGCGATATCGAAGGAATGGGCCGCAAAGTCGAACACTCTAGCGTCTGGGGTAAACCCAAGAAGCTCAGACTGATATTTCAGCCCGGAGAAAAAGCTGTCGTGGCTCATGATCACGCCTTTGGGGACCCCTGTGCTTCCGGACGTGAAGACGGCGAACATGGCGGTGGCGGGTGACTGTGCTGGTTCGGCCGATGCAGCAACCGCCGTCGTCATGCACTCCGTGTCTTCTGTCCACCACCCCGGGCCTACCTCGATGACCGTTTCGGCCAGCCCCCCCGAAACGATGGGCATGTTGACTGGAGAGGAGAGAATGATGTGGGAGCCAATTTGCCGAGCAATGGCCTGGAGACGGTGCGGGGGGAGGGAAGGCTCCAGAAGCACAAATCCAGCCCGCGCTTTCAGCACCGCGAGCGCTGCCACGGACGTCCACATGGACTTTTCAAAGCAGAGCGGGACAAGGGTGTCAGGCCGCACGCCGAGTTCAACAAGACGGCGGCTGATACGCCTAGCAAGTCGATCTAGCTCCTGGTAGGTCAGACGGCCGTCCCAGGCGTGTACGGCAGGAGCGTCGGGCTGCGCTCCCACGACTTGCTCGATGACGCGGTGAACGCATTGCTCCGCAGGCGCTGGCACAGTCTTGTTCCATCCCCATATCTGACCCAGTTCTCGCGGTGTCATGACTTGGATCTGGCCTACGGCCAGCGCATCGTCGGCAGCGTCGAGCTGCCCCAACACATATCGTAGGCGGTCCAGTATGCTCTGCACCTCGGGCGGCTCCACGACCCTGCTGTCAAAGCTCACGCTGACCCGCATGTTTCCGGCGGCCCCAAGCCGGACCTCGAGCATCAGGGCATATGTGTTGAGCCATTGCTGCTGGGAGACCTCTTCCCAAGTGCCAAGCGCCTCTTGGGCCGCGTTGTTGTTGATCTCCTGGGGTGGTTGGATGACGAGCAGGGATTGGAACATGCAGGCATTCCGGCAGCCAGGAGATATCCGAGCGATGGCGCGCAATCCTGTCTGCTCAAAGGGAATCATGCCAATCGCCTGCTGCTGTACGGCTTGCAGATAGTTCGAAACCGTCTCGGCATCGTCCACCTTCACGCGCACCGGGACGGTTGCGAATGTTGGAGCGGCCATGGCCTCGATGCCGGCGATGGGCACATTCCTGCCTGATACCGTGACGCCAAAAACGCCTTCCGTTGAAGACGTCATGCGGCTGATGATGAGAGCCCAGGCGGCGCGGATAAGCGCCGACACTGTGATATTTCTCCGGGACGTCCGAGGCTGTGGCATATCCGTCCACGCCGTCCCTTGTGCGAGAGGTTGATCGATTGAGGATGGCAAGAGCGGGAACGGCGGGCTTTCGCAGTCTGCCAGAGCTTCTTTCCAGTACTTTACGGACGCTTCACCATTGCCTTTCTCGACGTAGTCGATGAAGTTCTGGAAAGGGGGCCCTAGACTGACCGGCTCACCCTGAAGGGCGGCACCTAGGGCTTTCCTGATCAAGCTCGCCGTCCATCCATCGCAGATGGCATGATGCACCGTCCACACCAGCCACCTGCAGTCCCCAGCATCATCCTTGACAAGAGCATAGCGAGCCAACGGCGAACCTAACCCCATTGGGCGCTTCCTGTCGTCGGCAAGGTACGCCTCCAATCCGGTGGCATCAACCCAGCAGATGGGCTCCTCAAGGACGACCTGGACAAGGCCGGCGTCGGTATGCTGCGCGAACCTAGTGCGCAAGACAGGCATGCTGCGGACGACCTGCTCCCAAGCAGCGCATAAGCCTTGGACTGTAGTTCCGGGTGCTATTTTCAGGACAGACTGTTCGAGATAGGTACCAGGGCGCTTCGCTGTTAACGACATGAGCCCCTCCTGAAGTCGTGTGCAGGGGTACATGTCTCGGATCGCGGTCGGATCGAGATGGTAGTGGGTAGCAATGTGGTCGGAAAGGATCGAGCTCGTTTCGTCGCCGAGCAGAGAGAAAGGCGCGATCTGGGATGCAGGCTGGTGCTGTATCCGAGAGCTTCGACGAGAGAGCTCCCTCAGAACTGGGTAGCCCAAGGTGTCCACCACGGTTAGTTGGATGCCGACCTTGCGCAGCTCGCCGACCGCCTCCATCGCCGTGACCGAGTCGCCGCCGAGATGGAAGAAGCTGTCATCCAAGCCAATGCTGCTGACTGGGATGTTGAGGATGGTGGCCCAAGTTTTCTGGATAGACAGCTGCTCCTCGGAAAGCGGCTGCGGCTTGGGCTTTTTGGCTGTCCGTATCGCAGCAAGCTCCTCCACGGAGAAGGCAGCACCAAGGGTGCGAAGCGCCTTGCGGTCCAGTTTTCTTGCCGCCGTCTTCGGCAACGACCGGGTCCAGAACAGGGCTGTCGGCACCATGTATGCTGGCAAATGCTCCGACAGCATGTCCTGCATGTCTGGTGAGACTGGTGCTACAGTAAGCTCGGGCTCATTGGCTTCTGCTGCTGCGACCTCCTCTCGGGCCTGAAGAAAGGCTACGAGCGTCGGGCTTGAATGCTCCCCCCGTGGAACGATGACTTCGGCCGCCACCCGGTTTGCCCCTGTGTATTTCTGGACCCAGTACTCCACTTCTCCAAGCTCCACCCGCTGGCCGCGGATCTTGACTTGGGTATCCTTGCGGCCGTGGAAAGTTAGGCTTCCATCCTCGTTGTATTGCACCAAGTCCCCCGTCTTGTACATGCGTCCGTGCCGCCCTTCCTGGCTGTCCTGACCAGGGATGCATGAAACAATACCCTGAAGCAACCACTTTGGATCTTGTATAAAGACGGCGGACGTTTTCTCGTCGTCGTTCAGGTAGCCACGGCCAACGAGAGGCCCTTCGAGCAAGAGCTCGCCCACACAGCCAACGGGCGCCAATCTGTCATGGTCATCGGGCTCTACGATCCAGGTCGCTAGACCTGCCCCGGTACCGATGCTAGCGACATCCCGTAGGGTGCGCGGGCTGTCATTGATGGTGGCATTTGCGGTGCATTCGCTCTGGCCGTAGAGATGAATGAGTCGCACCTTGCCCCACCAACGCTCCAGCTCTCTGGCCGAGATGGCCTCCCCGCCGAAAATGACAGCTTGCAGGGTAGGGAGCTCGTCGGGGTTCAGGATCTGCATGACGGTTGGGGTGATGTCGATGATGTTGACCTGGAGAGAATTGATGGCGTGGGCGAGCTTGTTCTGTCTGTCTTGGTCGCTTGGGATGCAGAGGCAGCCCCCGACTGCCAGGGCGCCGAAGAAGTTGCTGATGGTGGTGGTGAAACTGTACGAGGAGTAATCCAGTATCCTCGAGTCTTTCGCGAAGCCCAGGAGATGGGCTTGGTAATGCATAGCCGAAGCGACATTGCTATGGGTCATCAGCACACACTTGGGCAGCCCCGTGCTGCCAGAGGTGAAGACCGCGTACATGAGAGACGACGGGCTGGGCCGAGATAGAAGCAGGCTCGGATGCCTTTCCGGCTGCTGTGTAAACAGCTCCGCACCGACCAGCACGGTTTTTGGGACGAGCCGAGAGCTCAGCTCCTGGGTGGATCGAGAGACTAACATCAACGTCGCCCCGGTGGCCTGGATCATGTAGAGCATGCGTTTCACGGGCAGGTTCGAGTCGATCAGCAGAAACGCGCCCCCGGCCTTGAGGACGCCCAGCACGGCAACGGTTACCCATAGCGACTTTTCGAAACACACGGGCACCACCATGCCTGCGTGCAACCCGAGGACGGCGAGCTCGCTGGCTAGTCTGCTTGCCAAGCTGTCCAGCTGGCCGTATGTGAGGGTGCCATCCCAGGCGCACACAGCGGGTGCATCGGGCTGGGAGGTGGCAAGATCGCTGATCATGTCGTGCACACAGCGACGGATGGGCGGTGGCGCGGTGCCGTTGCGCTGCCATATGGTTTGAAGATCCCGGGGCGTGACCATGTTGATTTGTGTCAGCCGGTGCTCGGGGTGGGCAGTAGCAAGCTGGAGCGCAACAAAGCCTAGACGCTGCAGCAACGTCAGGACCGCCCCCGGAGTAAACACGTCGGATGGGAACCTGGCTGCTGCGGTCGTTTCCTCGGTCCCAACATGCAGCTCAATGATCAACGAGAAGCTTCTGGGCGGTTGATGCTTCCAGCCGTCATCCTCCCGAACCCGTTCCTGGCCAGGGGAACTAGGAGCAGCGATGTGCTCGCACGGCTGGATGCGAAGCAGCGTTTTGAAAGCCGCGGGCTGCTGGGCATCCAAGTCTTGATGACACGGCGCCTTTTGAGCCAGCTCTCGAGAAAGTCGCCGCAGCGCGTCAAGGTACTCTGCTACTGTCTGGGCGGCTGTGGTGTTGACGTGCAATGGAACGACGGATATTGCATCGTCTGTCGGCTCGTCGGCGACAGGTTGCGAGGACCGCAGCGGCACCGCGATTCCAAATAGGACATGATCCAAATTGACCTGGCGGCTTGCTACGAGAGCCCAGGCCGCATAGAGCAGCGTTGGAGTCGGAGTCGCCACCCCTAAGCCGTGGGAGAACCGGTGTCTCACAGCGCTGTCTAGCGGCGCGGACACTGTCATGGATGATTCATGCTCCAGCCCGCTCAAAATGGTCTGCCACGAGGCATGAGAAGTCTCTGAAGGTGTCTGTGAAATCATCTCTCTTCCCTTCGTCGTTTGTTGTTATGAAGTTGGCTGGGACAAGCTCAACGATGCCGGTGTGCGTGCGGCGTGTTTCGTTGACCGACCTGCAGACCCTACGTGCTATGTACACGGTACTTACGATATCTTTAATAAGACTCGGTTTAGGGAGGTTCCATTTTTCTGCCGATCTCATAACACTACGCTGTGCTGGCCGACAAGAACGTCGTACCCGCCGACCTCTAATTTTTTATTTTTATTTTTTTTTTAAAAAAAAAAAAAAAAGTTATCTCTTCTGTCGGACAGTCGGGATATGTGCATGCGAGTCCGTAGCGTAACGTTACGGGTTAAAGTAATTAAAATATTCCT
>Ga0247765_1000777_pt1 | contig 21236 bp, 26 predicted proteins | sample UWRJL106311C6_FD_179949 | JGI IMG/M metagenome (GOLD analysis project Ga0247765, IMG submission 179949) | Plant litter microbial communities from Arlington Agricultural Research Station in Wisconsin, United States - UWRJ-L106-311C-6 | ecosystem: Environmental > Terrestrial > Plant litter >... | reverse complement strand
GGTTCGCTGTCGCGGCCGCCTGCGCAGCTTGTCTGGCAAGACGCGCTGGTTCATCCTCTTCCATGACACCCTTGTACTCATCGGTGCGCACCTCGATCCGGGTGCTGATGGCGAGCTCCTCAAGCTTGTCCGAGTTCAACCGAGCCACAGCAAAAGGCGGCAGGCTGCTGATGACGAGGGCGAGCTGCGCCTTGAGAGCCTGATAAGTGAGCATCTCTTCCTCGCTTGGCTGGTGTGTCAGAGCGCCGTTTCTAAGCATGTCGCCATTGACGGGGTCGGCCGAGAGCCGGTCCTGGCTGGTCGGCATGGCAAGATTTCTGATGCGTTGTTGCGACAGCAGCGTCTCAATCATGTCAGATATTTCTGCCAGTAGATCCTCCGTGTCTTTGTCCTCGTCGGTCTTCTTGCCGATGGCTTGGTCCAGGCTTGGGTCAACTAGAGTGTCGTCCCAGTTGTCAATCATCTCTTGGACTCGCTCTTCGTCAAAGTCTCCCGCCTCCGGCTGGGGGGCAGCCTCCTCTGCAATTTCGTCCTCCGGAGTTTCCGATTCCAAGAGCTTGTTGAAACTTCTTTGACCAACCCGTGACCACCAGACGCGGCCCATCTGACGAGACGAGATCATAGCTGCGGAATCATCTTTGCAGGGCGCAAAGCTGGAAAATGCACCGCGGAAGAGCGCTTCCATTTCCAGCATCTCAAGTTCTTCGGGCGACGGTTTGTGGCCTGCCAAACTCTGAGCTCGCTCACGTTGTTTTGTCTTTGCATGGGTCGTGGGGGTCGCGTTGCTGTAATCAAGCCATTGGCCTGCGGTCAAATTTTGTGAGAAGTATGTGCCTGTTCGATATTTCGACTTCTCCGTCAGCTCCGGATGATAAAACTTCAAGACATTGCCCTTAGTCGTGTTCTTGGGAGCCTTCGGAGGTTGTAATGGAGGAAGGTTTCGTGGGGAGGGGAAGAGCTCGCCCAAGGTCGGCACCCGAGCGCCCTTGTCGGTCGAAGGTGTTGCGTCTGGCAGGATTTGCGATATGGAAACTCCATCAGGGAGAGCGGCTTCCGCGATCGGTTTTACAACACCGTCAGCCTTCGACCACTGCAAGCTGGTAAACAGCGGCTTCGGTGTCGGGGCGGGGCCGATGGCTGTCAGCACGACCCTGGAAGTGTTTGGCTCTCGCAAGCCTGAATTGATAGGCAACTTGGGGAGGCCGGGGTAGGCCGCCTCTCGTCTCCATAAGTCGAATGCCTTGGCCTTGAAGGCTGTGATCTTGGCGATGACCTCGTCATTCTCGTCAGGGATACCCTCTGAAGTTGACGATTCGAGCTCTTTGATTTGAGCTTTCGTTGCTTGATCTAGATCGCGAAATAGGGCTTCTAGATTGTCATAAGCTTGTTCGGTGATCTTACTAGCAATAGAAGCAGTTTTGCCGTCTTCCGATTTCGCTCTCTTTGCTGAAGGTTCAGCGTCGACAAAGGCATCGGGAAGCGGGCGCTTGAAAATGCCCGAGGTAATAGGGTCGAGGCTGCAAAGGCACCGTTAGTTAGGAGCTCCGAGCTAATGGGATTGCGACGAGGGGGGTTGAGCTGGGTAAAGAGTGGTGACGGAGCAGCGCCTACCTTTGCAAAACATCAAAGAATTGGCGGATTATAGGCTTTTCGTCACGAGTTTTGTGTATCCCATTGATGATGGGCTTGGGCCTTTCCCCGCCGTTGATTCCGGCATCGCGGTCGCCGTCGTCGGTTGCATCGCGCTTCCGTTTGGTAGACGAATTGACCGAAGCAGGGGAGCCTGAACGCGACGCTGCAGTGACGCCGTTGACCGGGGCCGCAGCGACATCCGGCGAAGCCATGCCGGGCGAAGAGTGGGATAGTCAGCCGGAATTCTGTGGATTTTGGCTGCACGGCGGATGGCGGGGGATGGCTGGTGGTGACCCGGGCTTGTCGCGCCGAATCGCGTTCGCGAAAGGAGGATGCTCAGTGCTTGGTACCAGCTCCAAAAAGTTTGTCGTCGTCAAGGCGGCGGGTCAGGCGCACAGATTCATCCAAACCCGGCGCATCAACTCTTAAAATACTCCAGAGGTTGATTCGAAGTCCGCCTTTCTCAATACTCGGCGCCTTCTGATCATTTCCCTGGGTGCAAACGTTGTGTGCTGGGAGGAAAGCCAGAATGCCGACTTCTCAGAGTCTGGCTACGAAAAGCCAGCGCGAGGCTAATTCGCGCTAGAGCCGTTTCCGGAAAATACTGGGTCCCATGCGGCGTGTGGAGGCACGTGATGCCGTCTGGCAGGCCCAGCGCACGGGGCAGCCTCCGGCTTCGTTTCACACTTGCTGTATCCGTACGAATAGTCCAACTCCTGATTCAGCTCCAAATCGGTAGAGAGGATACGAGGGACGAACGACAGGCCCGTCAAATGAGTTCTTGGGGTCGCGTGTCACCAGTTTTCCGGATGCACAATCATATCTCCACGTACTAGCGCCTCCTATCCGTATGTCCGCTGCAGTCGGATCACCCGCAAAAAAGAGACAGGTGACGGATGCGAGTGACTTAGTTTTACTTTACACAAGGAAACTAGTTAAAGTGTAGTGGTCCTCGGATGTACATTATGCTAGCGGACAAAAGCAGAGCAGAATCAATCAAAACCGAGACAAGCAGTACTGCGATACCTCGCGTCCAAACAGCACCCATGAAATACACGACGCCCCGGTTTGTTGCCTCTTCTTCGTAGTCTCAAAGTTTCCAATCAGCCGCTGCCTGCTTGTCCCTCTTCGCGCGATCCCACGGGGAGGGCTATTTCTTCGCCTCGGCAATGCCAACCGTGTTGGCACCGAGATCATAAACACTGTAATATCTCCGGAGGAACGCATCCCCAAGGATTGCCAGGGGTCCCGTTGGAGGTGGAAAATCCATGCCCATAAACGATGAGATGCAGCTGCCAGAGACCTCAAGGATGTATTCATAGGGACTCAGGGGGAAGTCGTGACCGGCAAGCGTGAAAATGACGTCCTTGAGGCTGTCGCGCTTCGCACAGTCGATGGAATACTGTCCGTTGTAGCCTTTCTTCGCGCCAATCTGAGCATTCAACATCTCAGCAAGCTCGCTAGGCAGAGCAATCAGAGAGGTGCCAGTGTCAAGGATGACACCAGTAGACTCGAACTCAGCGGTGTCCTCGCCGTAGGAAAGAGAGTCGAAATCAACTTCCCAGTATGCCCTACGTCGAAGGGGGATGGTGGTGAGTTTGCCCGTGTACTTGCTCTTGTCAACACCACCAAACGTGACTTCCGATTGGCCCTCAGTGTCAGCAAGATAGAAAGCGAAGACAGGCTCGTCGATCAACTTCTGCTCGATCATCTTGTAGAATGGAGGGACGATGCGGTTGACCGAGATTTCCTTATATCCTAGGCCGAGAATGCCATCAAATCTGCCAAAAGCGAAGGCAAGGCCAGGCTCGCTCGTTGCTTCAGCGAAGTCCTGGCCTTGGATAGTGATGTCGCCAATTGACACAACGTCCTGCGAAACAAACCCGCTGAGACTGCCCGAGCCATATTGAATATCGAACTTGGTCCCATTCTTCTTGTACGTCGACGAGGAGCTTGCATCGTACTTGGAGTGGAGATAGCAGGCTATGGAGCCGCACTTGGAGGAGGGAACCCAGAGGTTGGAGCTGCCGGTGTCGAGAACGACCTTGAACTCTTGCGGAGGGGTACCGATCGTGATGTCGGAGAAGTCTAGGATCTGTCAGCATCCAGCTGCACACGGCACGCTAAGAGATGAAAGTCCCTACACTGGGCGTTCATGAAATTTGAGATGGGCACCGGGTGGTTCCCCTTCGCGTCAACCTTCATGCCGTTGAAGACTGCATCAGTGTGGGACTGGGGTCGCACGCCCATGTACTTTTGACCAAGGTGCTGGACCTGGACATCGATAGGGACAGATTCCTGTGACAACAAGATTAGCAAATTCCAGCGACAGAGTTTTCGGCATGGCGCACATACAAGCTGCTCAGCGAGGGGGATCTTCTTGAGCTTGAGCTTGTGGGTGGCGGCCTGGGCAGAGCCGAGCAGCACAGCTGCTGTCAGCAGAGCACCCTTCATGTCGGGCGACTCGGACGATGGTAAAGGAATGAAAAGGAAGGTTGGGATAGATGAAGGGTGCTATCGGCTGAAGCAGATGGCGATGTTGTTGATGGAAGAGATGCTGCGGGGGGTGGTGAAGGATTGTTGATAAGAAGAGAGAACGGGTGACGATGGGGAACCAGGCTGGGTTGTTTGGTCAAAAGGTGAGGCATGGGTGGGGCCCCAAGGTCAACCAAACAGGTCCGAGTGGTCCGCGACTGTTGTGCCTGGCTTCTCAATGACGCAGCCCCTCTTGCAGCCTGCCGCTTCTGTACGTGGCGCGGGGAAAGCCCAGCGTGCCCAGCAACCGTCGCCCGCCACTCACTGCTAAGTCTTCGATGGTATCCTTGTCGCCTGTCGTGTGATCCCCAACCGACCAGGAACCTCTGTTTCAGGAGTCCTCCTAGGCTCCTTCCCTTGCTGGTCTTCCGCAGGCGCCCGAGCTGCAAGCAACCAGGCGCACCAGGGCAGCCAGGACTTGTATTGAGATGTGTGTCCTCTATTTTTTACTTCTTTAGCGATGCGTATTATTCCCATCCCTTTGTTGTATTGGGATGTGAATGACGTTTCTGGACAGATCTGCGGAATGCAGTCACCGTTCACATCAAGTTGCAAAGTGCGCAACCATCAATCCAGAGAGAGGTGGCCACAGTCATCCACGAGTGCCAGCATATCCCACGCTCAATTGTGCAATCAAGTCACTTTGCCGTTCCAGCACGACAAATCACGTGCATATTCAAACTCTGTAAAGTTACCCCGACAAAATTTAGAGAGGTACAGTTATCTATTGGGCCTGCGTCACGAAAGCGAGCTCGCCGGTGGGATTGATTACTCCGAACCGCTCCTTGCGGCCTTGGGTGGTATTTATGCTCTGCAGTGCCTTGCAATTCCGTCAAACAGAATGCACCTTCAAACTCATCGAGGTGATTCGGAGTCAATTCCATAAGCTTTCTCCGAGCCTGAAGCGCTTGACTGGACTATGGTGCCGATGCCGGCCTAGATCCATCGGCGTCTTTCGGTCGTCCTAAACCGCACTTGTCAAGTATCCGGGCACCATATTGGCTTCTGCAAGTACAGGGACCATTTATCTCCTATTCCTGGTGATGCCGGATTATGAGAAGCAGAATGAGAGTGCTTTGTGTTAATATTCTCCTCCGTCACCCCCGCTTGATGCATACCGATGCCCCGATCCCGGGAGCTCACTCCCCGCATGTGGATTTTTTTCAGTGGGGTTGTGGTTTGCCCCGCAGTCCCCCATAAGTTCTCTCCTCCTCCTTTGTCCTCGAAAAAAAGGATCTTCAACCTCTCCTCCTGCGTAGACACCAGCTCTTGAGATACCCAATTCAGCCAATTCAGTCTCAGCACGCATACGATGGCCTCCAACAGTTCCAATGGCGCTACTTATGCGCTCCCGCAGTCCCACAAGGAGGTCCGTTCTACCCCGCGCTCGAAGTCTCTGCTCACCAATTGACTCACCGCCTCCAGCTGCTCGAGAAGTCCCTGGTTGAATCCGACCCCGAGGTCGCCGAGATCATGGTTCGTAAATGCAGTACCTAGCTCCGAGTAGTAACCGTCTAAAGTCAATTACAGAAACATGAGATCCAGCGCCAGCGCGAGTCCATTATTCTCATTGCGTCAGAGAACGTCACCTCTCGCGCCGTCTTTGATGCTCTAGGCTCCCCCATGTCCAACAAGTACTCCGAGGGTTATCCCGGAGCCCGTTACTATGGCGGTAACCAGCACATTGACCAGATCGAGACCCTGTGCCAAACCCGTGCTCTTGCGGCATTTGGCCTGGATTCGGCCAAGTGGGGTGTCAACGTGCAGTGCTTGAGCGGCAGCCCTGCCAATCTCCAGGTCTACCAGGCTATCATGCCCCCCCACGGTAGGCTGATGGGTCTGGATCTGCCTCACGGTGGCCATCTTAGCCACGGCTACCAGACCCCCCAGCGCAAGTATGTCACTTTCCTTGCTCAATATCTGCTCATCGCTGACAGCAGTCAGGATCTCGGCTGTTTCCACCTACTTTGAGACGATGCCCTACAGAGTTGACCTCGAGACCGGCATTATCGACTACGACCAGCTGGAGAAGAACGCTCAGCTCTTCCGCCCCAAGATTCTCGTCGCCGGCACGTCGGCCTACTGCCGTTTGATCGACTACGAGCGCATGCGCAAAATTGCCGATTTAGTTGGCGCCTATCTCGTCGTTGACATTGCGCACATCTCGGGTCTCGTTGCCTCCGGAGTGATTCCATCACCTTTTAAGTGCGCCGATGTTGTCACCACTACCACCCACAAGTCTCTCCGTGGCCCGCGTGGCGCCATGATCTTCTTCCGCAGGGGCGTCCGATCTACCGATCCTAAGACTGGAAAGGAAACCTTGTACGACCTAGAAGATAAAATCAACTTCTCGGTCTTCCCCGGCCACCAGGGCGGCCCACACAACCACACCATCACTGCTCTCGCAGTCGCGCTGAAGCAGGCTGCCACGCCCGAGTTCCGGGTCTACCAGGAGAAGGTTGTTGCCAATGCCAAGGCCCTTGAGAACAAGTTCAAGGAACTCGGACACAAACTTGTTTCCAACGGCACCGACTCCCACATGGTGCTCCTCGACCTCCGTCCTCTCACCCTGGACGGCGCCCGCGTCGAGGCGATCTTGGAGCAGATCAACATTGCATGCAACAAGAACAGCGTTCCTGGTGACAAGAGCGCTCTCACTCCTGGAGGTCTCCGCATCGGAACACCTGCCATGACCAGCCGTGGCTTCGGCGAGGCTGATTTTGAGAAGGTCGCTCTTTATATTGACGAGAGCATCAAGCTCTGCAAGGAAATCCAGGCTGGTCTTCCCAAGGAGGCCAATAAACTCAAGGACTTTAAGGCCAAGGTTGCCAGCGGCGAGGTGCCCCGCATCGATGAGCTGAAGAAGGAGATCACGGCCTGGTGTCAGACCTTCCCCCTCCCGGTTGAGGGCTGGAGAGTGGATGCCGGCCTTTAAGCGAGGCTTGAGGTAGATGTTGGTAATGAGACGGTGCGTGTTCAACATTCATGTAAAGGGTCAGTGGCGTCGTTTCTATCTTGCATTGCAGTCTCAACGAGGGAATCAGCTTGGACAGGGAATGTGGGAATCGGGAAAATCCCCATTTGCAAGGCATTTCATCAGGCGTTTGCAAAAAAAAAAGACGGGGGTCTTGGTCATCAACTTACCATTACGATACCGACGGAGTTTGGCATTTGATACATTGGGACAGACACGGATACCCTAGAACGGCTGCTTCAACGCGGTTGGCGGAGTAGGCATGCATTGTACTGTGTGCATAGACATTGGAAGGATCAGGTTGTCCAGTATTTAATGTGTGTATAACGCCTCTCCTCCCTAGCCGTATATTTCGGGGCAGTTGGGCACTAGATGCATTGTGATCTGCTCCCCGGGGTTAAAGAGATTCTTATGGGCACTCTGCGAACCTCGGCAAAGCTCAGAAACTGCGATGATGTCAAAGTAGTCCATCCATGGCCTCAGCGGCCCGCAAGGAGCTGAAGGGCAGAAGCGGTCATAGCCGCGCCGGATAATCAATCGGACATAAGAGACACTGACACTGGACTTATTGAAGAGCCGTGTGGACTGGAAGGACAACCCCCTCTCTCTGAGCAGAAGAAATTCCGCACTTTGCCATATCGACCAAAGCAAAATTTAAACGAAGGCTAAATATGGGCCATACACTGATAAGTTTTGTGTCTGTACCTGCGTCAGTGGAGTGAGGTTAGATTGCTATTTTGTCCATCTCGGCATGCCTGTTAATGTTGAGGATTCGTGGCGTGAGAGAGCCGGACCGAAAAGCGGATGTGAATGCCGCGCGGGTTGATATTGAATACATTGGTTCCTGGCCCCGTATATTATTATTATTATTATTATTATTATTATTACTATTATTTCTTCCTCTCTTTGGGGTGGTCCCCTCAGTAGAGAAGGAGGGCCCTTTTTTAGCTGCAGTTGTTAAAAGCCCCGGGGGATCCCAATGGAAGTTGAGGAGGAAACAGGGTTGTGGTTTGCGGCCCCAGTCCCAAGGGGAAAGCAAACATATGAAGGGGATACCAAAGCCAAGCTGGCTGGGAAAGAAAGAAAGAAAGAAGAAAATGGTGGCCCTCTTTCTCACCTGGCTGGCCGCTAGGATTTACGGCCTTGCTCTTGTGCAGGGCTTCATGTTGGTTTCCGCAGCGGCTGCCCCTTCAAATCATCCCTTTCCGTCGGGGTATCCCTCGCCGTGGGCCAGCGGCGGAGAAGGCTGGGATGAAGCCTATGCCAAAGCCAAGGAGTTTGTTTCCCAGCTGACGCTGGTCGAAAAGGTAAACCTGACAACCGGGACGGGCTGGGAGGCTGATCGTTGGTAATCCTTCCCCCCCCTTTTTTTTCCCTCCGGCTCATAATGAGTGAGTCGAAAGTTGGCATTGACAGCGTTATACGTAGCGTTGGAGTAACTGGGTCGGTACCCAGACTGGGTTTCCGAGGGTTTTGTCTGCAGGATGGGCCCCTGGGGATTCGATACACCGATCACAACTCGGCCTTCCCCGCGGGGATGAACGCCGCGGCAACGTGGAGCAAACGTCTTATGCGACTCCGAGGAGAGGCGATGGGCGAGGAGTTCTATGGGAAAGGTATTGATGTCCAACTCGGTCCCGCTGCCGGACCACTAGGACGAGTCCCGCAGGGAGGTCGTAACTGGGAGGGTTTCAGGTGAATCTTGTTTTCCCCCCTAGATTCTTCAAAATAGATAGACTGCCTAACTAACATCACACAGCCCCGATCCGTATCTGACGGGTGTTGCTATCGCTGAGACGATCAAGGGAATCCAAAGCCGGGGAGTCATCGCATGCGCCAAGCATTACATCCTCAACGAGCAGGAACATTATCGAAACAGCATTAGCGTGAAAATCGATGACCGGATCATGCACGAACTGTATCTTTGGCCGTTTGCTGATGCGGTCCGCGCTGGTGTCGGTTCCATTATGTGTTCATACAACAAGATTGAGGGCGTGTATGCTTGTGAGAATAACTACACAACCAACTATCTGCTGAAGAATGAGCTCAGCTTCCAAGGTTTTGGTAAGTGGTCTGGGTTGTTGCCCCGCTGCTAATCGCTGTCCTCTGTTGTCCCGATGCTAATCCCGAAAGTCATGTCGGACTGGGGTGCGCAAAAGACCACGCTTGGATCGGCCCTCAACGGTATGGATATGGCCATGCCTGGCGATTACATGGGAGGAAACCGGCCTCCATACAACGCCATGTGGGGTGGCAACTTGACAGAACATGTCCTCCGAGGCGAGGTGCCCCAATGGCGACTAGACGACATGGTAATCCGCATCATGGCCGCATACTTCAAAGTTCATTCGGGTAACTACACGGCACGGCCGAACGTCAACTTCCATTCCTGGACATCCAAGGCCGAGGGGTATATGCACACCTCGTCTAACTCCTCTTGGGGCATCGTGAACGAGTTTGTCGACGTCCAGGGAAGTCATGCGGCGCTGATCCGGGAAATTGGCGCAAAGTCGACTGTTCTGCTCAAGAATGAGAGATCTTTGCTGCCCTTGAACAAGCCCGCCAGCATCGCTGTCATTGGCCGGGACTCTCAAGATGACCCTCGGGGCCCCAATGCTTGTCCGGAAAGAGCCTGTATCGACGCCACGGTCGCTATGGGCTGGGGCTCCGGGACAGCCGAGTTTCCGTACCTGATCTCCCCCTTGGCCGCCATCAAGACCCGAGCTGCTGTCGACGGCACCACTCTTATCAACACCGTCGGCAATTGGGACCTCGAGACAGCGAAGGCCGTTGCGAGGAACGCCTCCGTCGCCGTGGTCTTCGTTACAGCGCACGCAGGGGAGAATTTCGTCTCTGTCGGGGGCAACGCGGGTGACCGGAACAACCTCACCTTGTGGGACAACGGCGATGCCTTGATCAAGGCTGTTGCTTCTGTGAACTCCAACACCGTCATTGTCATGCACACTGCGGGACCTGTGATCCTAGGGTATGCCAAGGCGCATCCCAACGTCTCGGCCATTCTCTGGGCTGGCTATCCGGGCCAGGAATCTGGTAACTCAATCGTCGATGTGCTGTACGGAAACATCAACCCACAGGGAAGATCAGTTTTCACCTGGGGCGAATCGGTCGAGGACTACGGTGCACAGCTCCTATTTACCGCGCCCGACCCACGGAGCCCATCTCAGACGTTTGACGAAGGCGTCTTCATCGACTATCGCCACTTCCACAAGGCCGGTATCGCGCCCACATTCGAGTTCGGCTTCGGCTTGAGCTATACCACCTTTGAGTATCACGGCCTCAAGGTCACAGGCAAAGGCGACAATGACAGCGTCACTCCCACCCAAGTCGTCATGGAAGGCATGACTGAGCCTGCCCCAACCTTTGGCGTCCTCGACCGTCGTGTCGGCGCGAACCTGCCACCCGCTGGCTTCACCAAAATCTCGCCCTATGTATACCCGTGGCTTAGCGGGCCCAACGTTACCACCTCCCTTTCTAACTCTAGTACCACACCTGCAACCAACTCATCTAGTCAACCCGTTCTCCCTGCTGGCGGCGCCCCGGGTGGTAATCCAGGGCTGTACGAGGTCCTGTACACCATCACCTTCTCCCTTTCCAACTCGGGAAACAGCTCTGGTACCGCCATCCCGCAACTCTACCTCCAGCTGGGCGGTAACGAAAACCCGAATGCCGTCCTGCGCGGTTTCGACGAGGTGTCACTGGCCCCGGGGGAGACGCGTAGCGTGGTGTTTGAGCTGACGAGACGGGATTTGAGCAACTGGAATGTGACGAGCCAGAACTGGGAAATTTGGGACAGGGAGAAAACCGTCTTTGTAGGCGAGAGTGTGAATCGGATTAGGTTGAATACCAGTTTGCCTGCGCCGCCGGGGATCCGGTGGAGAAGTGGTTGAAGAAGTGTTTTACAAGGACTTCAATTTTTTTTTCCCTTTCTCTTCTTTCTTGGCAGAGAGAGTGAGTGCTTGAGTCGGGTGTGTGGGTCCGAAGTATCTAGGGGTAGTTATGTGGGTAGGGTAGGGGAATCTCAAGGGGCGAGGGGTGAGCGTGACCAGCCCAGGTCAGGAAACATCGAATTTCACTGTTACGAGACATATGGTGCAATTGGAAAGCATGTATCGAAAAATCGTAAATCTAGGAAAGCAGAATGGATACCTAGGGCGGAAAATTCCACTTGGCGCCAAACTACAACAGTTATCCACATCACAAGGCTCTTAGGTACTGAATCTTGGAATTGATTGGCCTTTGAACCTGACAGCATGTTCAAGATGATGGTGGGACAGAGCGCTCGGCAGAAGAGGTTCAGACAAGCTTCGCTGGCGCGGAATAACTAGCCTCCTCTAGCGCGTGTCGCTTGAACTCGGCTCGTCTCGTCTCGGGCCTTAGTGTGCCTTTAGCGACCTGAGGCGAGGCAGCACACACCCCAACAACCCCTAGTAAGTATACCGGAAACCTGGTTGATGTCCCTCCTAGTGACTTTTGTTAGTTCGACATATCCCAGTTCTCAAAGATTTCAAAACCTACCTCGTCGCTCTCCAATTCCTTCTCACCACGATCCGCCTTCTTATTTTCGAAATAAAATGTAATGCTCAGTGCCGCCACAATCAGCAGGTTCAACAGACTCGTCGTAATGCACGCATACAACCCCGGCTTGTACCCCGTCGGGGCATCTTGGCTCCTGAACACCAGACTCCCCGCAATGCCACCTACACCACCAAATGACACAAAGGTTGCGCTGCAAAAGGCGCGCTTCCATTGGCCGCGGATGTTATTCGCCTGGTATGACATGGCAGCGGGAACGTTGGAGTTTGCGCCAGCCGTGACGAGGAACACGCCGAAGTAGCGAACCGCCGCGCTGCTGTGGAAACCCATGATGGGAAGGCCGATAATGACCAGAAGCATATTGAAGACCACAATGGGCCCGCGAATGTGGTACTTGTCGCCGACCCAGCTGGTGTAGTACATGACTATGCCGGCCAAGGCGTATGGCGGCGCGATGAGACACTGTGCTGTGCCGGCGTCGAAGCCCATGCTGCCTCTGAGAATCAGCGGGAGGAAGAAGGCAAGTGCGTAAGTCGTTGTAGTCGTGTTGAAGAAGAGCATAGCATATGCCCACACTTTCCAGTCCCTGCCGACTCGAAAGTACTCCTTGAGCGAGAAGGGGGGCACCTGGACATCGCCGCGGTCTGCGTGAACCCTCGAGCAGATCCACTCGCGCTCACGAGCATCGAGGAATTTCCAGGTATTGCGCTTCGAGTCGGGGAAGTCAACCAGAAGCCAGTAGCCGGCCGCGCCGATGACAACTGTGATCAAACCCTCGATGATAAAAATCCACCGCCAGCCATTGAGTCCAGCAAGGCCCTTCATGTGCATGATCTGCCGAAGCGGTGAGTACCTAGGAGAAAAAAAACCAAGCAAGAACAGGAAGAGACTTTACCCCAAAGGCCAGAATACCGGCAAAGGCAGCAGCAACGCATCCGACCATGTAAAAGATCGAGTTCCGCACTCCCACCTCATCTATAAAACCGTTAGCATTGGCCCAGACCCCAAGTGTGTGGCGCCCAATCTGCAAAACCCCATTCCCGCGAAACTTACATCTGGTATACCAAGTGCTGAGCAAGTAAACACAACTCGGGAAGAATCCTATTATCCACCACACATGGCGGCACCGTCAGCCCCGTCTTTCTACCATGGCAACCCCTTTTCCCCCTAATTGGTCTCCCTCCGTGTGGAAAAAAAAAATACTCACCCGCCTCCAAGACTCCTAGCACAACTCTCAATCCCGCCATCGACTCCCAGTTACTCACAAACCCCATGCCGATCATGCAGCACCCCCACAGAAACGTAATCGCCGAAAGGTGAATGCGCGGGCCGAGCTTGCGAACGACGACGGTCGAGGGCGGTTGGAAGATGATGTAGGTGACGAAGAAGATGAGAGAAATTATGGACTTTTGTGGTTGGTTCCCCAATCCGCCAGCGTCAGCCCCAGCGGTCGGTCCAACAGCCTCTGATGCTTAAGGGAAGGAAGAAAGAGAGAAGGTGAAAGGGATAGATGGATGGATGGATGGATGGAAAAAGAACATACATAACGATCGCCAATCAGCACCAAGTCCTTATCCATCTCGGCCAGTACCGCCGCGCCTAGATTCGTTCGGTCCATCAGACTGACGCAGTACATGGCACCAACAGTGAGGACGAGGCGGATGTCGATGCGGCGGATGATGCGCTTTTGCTCTTCTTCGGAGAAGCCGAATTCGTCGAGAGCAGAATGCTTCGTCGCAGTGCGATAGGGTTCGGATTCGCCATTGTCAGAGACTTGGATCTCCTTTTCGGGAGGGGCGGGGGCGGTTGTGGACATGCTGCCGTCTGCTCGCTTGCTGTGTGTGTGGTCTCTGATCCGAGGAGGGGAGTTTTTCTAGAGGTCCAAGTCTTCTTCTGCCTGGCAAGTTGATAGGGCAGAGCGAGGGAGACCGCCAAAGAAATGGGTCGGCTCGCGCTATGGTGTGCATTAGAGGTAGTTAGGTAAAGTGGGAAACACGACCTACTGGGCGCCGTTCTCCTCTTGTAGACGATCAATTCAGACAGGTTCACGTCTACAAGTTTTGTGTTGCGTCGAGCACCGTGACGTTACCTCCCTCCCGCATTCCCCAGGGCAGCCGGTCCCTATTATAGATCCCCATGACTAGTAAAGAGGGAAGGTAACTAACTGCCCATCCCCCTCCTCGGGACAAGGTCTCGATCCCAACTAGTAACCAATGGGGCATCTGGATATTGCGACGCGTCCAGTGCAAAAGCTCTGCCGGTACGTCCTCGGTTAGAATCACTACGGGACCAAAACGGTACTTTGAACATGCAGACAATCTATTTGCCCGTTGGACGACCAGATCCTCTCAAACAAACCAATCGGTTCTCGGCTAACCCAACTTCTCCGCACTCCTCGTCCCCCAGGTGTGCTCCATTCTCTCATGTCTGGTGATGTGCTTGCCAGGATCCCAGGATAGAAGTTGGAAGCACATACCCATCAGGGCGGTCATGGTCGCTCATGAGTGGTCATTCTGGAGCGGGGGAACAAACAATCTTGGATCACCTTCCGTACAGGGTTGTAGTGGCCACGCCATGCATGTCATGGGTGTGCGCGGGGGAAAAAAGAACAAACTAGTACGTACCTACTAAAAGGCTGTGTGGAGAGTGCCACTCACTGGGCGCACCAAGAATTAAGACCCAGAGCCGTGGCGAATTGCCGATAAAACAGCTTTCCCCAAGAGCGGACTCTGGGGTTGAGTTGAGGGTGGAACGGCGGGATGAACGGAAACTAGAGTGCTTTAGTTTATGCTTACCATCCAACCCTAAAAGATTGCTGGCTGCGGGACTTGGCGGGTACCTACCTGTTATGGAGTGATTTGCACAACCTTTGAACAATTGGGAGATTATTTGCGACGGGTCTTGTTAGATCTCCAAGGCCTTTGAATGTTAGAACTAAAGACCTAAATATTCTAGCTTGAAACCCCACAAAATAGCTTCCCAGCTGCTTATGTGTTGCACAAACCCCTGCTAGATATCTCTCACCAGGTCCCATGCTAACAAACTTTCAGGGGTTGGATTGTAAACACAATTGCTCAGCTTCCTTGAGAAAGTGCGAATCTGCGGGGTCAACAGGGCCTGCTGAACAGTGGAAACAGGTGCTGCATGGCAAAATCGTTTCCCGAGAGAAATTGGAGAAAATTGGGGGAGCATGGGGAGGGGGCGCCAGCCAAGACTTGTGGCATCTTGTTTCACACTGCCTAGGCCCCCCAACGTAGGAGGGTATCCCGGTTGTGGTCATGGCACAGCGGGGAAGGCAGCCGTAACACACTGCCGCTTGCTTGGGTGGTGGATTGACCCTAGGGGATCGTTCGTGTCACCATCCCATCTGGGCTGGGCTCCTCAGATGGTGAGCCAGCGTTATGAACTGAACAACTGAACGCGGGACAGAAAAGGGGACTAGGAGGAGAGGAATGGGAATCACTGTGCTAACCAAAAAAAAATGAAATGAAATGAAAAAAAAAATAAGAAGAAAAATGCGAAAAAAAAAGAGAGAGAGAGAGAGAGCAAAACAAAAAGGAGGGAAACTGATGCTTTCGGATGGGTGGATATCAATCTATTAGATTAGCGGTGATGCGTGAGGGTTGATCCGAAGGCTGGTTACCAGTATGGCCGAGCTCTGAGAGAGCGCATGCCTACCAGGTAAATGTATATACACTGCTGCCAAAGTAGTCAGCAATCGGCCTACCTCATTTCTTTAAGTGAACACCAAAAAAGATATTTAGGATGCCTTCACGGGTGAACCATCCGTGCCGCCGCTGCTGCTGCTGGAATAGCTTCGCTGTGAATCGTAACCCGCATCGCGCAACTCGTCGGCAAGGGAACGCCTCCGTTGGAGGGCCAGAGATGATGACAGGATCCGAGGAGGCTGGTTGGTGAAATCCACCTTCAGCTCCGATGGGGTTGCGGTGTTGGATTGCTCGGTAGAGACCTCTACCTGCTCGGGCCCCTTCGTCGCAATTTCAACTGTCTTCACCTCACCAGGGCGGACTCGTCGTCCTGGGGACTGGCAGGCATCAGCACTCTCAGTGGTATCGTTGTCGCTCTTAGATCCGACAGAAAATCGCGTATCATCATCAACAGCATCGGTGTCGCTCTCGGAGGCATCCTGACGGCTGGGTTCAGAGCGCCCCCGGGCTTCCTCTTGCTTCTCGCGGTCCATATAATAACGAAGTCCTCGTCGAAACAGATCGTTATCCTCCATTATCTCACAATTGACATTGCATGCCTTGGCATAGACTTCCTCCCAGAGGACAATCCGATGTCGCGCAGCCCGCAGAAGACGTTCTCGGAAGTAGACCAGGGCTACCAAACAGATTGCTAGACCAAACCCAACAACGCTAGTTGTGATCTGGGGGGCGCCCCAGCCCGGTGATTGCTCTCCGGAGCTGACGCCCTGTTCATCTCGGCGACGCAGATACATGATGTGACCTTATTGTGAGAGGAGGAGATAGGCTAGAAGTTAGCAAATAGCACGCCTGTGGTTCTGAATGACTGGGCTTGCGGCGGGAAGGCGATATTTATACCGACCAAAGTCGCCGCATTGTTCGTTCTTGAAAAGACATGGACGATGGAGACAAAGATGTTTGCGCCGATTGTTCGGGAAACGTAAGGTCTTCAAGCGCATTGTGTGAGCGAGAACAATAGGGCGGAACAAAGTGATAAGACGCATCGGTGGGTACCGTAACCGAATCCGGGCCTCGTCATTGGTTGGCATGTCAATGGGCCAACAGGATCCCGTTTGATCTCGAGGCTCTACCCATCGAAACTCGTGACAGACGCCAACACCTGGTTTTTCTCGACAGCCATAATCTACTGAGCAATCTGGAAACGCTTCCGCGCAATAAAGTGGTCTTGCAATATATCGTTGACTAGGCCAAGGATTCGTCTCATCTGCCAATTCGCGCATTCTACTTCCTTTGTCTTCCATGTATCTCGTCCCAGCTACTTATGTTCTGTCTTCTGGTCTTCCAATCACATGATAGGGCTCCCAGCCCCTTGATGGTCCCAGGCGCAGATGGAGGCTCTGGAGACGTTGAGCCCAAGTTCTAGTTAGGTACCTATGTGGTATCCGTACCTCCGATTCTAGGAGCTACCGGTGCATTCATTGTTGCCCGCCGAAATACCTACATGTACTCCCCCCCGACGGCTGTCGCGGTCACGTTCCAGAAGAGCCACATGTAATATGGCGCCTTTATATAACTAAGGGCGACTTACTGGCAACCTGGCCGGATTTTAGCCTGCCGGCATATTTTTCCCCGCGGGGGATACATGCACTACTTCAGCCGCCGTGATACCCCGGACTGGACATGATCCCTATCTACCTAGGTAGGTAGTGTGTGTCTAAACAAAACAGGAAGAGAGTCAGAACTACGAGTTCTCCTGGGCAATCTCCGCTCCGCTTCGTTGACAGGATGTCTCTGTCAAGAGATGCACCAACGGTGGGTGATGCTTGTGTCCAACAAAGTAGCATCCCGTTGGCAGCGAGCAGCTTAATCGACATGCTGCTACCTCAAGCCTCGGATTGCGTCCCTCCGTCCAAATAAGCCCCAGCTTGACAACGTGACAGGGCAGCGATGGCAAGTCTCGGTCTTATTCGAGCTGCCAAGGCCACCTTGGCTATGGGGAAGCGAGTGTGTGCTAAAGACTGGCGCACTCACCACATCTCGGCGGCCGGCAGGTTATTGGTGCAGCATTCTCGGTTGCAAGGTTGACCATGATGAGGTTGTTGGCTACCTAGGCTTGGCTCGTGTGACACTCGGCCTCTCCCTATCACTTATATAGCGAACCCTCTTGTGACATATGTGCTTCATGTTGTATGTGTTTGGATGTGAGGAGTTCAGATACCTATCACCAGGCGCCCTGATCGCAACCCGATCCTCAAGGTAACCTACTGGCGCCTCGACATGATGAAGGGCTATACTCTCTTGGCAGCAGCAGCTACGGCTGCGGCTCATACCATTTTTGTTCAGCTCGAGGCCGGAGGCACCGTCCATCCCGTTTCTCACGGCGTGAGGACCCCCACATATGATGGGCCAATTACCAACGTGGCCAGCAACGACCTTGCTTGCAACGGAGGCCCCAACCCGACCATGTCGACAAACGCAGTCATCACAGTCCAGGCTGGGAGCACAGTCAAGGCCCATTGGCGCCACACGCTCACCTCGGGACCCAACAACGTCATGGATGCCAGCCACAAGGGGCCGACTCTCGCATATTTGAAAAAGACGGATAATTCCGTCACCGACAAGGGCGTCGGTGGTGGGTGGTTTAAGATCCAGGAGTCTGGCTATAGCAATGGTCAATGGGGAACTTCCACAGTCATTACCAACGGCGGCCAGCATTTCATGTAAGGACTTCAATGTCTGCGCTAACCCTCAGCGGCTTTTCAGCTTCCCTAACATGATCTCCCTACCTACTTAGTGATATCCCCGCCTGCATTCCCAATGGCCATTACCTCCTTCGTGCCGAGATGATCGCACTGCACGGGGCTGGCTCGTCCGGGGGTGCTCAGCTTTATGTATGTCTCCATCCTGGCCCCTGGCTCCTCAATGGCGCCCAGCCCCCCCTTCCATTCACACACACTCACGCACTCACACCTCCTGACTCTCAACTGCAGATGGAATGCGCCCAAATCAACATTGTCGGCGGTACGGGGACCACGGTGCCGGCCAAGACATACAGCATCCCGGGCATCTACAAAGCCAACGACCCCGGCATCCTCATCAACATTTACTCCATGACGCCCTCCAGCAAGTACACCATCCCCGGCCCCCCCGTATTCACCTGTGCCGGAGAGGGCGCCGTCCCCGCAGGCAACAGCAACAGCAGTGGATCCTCTGCGCCGACAACGCTGTTGACAGTCGCCGTGCCTGAGGCAACTCCCGCACCTACCGCTATCGAGGAGCCTACGTGCGAGGTTGCTCAGTGGCAACAATGCGGCGGGACTAACTTCAACGGATGCACAACGTGCGCGTCGCCTTACTCGTGCAAGCAGATCAACGCCTATTACCACCAGTGCTCGTGAGAGGCACATGCATGGAGAGAGGAGAAGACATTTCCGGAGTTTGATTGGGATTTGCATGAAAGCGCATTGATATTTGTCCCGCGTAGATGGTAGAAGCTGTACCTGTAGATATCAGAGGTAGCATGTTCTGTTGTGGCAGGGCTACAGCTTCAGTAGATAAACACCCTACACTTGCCACAGTCCAGTCCAGGCCCCGAAGTAAGCGTTGCTCGCCCAGGTATTTGCCCCCCCAAACCAACCAAAAAAAGAAAAAAAGAAAGGATTACGGCCCAATTCCTTCATCCTCAACGCCTTTCTCAACCCAACTCATCTCAACTGCGTCTGCCCAAATCCCTCCTCACCCTCCAACCTTTGGAGCCAGCCGATTTCTTCTCCCCCCCGCGCAGTACCTCCACATACGGCCGACCACACTGCTCCACACTCGTCCCTCTAGTCGCAATACGACCACTATTAACGCCACCGTCTGCCGTCTTCAAATACAAATCCTCGGTATAAGACCACTCCGGCGTGTCAAAGCCTCCTACAACAAGAACAAGGCTCTTCGCATCCTCCCCCGCGGCTGTAAGAACCTCCTCAGGCAGCGGGGAAAGGAGTTGTAGCTCTCCTTCAGTAGCATCGATTCCCTGAATAAGGACGAGGCCTAGGGTGCGTGAATGGGCGGGAGAGAGAGCTCTGTCGTTGGGATTCAGGATGAGGGGCAGACCTTGCGGGGTGAGGATGATTCCACATCTTTGCTTGGATGTATAGTGCTGTTGATGTTCGTCCTCGAGACGGTCAAGTTCCATTTCTGGGGCGTCTGGAGAAGGGAGGAGATCGCTGAGGGCGGCTTGGTCTTCGATTTTGACGAGCGCGAGAATCATGCCGTTTATGCGCTCGTCCAGGAGTTCCGGGGCCGGTTGTGACCCATAGCAGAGGATGCCGAGGAAACCTCGGCTGGAGGTGTGGTACTGTACCCTCCATTGTCGCATGGTAAATAAGGGGGCAGGATCCCAGGTGGGAAGGCCGGAGGAGAGGGAGGGCCAGTGGAGGTGGAAATAGGACATGGTTTGCATGGTGCGGAAATCGGCGGCGGTCCGGGAACTGCCACTGCCGGTTTGGGAGGGTAGGATGCTGAAGGAGATGGCGCTGCCGCAGGCTGACTTGAGGTCATCGACCGTCTCCTCTGGGCCGTCTTGGGACATGTAGATGACCTCGGACGGGTGCAGTTTCTGGATCAGCTCGGACAGAATATCAAGACCGGTACCCTGGATCCAACCGGCTGTGTTGATGATGAGGGGACACCGAGAGGAAAGAGTTGACTGGTAGAGGGAAAACAAATCCAGGACGGCCTCGACATAGTGAGACGGATTTTGACCTGGGGTGGTGGATGCGATGGCATGGACCCTCAGTTGTTCCTTTTCAAACTCGAGCGCGGGATGGCAAAATGTTGGACCAAGATTCGGGCACGTTGTCTTGTTCAATGATACCAGCCCCGGAGGAGTGAACTCTGGTTGACCGGGGTCGATATCGAGCACGGCGACTGTGGACCAAGGTTTGTTGTTGACGTTACCCTGGTCTGTTATAAATCGGTTTAGCAGCAGCTTCCCAAAGGTTGACTTTCCCGACGACTTTGGTCCGCACAAGAAGACAATGGGCATGGCACCCTTGTGTTTAGCAGCAGCCAGTCCGGCCAGCTTCTTGTTCCACTCTGCTGGAGACACAAGCTGCTGAATGGGGACCCTCTTTGGAACATCTTCGGCAGTGAATATCTGAGGTCAAGTTAGTTAGCTAGTCAAGTACAGAGGAACATGAAAGAGTGACAAACAATATGGTACGTAGCTTCGCCAGGAGCTGAAAGCGAAGCTGGGCCTTCCCAGAGCTTCCCAAACACAGGATTCAGCTTCGACAGGCGCCTGAAGCTCTGGGCACAAGGATGGGGATGTATTTCAATGGCCACATCGGCTGTTGCGCGTATGACAGGGAGGGCATGGCAAGCCGGAGCATGCACCCAATGGATGCAATCTGATGAGGACTGCAAGCGCGCACCCAGAATGGCGACCTCGCCTACTTCCCCGCTGACCTTGAGACCATAACTTCCCAGAACAACCAAGCGCTACTCCATGTCAGCAGGAAGCGGAGTCGAAGAGATCAACACGCCGCCTCACCTCGCCCTCACCTAGCCTTAACAAGGCCTGGCCGCCTGAACTTTGTTGGTGCGCCTTCCTCCGCTTTTTGTGTGATGATGCATCTGGTGCGTCTTCTGGCTGCTCATCTGGGGCCACGGAGAGACCGTTCTCTGTTGTGAGATTCAATGCAGGGCTTGGGGAAGGTTCTTCAACCCCCCCAGCACCACTTGTCACGAACTTCTTCTGGGACACGGATTGGGCAGCCCTTGCGCCCCAGAGATTTTGACGGGCTGCAAATGCGCTAAGAACAGGGGTATCCGGCCCACGAGCACCTTCGAGCCTCCTCCTCTTCGGGCTGGCCATCTGTGCT
>Ga0247765_1000776_pt1 | contig 21252 bp, 18 predicted proteins | sample UWRJL106311C6_FD_179949 | JGI IMG/M metagenome (GOLD analysis project Ga0247765, IMG submission 179949) | Plant litter microbial communities from Arlington Agricultural Research Station in Wisconsin, United States - UWRJ-L106-311C-6 | ecosystem: Environmental > Terrestrial > Plant litter >... | reverse complement strand
GGGGGGGGTGGGGGGGGTGGTGGGTGGTTTGAGATGAAGAACTTCACTTTAGTCTTTTTTTTTTCCTTTCTTCGCTTCTTCCGAGGTATGTAAGTAGGGTAGTCCTATGACTTTGGATCTGGAATTCTCTTGTCTTCCACCCGAAAGCTCACGACCGGTGTAACCACCAAATCCCCACCCGCCAGAGAACACACAATGGCATCCTCGTTGGAACCCGAAGTGGAATTCCCAATCTTGTACTTGCAATCCATGGGGACGTGGCCGCTCCATTTCCCGTCAAAAACAATTCTGTGTCAGAGTATATGTTAGCCACCACTCCACAAGCACCACGTCTCACAGAGAATAGCTCACGGTTTATCCGGATTCCGGTCATCACAATACCACGAATGGCTCAACTCCATATACCCCGTCGCCGCATCAAATCTGACCTTCCAATCCAGGACATTATACAAGCCTGTATCCCAGCCCAACTCCGCATAGGTTTTTGTCAACCGATCCCCTGAGGAGTATGTAAATGTCGGGTCCCACCCACGTAACCATGGCGTCACCCTGTGTAGCTCGCTCTCATATTCCCGCGCCCGGTTGCCCACATCTCGGATGAGCGCTCCTCCTCCTCCACCTCCTCCACTGGGACGAGTCGCAAACACGGAAGAATTCAAGTCGAACTGAAACCACGAATACAGCTGGTCAGACGGACGGACATCTGGACTAAACCACCCCGTTTGCAGCAAGGGATCTTGACTATTATGTTTTTCTTGAATCGTCCACTTCACTGGCCCTTTCCCGATCGATGAAGCCATACAGCTCCATGCATTCACATTTGGATTAGTATTAATATCCGGTTCAGTCAGCGCCCCATCCGGTAACCGTTTGATATCCACAGACGGGAAATTCGTCGTTCCCAATGCAATGGGATTTCCCCTCCCATCGCGATCTCCGCCCAAAGCCCACCATTCTGCGGAAAAGGTGACATCGCAGAATATCGGAGCGATAAGCACCATGCAGGTAATCCCGCGCGCAGTGCTGCTACTGTGTCCGCCGACAAGTTTTGGATACGCAACTCGTGTGGAACCCAAAGCGGATATGACAAACGGGGTGCCTCGGGAAGAATCGTCGCAGTACCAGGTTTGATTGACACGAAGCTCGCCCGTGAGAATGTTAAACGCGATAGAGGTCGGGATGGTGTAGATAGGAAAAGAATGCAGTGGGGCGGTTGGGTTACAGGGAAGCCACAGGTCCGGGGATAGGTCGTCGAGAAACGGATCGGAAAAATAACACGAAGTGGTGTAGCCGTTGGCGTTGTTGACGAGGGAGAGTTGGAGGGTGCGGTTATAAGGGACGGGGCCGGGTGGGTTGGGGAAGTTGAATATGCCGCCGGAAACAGCAATGGTGGTGCGCTGGTAGAGAAACTGCGTGATGGTCCACACGTTGAGGATCTCGCTTTGCGATCGCGCCAAACACCCCGGGGTTTTGGAGTTGGAGGGACCAGGAATACGTGCGGGTTCCCACAGCGTGTTCCCCAGCCAGTAAGCCCCGCTGATAGTCATGGGCTCGGCGATGAGGATGCCATTGCCGCTATTGTAAACTGGCACTGTGACTCTACCAGGATTCCCCCCCGAGGCACTTGTCGCGCTGAAAGCGGTGCTGTAAGTTCCGTTGGGGTCACCGCAGACCCACTCCTCGTCGATTCGGAGGGTTTGGATGTTGTAGGTGTTGCTCGAGGCCCGAACTTTAATGACGTTGCGACTGTCGGGTTGTTGTGCGGGCTGCTGAGAGGTGCAGTTCAGTTGGGTTTCAGTTCCATCGTTGGTGGATGGACCGTCGATTTTACAGTCCCACCGAACACCGGTTGCTCGACTCGTCAGCGTCAGATTCACACGGCCCATTTTCATCTCCCAGCGTTCCCCGCCGGGTAAGGCAGAAAAAGCGGTGAGGTCCCAATGGGCGTAACTGAGAGATTGTAAAGTACAGTCCGACTTTGGTGGAGGATCAAGACCCTTGGGCGCTGGGCCCGGTTGCGTAGGTCGAGGGATAAGTTGAGGCGTTTGCGGGAGGGCACCTCGCCCGGGCCATTCCGCCTTCACCCTAATCGGATATGTCGTCGCGGAGGTATTGCAGGCGTAGTCGACACCCCGTTCTCCTTGAGTTGGACAAGCAAAATTGAAAAAGACAGCAGCTCGGGACTGAAACATTTCGGGATACGATTGGTTCTTGATATCGCAATACCAGTATTGCACAAGCCGCACAGGTTCCTTGACGTCCGTCTTGCCCTTGATGAGTGATTCCGGGACCAGGTTGACAAGATTCTTTTGCAGTGGCGTACTCCATTGCGATCCTGCTTCGGGCTCACAGGCATAGAACCAATTTGTGCTAGCGAATTGCCACGCAGACCAGGTGCATAGCAGAGAGTAATGGTTGGCGATATCCGTGACCTTGAATTTGACCGTGGACGTGTAGTCGGTGCCATACTCGGTTCTGGCGTCAAACTTGACACTAGCTGTAGCGTTTGTGAATTCGTAAACCGGCGGCTGAAAACCCTCATCGGTGCAAGGATTCCGTGGTGGGTTTAGATTTGCGGAAGACGAAGTTGTCACCCTAGAGCTGTTGGTTATCGGAAAGGGTGCAATCTGCGGTCGGCAAGACACCCCTGGAATCCAATGGGCGACCAAGCCGATGGCCCACGCAACACGAGGGGAGTGCATTTCAGCAGCTCCTCCTAGTGTTCAATGGCGCGATGAGAAAGCGGCCGGTGAAGGGGAGTTTTACATGAATCTACATGTACTAGACATGGCCAAAGTCGGTGTCCCTACGTGTACATGTATTTAACGCTACAGGGCATTTGCTACATGGACTTTGTAGGCGAGAATCTTATTGTTGCAGGGACTTTTTACTGTCGAGAAATGTATGAAGCGCCCGGATATTATCAATCGAGGGCGATCAACCAAATGAGCCGACGTTATTATTGGAACATTGAAATCCTTCTCGCGGTATGCGTATCGGCTCCCGTAGTGGTCTGGTAGCGACCGGCCGATATGGAACCTGCCCTCCGGTTTCACTACCCCGCAGCAAAAACGAAACTGTACATAGGGACCGGTTCATAGTGTTGTGACATGCCAGCCAAGCATGAAAACGCCTTGATCACTACCTACCCAGAAACGAAATCCCAAAGTTCGGTAGCAAACATCGGAAATGAGCTACGAGCAAAATGGACTTTCAAACTTTGGGGATGCGGTTCAGTCCTATGGGACCAGACCAGATACCTAAGGATGCAGAAAAATCGAGGTACATGTACACGCCTAACCAGTCCACACCGCAGGCCCTGACGGCTTATACTCCATCAGCCTCAACTTGTCAAAAGGCACAGCTCCTCCATTGATCTCTTGGTTGGGGGGAATCAAAAAGCCTGTGATATCCAGTATCTCAATAACCGTTTCCTGACTTTTTTTTGCAACGGGGGGAAGAAGACCTACCAGAATCCGTATCTTGGAATGTTCCCGGGAACTTTACAAATTCTGTCGGCGTACCTCCTCCTTGACCGATGATGTTGACAAAAGCGCAATTCACGTAGAATTGTATGTACCACTTCATGGAAGCCGGCATCATGTTCTCGATGCGCATCAGGTATTTCCCAGGCGGAGTGGTTTTGGGGATTGTGAAGTTGAACTATCAGTGGCCAAAGTCAGCATGTCAACTACCAGTCTGGACATGACGAGTGCTGGAAACATGAACTGAGGGAAACATACATCACCATTCTTTGGATAAAGTGACCACTTCGTATTGTTGACAGGACCGGCATAGGCAATCTTAAACCAGTCTCCATCACCTCGATAGTTCTGGAGATCGTCATTCGGCGCGCGCGAGAGCCAAATGGAACCCGGGCCTGGATGCCAGAAATTGGGACCCGGATATTCACGTGGCTCGTGTAGATTTCCGTAGCCGTCAGCAGAGACGCGGAAACCGATTTCGGACCCTGCGAGAATGTCGATTGTCTCGGTACGGGGGGCTGAAGCGAAGGCATTTCGGCCACAGGTGATATTAGGGTCTTGGGTCCCAATGATGGGCTCAAGTTTGAAGCTTTGATCTCCCTCACGGTATTGTCCCTCTGGAAACGGCCATTGACTCGTGACGTCTCTTTATTTGATTCAACATTATTATGTGACCCAGCATTTTGTGACAGCCTAAACGCAAGTGGATTCGGTGGTAAGGTACTTACAGAACATATTTCCACTCTGGTGTTTCTGTGCCATTCACTAAGAGGATTCCATGGACATCTGCGGCGTGTTTAGACACTCTCACATGTGTTTAGTGGAATCAGGTCGACTTACTGTGGCTCCTAACCCCGGAAGCCAGAAATGCACCGAGCAGCAAAGTTCGAGTCGACTTCATGCTGTGTGTAACACCTATCGTTCTTTGTAGATGCAAATATAGAGTTTTGGACCAAAAGCTCTTTGGAGAGGTGTGCGACCAAAGTTCTCGCAGGGCTTGGACATATCTACCATTTGCATCTCATCTCCATGAGACCGTAGAAGTGGACCGACCAGGACACAACCCGCTGTTACTTTGAAGGATTTCACTCTCAACAAACATGTGATGGAAAGCGGAGGACCGGGTAATTTAATTTTAACATATAGACTTTAGAGAATGCGGGGAAAGACTCGATTGCCACCAACAAGCGGCCGCAAACCCCAGCGGAGCGGCGCAGCATCGGCAAGTGCTCCGTCGGTAAAACAGCCAAAATCCTAACCATGTCCTCCAACAGGTTGTTTGATATTGGACGGGATCGTCGAGGCCAGGCAATGACGCATTGACAATGAATGTTCGATGCTACTCAACTTTGTTTTGTCCCTACCATGAATCCAGTCTCCTGACTCGTCCTTCAGTCCAGTTGCAGACCCGCCTTGTGTCACCTGAGGCTACTTGAACTCCCGACTTGGTATTGATGCTCTAAATTCTCAATTGAATTGACTTGCTCATACATCGAGAGCTTTTCTACATCAATACCACACCTTGGGCAGTGCATGGCCGCGGCGGCCCGACGATAAGAGATTGATTGCATGATTGGTATTAGGCATGCCAACTCGTTTTTGGCAGAACAGATGAGCAAAATATCAAGTTTCAATGTCGCACAACTTCAATAAGTTTCCAGCACTCATGGAAGAGCTATGAAATGACCTTTGGGCACATGCAGCTCTTGTTGGCTCGAGAGCTGAGTTCTGCCACATTCCAGTCGTTCGTTGCCTTGCAACTCGATTCTCTACCTCACGGAATACGTACACGTTTGTGGTCATTCTAACCGACCGGGCACGCATTGTCGGATGACCCCGAAATCGACTTGGAATATCTTGGAGTAGCAAAGATTTGGTGCAGTCGGACTTGCACGGTCGCTCGGAACCCGTGTCCGGCGAATGAGTGTGGGAAACGGGAGGACTTCAATCTCCTTCGGGCCAAGTGCAAGTGCGAGAGAGGAAGTGAGTTCCGTGATTGTTTTCCCAAAAAGGTGTTAACTAAGACCAAACTTCCGACCTGCCCAATCGTCAAGGGCTGGGCTGATGCCAGCCGTGTAGGATCCCAGCAGCGGAAACCGATCAAAAGCGGCCGGTATGCATGATCAGTCCGGTTTCTTTCTCGGTTGGTTGGTTCTAGTGACCGATAAATCCGAGCCAAAAGAGTAAAAACTCGAAGGAGCGACTGACGAAATGACGCCGTGAGCTTAACCATTATTGCTGTCTTATCTACCGTTTTGTTCTGCCAAACCATCATCAGGGTGTTGATTGAGGATTTGGTAACTTATTTCAACTGTGAAGTTTGACCCATCCGCCAACTTGCAGCCAGCAGCCCGAAACGAGATCAGGGCTTTTATCCCAACCATGGCAGGACTCGAAATAACGGAGTCTTGGCTGCTCGTCGGGGCTGCCGTGGTACGTATTCACCAAAACCGCAAGACAGATCAGTGGACTACAAGTTTGGAGATAGAGCAATTCTGACCTGAAACGCAGGTCACCTCATACTTTACAATCTCCGCTCTGTATAACATTTTTCTCCACCCTCTCCGGCATTACCCTGGACCGAAACTATGGGCTGCCTCGCACATACCCTACACGATTCATTGGCTCGCCGGAAATACACATGTCCCCCTTTCACGCTTGCACGACCAATACGGAGACATTGTCCGTGTCGCGCCCAACCGACTAAGCTACACGCATCCAGATGCATGGAACGACATCAAAGGCCACCGTAAAGCCGGTGAGCCCGAACATCCCAAGGACCCGAACTTTTACGCCTCCTCCCTCCAGAACCTCCTCGGGGCTGATCGAACATCCCACACTCGCTACCGTCGCGTTCTGGCCTCCGGCTTCTCGGCAAGAACCATGCAGCTCCAACAGCCGCTAATCAAGGAATACATTGACCTGCTCTTTTCCACTCTCAAGGCCAAGACCGAAACATCCCCTTCTGCGGTGGTCGACATGGCTGCCTACCTCAACTACACGACTTTCGACATTATCGGCGATCTGTCTTTCGGCTCATCGTTTTCCTGTCTCGCCAGCGAGTCTCTCCACCCTTGGGTGCAAGTAATTTTCGACGGAGCCTTAGCCTTCAACCGCATGACCACATTACGACGCCATACCTCCCCGCTCTTAATCAAAGCCATAACTAAACTCCGACCGAGTCTGTTAAAGGGAATCATGATGCAGAATCAATATGCCCGAAGAAAAGTGGACGAGAGAATGACCCTCGGCGCGGAGCGACATGATTTCATCGAAGCCATGATCAAAAGTCAAGGTGACGCCAAGAAGGAAATGGAGTATGATGAGATTGTGTCAAATGCACGGGTGCTAGTTATTGCCGGGAGCGAAACTACCGCGACAGCATTGGCCGGGGCGGCGTATCTCTTGGCGATGCACCTTGACGTGCAGCGGAAGTTGGCGGAAGAGGTTCGGGGGACGTTTAAGTCTGAGGAAGAAATTGAGTGGACTTCGGTCGGGGGGCTGAAGTACATGCTGGCGGTCCTGGACGAGAGCATGCGGATCATGCCTCCGGCGCCGGGTAGTTTTCCGAGAGTTTGTCAGGAGGGTGGAGATGTTATCTGTGGGAAGTTTGTCCCAGGTGGGGTGAGTTACTCTTTAAAATTCCCTAGAGGAGATGTGATGATTGACACTGACACTGCGTTGCAGACTGGACTGGAAATCTGGAACCCGGTGATAAACCGCTGTTCGAGAAACTTTACCCTTCCCAACGAGTTCATCCCCGAGCGATGGCTCGACGGGGAACACAAGGATAAACGCTTTGCCAACGATAACTCTGACGTATTTCAACCGTTTTCGGTAGGACCACGAAACTGCATCGGCAAGAAGTGAGTGTTTTTCGTCGAATTCCAACAGTGTCCAGTATGGACATGGCTAACTGGGTGATAGTCTGGCCTACATTGAGATGCGCCTGATTCTCGCTCGTCTGATCTGGAACTACGACATCTCGCCTGCGGACGATGAGGCAAAGACGTGGCTTGATCGGTGCACGGCACATGCACTGTGGAGCAAACCACCATTGAATCTTCGTCTAACACCAGTCAACCATTAGATAATCAGCAGCAATCAGCTCGAGGGTAATTTCGTTCATTTTTTCTCTCTCTCATTATCCATAGAAATAGTAACTATGCCAACTCCAGCCTGACTCGGCGTGACTGTTAGATGTGCACATGGGTCTTGATAACCTTCTTTCCATCCCGGTACCCATCCAGCACCGCATTCACCGCGTCCGCATCCAGCCCCTTGATGACCGTATAATCCAACGGCTTAATCTTGCCCGTCTTCAGATACTCGGGCAGCAACTCCCAAAACGGCACCGCCACCGCGGCATGAATCTGCGACAAGCCAAAAACATCCTTCACCTCAAACCCCGCCGTCTTCCCCTCCTTCACCTTGGACTCATCAACCTTTGCATTCGGAAGCAGCCTCGCCAACACTCCCCGCTTCGTGTTCGACAGCGCATCGATCGCGAGAATCTGTCCGTCGGGCGGATTCACCGCATCAAACGCATAGACCAACTCATCCCCTACAATATCCCGAATCCGGCCTAGCACAACGTCATGTCCGCCATGGCGATCCACGAGATGCGTAGCCCCCATTTCCTTGAGTTCCTTTTCGTCCCCACCGACCACCACAATCTTGCCTATCCCCGCGAGCTTCGCCAGCTGCACCGCAAACTTGCCGCAATTCGATCCACCACCGATAATCAGCACCGTGGTCCCCGCATGATCAAATTCTTTGCCTGCAGAAGAAGAATCCCAGGGCGGGGGAATGCCCAAGGTGACAAAAAGCCCGATCAACGGGGCGATGATATTCGTCGGCAGCGTTGCCGCTTCATCATCCGTGATTTCATCAGGGATTTTCGAAAAAGCGCCCACGTCCGCCACTGTATATTCTTGTAGCCCGTTTTGCGTCCAATCTCCAGGCATACCGGACTGTGCGATGATCCGGTCTCCTAGACCCAGCCCTTCTGGGAGGTCGGAGCCGAGACTGGTGATGGTGCCGACGACATCGTTGGTCAATACGGCAGGGAGGTTATTCGCGATGAAAAGTCCGTAATCGCGCGCTTTCTGATCATGCGGGTTGAGTCCGGCAATAGCGACGCGGAGTTGGACTTGTTTCGGTCCCGGGGTCGGGATGGCGCGATCGGTGGTTAGGACGAGGGGAGCGCCAACTTTGGTGAGGAGGAGGGCTTTTTGCGTTTGCGTACTAGTAGTAGTAGCCATGGTTGCGAGTTGTCTGTGACTTTGTAGATATCTAGATAGTGTTTTGGTAGAGTTGAAAAAGTGCATTGAAGTGAAGGGGGGGTTTTTTTTTTCTAGACTTTGATCGGAGCCAGACCTCAATTATACCTCTCTCTCCAGCTCCGTGAGACCAATGTTTTCGGCCGAATGCCGCCCGGCCCTGGTCAAGGCACAGTGTAACATGACTGGACACACAATACAATTTCGACTGATGATGGTAGCACGAATTGGTAATCCGGTTTTGTTCAGTCTAGTCATTTGGCAAAAAACTCGTTATTGAGGTTGCAGTTTTTGGATTCGTCAGCAACTGATAGGGAGTCAGGGACGAGAGTGCTGTGATTGGTCAAGTCGCATTTAATGCCAAAAATGGCACCATTCACTCTCATGAGTCATCTCGCGCTTCGGCCTGTAGGCTGGGCATCAACAGCATTGGTAATAGTAATCAACTGTAAATGCTTCCGGTAGACTCAATTACACATGTGCGAACTGGACTGCGAACCGGGTTGCTACCGCTCGTATGTACTTGTCTAGTTGACTGTGCCTGAGTTACCGCCTAATTCATCTCGGCAACGATGCTAGAGAAAAAACACACACAATTGGTCAGCCATGAGAAGATAGATACGAGATGCGCGACTGGTAAAGAAACTTACAAACTCCCAACGGCACAGCTAGAGCCAGGACTGACGCAGTGCGATCCCCGCTGTGGGCTGGCGACTCTGCCCTGGCATCCAGAATTGCAAAAGGTGAGGACACTGTTCCGCGTGCCGGACCAGTTCTCGTCGAGCTCGACACGCTGCCAGTCGGTTCCGGTCGGCGCACTGTAGCAACCGCCTAGCTTGCCGCTCAGCCTGTTGGGTCTAGTCAGCCCTGACCTTACTAATGATCTTTTTCGATTTCAACGTACGGGTCTTCGTTGATGCGCGGCCAGGTGTTGATGGCTGGGTTGTTGTGGCTGCAGTTTGGGCTTGCGTCTTGACACGGCTCATGTTAGCTCCAACGCGGAAAATTTCGATAGGGTACATACAAAATCGATAGCGAAAAGGACTATCGGCATGTCCGATGCCCACCAGGGCGGCGAGCAGACAGATGGATTGCAACTTGGTCATGTTGGCGGTGGTTGTCGGAAGAATGCAGCTGGTTTAATACCAATGATGATGAACATGAAATTGATGCAAGACTTGGCAACTTGGATGGACTCTGAACGGGACTTGACGACTGTTAAATATTCTATTCCCCGGCGAGTTAAACTGGTATCCGACTCGCAGTCCTGACTCTAGTGCTAGTAAAACTCCGAGTTGCCTAGTACTAGACGATATGTTGTCCACTTTCTTACCGAGGTATAATCTTCCAAGAAAGGACTTATCCTACGAGGTTTAAATTGGATCGACAAGACAAAGAACAATTTTTGTTCACCGATAGAACTATATATTCGCGTGTCTTTGGGCAACTCCCCATCCCGGGACTGATACCGCGCGTTCATTACCCGCTCTAACCTACAAACGGCTCATGATTGGTTCGTTCATCAAACTCGACAGCTCAGCTCCGAAAGCTTGCATGGCAGTTTCAGAATTGCCACTATGGCAATTCTCTTCTTGGCTTTCAATGGATTGATTTGTGTCTTTGCTGATCTACAGGGATGACTATTCCGAGGGCAAGAACGCATCTGGGCCACGAAATGCATGTCTTGTATCCGGTCCCAGGTCCCCCCGATCCCGCAGCGCATCGGACGCCCTCTTCATGTCATGACAAAAAAATATACTGCTGTAGCTCCCAGTCATGCCTGTTCTTTTTTTGTCTCCCCAAAGTCTACACCCATCCAATCTTATACAGCCTGTAAAACGTTTCATCCGCCCTCCCAACGCCGTACCGTCGTTCCAACGTCTTGATATCAAAAATACCGAGACATCTCGTCTCGCCCCTTGTGCTAAAAGCCGCTTCGACCGAGTCAGTCACATCTCCATGTCGTCCATTCTGTCGCACCGTCTGCAATAGCCAAAAGACGCCCTCGGGTGCCAGGATGCGGGACGCGCAGTGATGTAGCAAGGCCGCATGTTCAGGGGCGTAAACAACATCCGTTGCAATGAGCATGTCTGCAAGTTTGTCTCCTAGAGGCCACGAGGGATGTGTCGTCTCGGGTTCGACCCAATCTAACTCACACGCATACACAGGGCATGTCGGGGCTTTTTCGCAGATATTGGCGGCGATGTTGATACGAAGATTGGACATGACAGATGGGTGGTAGTCAGTCGCCACCAGCACCGGTTCTGCAAATCCCAGTCGGGGAAAGAGCTGAGCGAGAACGAGACTGACGAGACCTGTCCCGGCACCAAGCTCGACCACACTCGGAGACTGGCCGAGATTCTCAGTTGAGAATCCAAATCCGAGAGGATCCTCGCAGAGCATTCGACAGAGCACAATCGATGCGCCCCAAGTTTGCAGTCCGACATCGGTGTGGTCCGTCGACCCAGAAATGCCGTCGTTGAGCCGAACACAAATCTTGTGGTAGTTGTGAGAAAAGGTAAAGTCCCGGAAGTACTCGTCTGTCTGATTTTGGTTATGCTGCCCTTCATGTTCCCAGGCGTGACCGGGGTTAAGTATAGCAGTGAGAAGGTCGGCCGCCTTCTCGAGGGCGATTTGCTGTGAGTCGTCCGACAAGAAGCATTCAGGACGGGGATCATGTTCGGTGGCGCGGATCAGAAATTTCTCCAGCCATCGTGCAGCAAACGACCGCTCGAGTTTATCGGCCCGGATCAAAGCCAAATCTTTATCGAATGGTTTTCGTCCCTGAGACCGATCATCGGAATTATCATCTTCGTTCTCGGACGCGTATCCCGAGTTGTAGCCCGAGTCGGGCACTTTCTTCAGTCTGTCCAGAACTTTGGAGGTCTTATTCGACGCAAACAGAGCCGACTGCGGAATCATAACCGGGCAGTAAATTGCGGATAGGTTATCGAGCGCCGGCAAAACTTGCGTCTCGGTCAATCTGTCGAGTTGTTGGAGAGGGGGCAAGTTGCTCATGGGAGGCAGCGGCCGACCCGCTGGCCACATTGGTGCGCAGCAGGAACCCGAGCAGGCCTCAGACGGAGAGGAGAGATCTCATTTAAAGAGGACAACATTTTCAAGAACACAAAAAAAAAGAATTCAGCAGAAATTTACAACAGTTTCGACTGTGGGTCCTGAAAATTTTCATGGGTCTGGTCCCACCTTCCGCGAAACGGAAACGCAAAAAAACACTAGCTAGCGGCCGGTATGCTTCCGAGGCGGTGAGGATTTTCGCGAGGGCTGACTTTGCACACGGGGATTGATAAGGCAAGCGCGGTATGTAGTTTTGTGGAATGACAACGTGGGCTCACCACAGCATGCCACAGGTCAGACAGAGCCAGGTGGGTCTTTAGACGGGGTTTCGAGTGAAATGAGTTGTGAGTGCCGAATTCTCCACTGTGGATCGCACTTTTCAGTCTTTCCATTTTCATATTATCTGCCCTGCAGTTACCTGTAACAACCCTCATCCGAACCATACCTCATCATAAATCTCTCCGGACGCGATATACAGGAGGCGTGTACTCATGCTTTCCGCGAACATAATAATACGCCGTCGCGAAAATGACCATGGATCCGTACAGGAGACTTCCCCAGTTCATGGTGACAGGGGTGACGGGTGTAGCGGGGGGGAAGAAACAAAACACCGAAAGAATGGAAAGAAAACAGAGCGCCGCAATGTTGATGTATATCCCGGATTTCCCTAGTGTCCAGCGCCGAGCCGGTAGTGCACCGCCCCTGATGCGCTTCAAAACCAGGCAGCTGATGCATATGACATACGAGGTCAAGATGCTCACTCCGCTGAGGGAAAAGAGGGCATTCAGCGCGGCTGACGAGCCAATGTTGACGAGGGGAAGGAGGCAGTTGACAAGAAGGGAAATGAGGATGGCATTGAGTGGGATTGCTAGACGCATGTTGACCTGAGAAAAAAAAAAGTAAACAGTCAGTCGATTACCCCACTTGAGGGTTTCTTGCGGCCTTGCTCACCTTAGCAGTCCAAGACGAAAAAGGCACGCCTCCATCGCGGGCAAAGGACCAAAGTTGTCGCGAAGCCGTGGCGATCTCGGCAATGACGCTCCCCATTAGCGAGATCAGAGGCACAGCAACAAAGCCTGTAGTGGCAGCCAGACTCTGCGTCGAGTTGTGGATCATCTGAATGAACGGGTAGCCAGCGAGTCCGACGGGAGACGATAATATGGCATCTATATCAGCTGCGGAAAAGCAAAGCGTCAAGATCATGACCAGACCGAGAGTAGCGTTGAGGGGAAGCGACATCATCAGCGACCGGGGAAGGGTCCGTGATGAATCTTGAACTTCCTCGGCTACTAACTGTCAGAATGTTTTTTCTTTTTATATCCACGTCTCAGACGGGTTGTGAACGAAGCTGTGTAAACTCACCCATGTGCACCACACAATCAATTCCTCCCAACGACGCCGATATCGGCAACAACCCAACCAGGAAACTCACACCCACGCTCGGCCAGCCCCCTCCGTTGGCAAATTCGGTAAACACGGCATCCGCCGACTTCCAATCTCCCTGGTGGTAGCCCCACAGGGGAACGGCGATAACAATCAGTCCCGCGACATGGACAAAAAAGACCCACCCCTCGATGAACGGAAGGTGCTTGGCATAGAAGATGTTGAAGACAAAACAGGCGAGGATGATGGCTAGCATGAGCAAAGTTCCGTGCCAGGGCTCAGGGGTATACGCATTGTCGCCGTCGGAGTGGTGGAACACAATCAGGGCTTGGATTACCGTGCCGATGAGATAGGCCATGGCACCAATGGCGGCTTGCCAGCCCGTGAAGCAGAGCCAGCCTGGTATTCAACAACTATCAGCTCATATTTGGATGGTCTGGTGCCGGGGAAAAGGGAAGGGGGGTGGTGGTACCGCTAAGATAGCTGAGATATTTCTGGCAGGACGGCGGCGAGAATTCGCTCACCCACTTTTGCATCAGGGTTAGAAGGCTAGCAGCCGACTAGGGAAGAGGGGATACTTGCGTGATATTGTCCTCCGGCTGTGGGCGACCTGGGTATAAAACGCATGATGGAGTTAGCACTGAGCTCTTGGTTGAGAATCAATGAGTTGGGTAGGAAGGTAGGGAAGTTGAAGGTAGCGACTGACATGGACGCCATCTCTGCCAAGCTGGCATATACCAACCCATACCCTATCGTGCAAAAAATAAACCCATAAATCAGACCAGCCGTTCCGCTATTTATCAAGGAAAATCCAAAGGTGCTGCGTTGATGATCCAGTTAGCATCGCCGGCCAAGCCTGTGCCGAGTCTTGGTGTAGTTGGAGGCCCAGATTGTATTCGTACGTGATATTGATCTCCCAGGTCGAAATCAGGGTACAGCCAAACCCGAGAATCGTGGTCAACTGGAAATTGCGTCGCAACTGTTGCGGGCGCCCGATCACGCGCATGTCATGGCGGTCGGCCTCGGTGCCTTGCCATTTTGTGTCAACTTGTACCACGGCGCCTTCGGGTTCGCCTCCGCCTTCATCGGCAATGATAACGGGCTCGGCCTGTTCCTTGGCCATACGGTCGTATTGAGTGTAAGTACAGGTAGAGAAAGGCGCAGTTTTTAGGGGAGAACAAGAAGGTGCGGGGTAAAGACCAAATGATAAAGTGAGCTGTGCAGACTGGAGTCCAGACCCTGTACCCATGCTGCATGTTGCTACCAATCACATCTTGGTGGTTCAAAAACAGTAAGCCGAACAAGCGTCGGAGTTCCGGGGGGATCACAGTTTGGGAATAGCCTCCTTCCAGCCTGGTAAAGATGATTTGATGTATTTTAGAGTCAATGATACACATATGCCCCAACTTAGCCTGCATGTCCAGCCACCGAGATACGTAACGACGATATGTTAACTGGAAAGATATCCTCGATGCCGTCCGACGAAACAGAACTTGTCTCTGATGGCAAATCGGCAGCACTATCAACCGTCGTTGAGGATTGTATGGCCGACAAGATGCTCATCAGAGAAGTTGGTTCCGCCACTGCACCATCACCGGTCCTTGTGCTGAGGTTGTCCCTTGCTTGCAGGGTTGATGTGTAAACCGGAGTGGTTGGCTCATCCCAGCCATCTTCCAACTCAGCGGCTGTTGGGTGAATACCCAACTCCTGGTAGAGATCCACCATGGCCATCGATACTAGTCCGCTTTCTTCTTGCTTCCGACTGCACTCCTCTGCGTCATCGTGATTAAGTTCGCTGGGAACCGATGGCTCCGGCATGACTGCCCCCCGATCACATGGTGGGCCTATGTCTTCATATTGCTCCTTTTCATTAAACTTTTCGTTGAAGGATTCGTCGTCGTCCCCCTGTTTACCGACTTCAAGTTGTCGCTGCCAGTTGATCGACTTTTCTGTCCAATCTGCCGCCACCAGAGGCGCTGTTGACACAAACGAGTAACCATCATCGCCGTCATCACAATAGATCTCGGACGCCGCTTTGCTCGAGGATATGGACATGACACCTAAGTTTTCGTCGTTTTCTTCCGAGTAGATTGACCGGATGCAATCCATGTTATCTCGATATCGCGGGTAGACGACGGTTCTGGCTTCTTCGGTGTAGTCAACCACTCCGTCTGCGTTGCTGCTGCTGCTGCCGTTTGCGGCTCGGGATTTGGTGGAGAAATGAGCGCCAATCTTTTTGTCGGTCTCGATCAACTTCCGTTGCAGCACCGTAGCCCGCCTACTGAGCTGGGGATCCGTGGCGCGATTGACGAGGGGCACCAGCATAGCCGTGGTCAAAACATCGAGCAGACACCGCACTGAATCGATGGTGGTGTCAAGTAGGGCCGAGACGGCTTTCAGACTGTCCTCGTTCCAGTGCAGGCGCATTCGCTGAAAGAATGATAAACTCCTTTTGCTGCTGTTGCTGTTCTGCGTCATCCAGGGACCCAACTTTTCGAGTTCGGCCTCGAGGCATTCATATGTCAATCGGCAGGCATCCGTGGCGACCATGAGCGACTCGTGCCAGTGCGGAAGTTCGAGACTCTGAATGACTGGCGCGCTCCGGGGATCGAGGAGGATTACGTTGATTCCATCGAGGAACGCATTGACGGAGCGAGACTTGTGGTTGATGGCGTGGATTGTGACAAAGGCGAGTTTATCCTTTTCGTAGAGTGTATGACAACGATTTGCGACGCTCAGGAATTTGGCCGATAAGCTAACGATCATGGCAGAGAGGGAGATGGGATCCATGTTTGCGGGTGGCTGAACTTTGTGCCGAGTTGACGTCTGGTTTGGTCTGGTCCAGGACTTTTGAGGCGGCAGCATGCGAGATAAACCCAAAATCCGGTGAACAAACAAGGTTAGAGGGAAGGCGCCAGCATGCACCCAAGAGCGGGGTCGATAGCAAGATAACAACTGCGGCCGACACCGCGGAGCTGAGAGCCTGAGCAGGCTGGGGGGCGCAGCTGCCTGTTCTCGCAGTAGAATGCATGGCCAAGCCCTGGGCGGGGCTCTGAGGCATATCCGAGCCCGATGACCAGGACATGACTTGACATGATACGTCCGTACCGCAGCCTTCTCTCCGCTTGGTGCCTAACCCAAAATATGAGCAGCACCGCTCTCAACTCTCACCGTAATTTTCTCTCCTTCGCCCTCTTGTCTGGTCCGTCTCCAGTCAAGTTGCACCAGACACTACACACTCCGATCTCGCGATGCCAGCCGACGAGTACCCTCGTTCCGAGCAGGATGCCAGAAATCACATCCGCAAACTCCGGCAGGACCGGGGTGTGGATGATGTCATGGGCGACTTGAAGAGCAATGCGACGACCGAAGATCTGCAAGAGCTCTTGAACGTAGTTGCCGCCGATCTTTACCAGAGCCCAACCCATTTCATCCTGGAGCTGATACAAAACACCGATGACAATCACTACAAGCCGGGGGTCAACCCCACGGTTATCATGACCAAGGGAGACAAGACCTTTCGGATGGATTGCAACGAGCGCGGATTTACCAAACAAAACGTCGAGTCCATCTGCAGGTCCGGGAAAAGTTCCAAAAAGGGTGCCAATAAATCGGTCGGCTACACTGGCGAAAAGGGCATCGGCTTCAAATCTGTCTTTCGGGTGGCCCGCGAGGTCTACATCAAGTCTGGCCATTTCTCCTTCAAGTTCAACCGGGATATACCTCTGGGCATGGTCATCCCCCACTGGGAGGCGTTTCCCGAGCCCGTCCGAGATGGCTACACGTCGTTTTTCTTCCGCCTGGCCGACGACTACAACGAGGCAGAGCTCACGCGAGCCTTGGCCATGCTCGACTCGGGCTTGCTCATGTTCCTCCGAAAGCTGAAGCGAATCGAGGTCAACATCAAAGGTGTCACCTCTTCGTTGAGCTCAAAGGTGTTGGTACGCCAAGACAAGGGAGATGTCATGAGAGAGCTGTCCATGGGCGACAAGATAACAAAATGCTTTGTGTTTCGTCATACCGTCAACAACTTGCCCAAGGAGGACCGCCGGCCAAACATGAACTCATCTGAAATCACCCTCGGGTTTCCCTTCAGCTTTGAGGCTGGCCAAATCCGACCCGTCACGGCGCAGCAGCAAGTCTATGCGTTTCTGCCCGTTCGAGGGTACGGATTGTCTTTTATGATCCAGTCTGACTTTGTCCTCGTGGCCAACCGGGAGGACATCAACTCGGCAGCTTGGAACACGGCTCTTCTCGGCGCCGCCGCAAATGCATTCCCCCTTGCCATCCAGGCCTTGATCAAGGCACACCCATCGTTGCGATATTCGTGGATCCGGTACCTCCCGACCGCCGAGTTGGCGAAAGGCCAGCTTCACGGATTCCACGACAACCTTTTCCGACGGTTGAAGGCCACGGCGATTTTAGAATCCCGCAATGGGAAAATGGTAACACCCTCGTCACTCATTTTCGTTCCAGCAAAATACCGTGACCCAGATGGTGTACCCATTACCCTCACCAAGGCCTATGAGGGCGTTTACCTCAGCCCGCAGTACGACGACGAGGATTGGAAATATCTAGAAATCCTCGGCGTTAAAGAACTCACCCAGGCTCAGTTCCTCGCCCACCTCAAAACTTGCCTCCGAGAGCGCAACGCTTCTTCCCCGGCCAAGGCCCTGCTCGCGGAGCGACATCAACAATGGCACTCGCGTCTCGCTGCCATTCTGCTTCGCGTCGCCACGCCCAAGGAGATGGAAGATCTACCTGTGATTCCGTTGCGAAATGGGACTTGGGTGACATCTCGAGATCCTGCGTTTTTCTTCAACAATCGGTCGGGGAAAACGACGTCGACGAGTGAGAAGAGTGAGAAGAGTGAGAAGAGTGAGAAGAGTGAGAAGAGTGAGAAGCAGCAGCAACAACAGCAACAACAGGATGTCCCAAAGGGGATTGATATTCCCGTTATTGATCCGCGCGCGGCAGAAGATACCGACCGGCACTTATTGATGACGGCTTTGGGCGTCAAGGATTTCAAAGAAGAAGATGTCGCCAAGTTGATTGTGGAAGCCCATCGGTCGCGAGAGTTTCGTCCAGAAAAGCTGACCGTCGCGGATCTCGTCGGCCATGCCGAGTTTCTGTACAAGACGAGGTTCTTGTCAACGCTTGATGAAAAATCCGCAGAGGTAGATCTGTGGATCGCCATTGAAGATGGGCGTCGTCTGCGCGCGTCGGCAACGTATATTCGGCCTGACCCTCCAGATTTGGGGGCAAGCAAGTACCTCAAGCCCACCAAGAATAGTACTTACGGCTTCGCCCACAAGGCCTACCTGGACGCGTTTGAGACAGCCGACGAGGACGGGCATAAATGGCTGCAGCGCGCATTGGGGATGGAAGTCTGGCCACGCTTTCTCAACGCCAAATATGTCGCCTGGGACAAGGCGCCGTCCACGACGGATGCCCGTAAGCTCATCCATCCGGACTTTCTTGAGATCATGGACAGCAGCAAGAGCAACAACCAGAACCGCAACAACCGGGCTGATTTCCTCCAGGTTATCGCCGAGGGTTGGAAACCTCATTATAGCTTCCACTTTGAGATATTGAACCGCGCCGTGTTAGACGTGTCGTCGCCCACGTCATCATCCTCCAAGAAGCCCACAGCCCTCGAAGTCGCCGTCAAGTATATCCGGCGGTTCCACGTGTCTTGCTGCAACGGGTTGACTTCCGTCCCACTCGAGGAAACAATGCTGCCGATTCCGCACCTCCAGCGCATGGTGCCGTGGTGTCGATCCTTTTTGGATGTTCCCAGCCCGGAGCACGAAGGTTGGGCGTGTCTTGCTCATCTGGGAGTACAAGTTGAAGGGGATCTGCGGTTCTATCTCCGGTGCTTGCAGTATGCTAAAGAAGCGAATGTTTCTTTTGCAAATGTTCCGCATATCATGCGTCAGGTTCAGGCGCGTGCTGATGAAGACATTGCTCTTCTCACGTACGTCTCAATTTCATTTTACCCTGAATATGATACATAAGACGAGCTAATGATGGCTGACTAACTCTTTTGATAGCGAAACCATGTTCAAACACAGCCTCATTTGTCGCCCGTCCGCCGACGGTACACCCGTCTGGGTGCCTCTCTCGCGATGCGTTTGGGACGGCGAAAAATGGTTCCGGGTTGTCACCGGCCTGCGCCATCTCTACCCGGATTGCGAAGACCTTTTTGTGCGGCATTTACGCTGCGAGCGTCTTAGCGTTCACCATCTCCTCATGGAACTCCACGCCATCACCCCCGCCTGCGATATCAACTACATTTCCGTCGTCCTGACGCTCTTCCAAAGCCTCCTCACCGAAGGCCGTCATGTCATTAGCCACGCGGATATCCGAAACTGCCAAGGCATCGCCATGTTTCCCATCTCCACGCAAGCGGACAAGACCGAAAACCAAAACAGTTTTGGCCGGCTAGCCTCCCTCGACGGAGATGCCGATTGGTTCATTGCGGAGAAGGCACAGCTGAAAACGGCATTTGCGGGAAAACTCCCCTTGCTAGCGCTAGACGTGGCCAAAGTCTCGGAACTGATGCCATTATTTAAACTTTTGGGCATGAGCAACCGGATGTTGGGCGAAGCGGCAAAGAGAGCGGTGACGATTGAAGGGACGCTAGTGGATAATCTGGAGTTGGCGAACATGTATCGGTCGAGAGGGGCTTTTATTCAACGGTAGGTTTTTCTTTTTTTTTTTCTCTCACTGTTTCTTGCCTTGGGTTTATCTTATTTGCTGACTCTAGGCTGACATATATGTAGCTTGATCCCCCGTGAGGCACCCTCCCGCACCCGCCTAGTCGGCCAGCTACGGAACGTCATGGTCCGTTTCTGTAACGACATCAAAGTGTCGTGGTCCGTAGAGGACAGCAAAGGCACGCTCCTGCAGAGTCGGGATACCGGCCTCCCCGTCGTTCTCCAAGAGAAAGAAGACGGCTCCCGACTCGAGATATTGGCTACCCATAATTACGGCCTCGGCCATGCCCCGCTGGAGCTCTCTTTGGCACTTGCCGACCATTTGGGTATTGCGCCTCACCAACACACACTGCTTTTCCTCACCCTCATGTCTTCGGTCACCCCGGACCGGCTGACAACTGCGTTCCGCGATGCCGATATCCCCGAGTATGATGAAAGCTGGGAGTTTACCATTGAGAATGGCTATCAGGGCGGCAACGTCGAGGATCCAGCGACGGCGGAGGAAGGTCAAGTGCAAATCACACTCGGAGTGGGGACCGGGGTTGGACTCGGAGTGGGAGGACTCGCAGTTGATTTGAGCAACATTAAACTCGAGCCATTCAAGCTATCGACCAGCGGGAGCATCAATGTGGTTTCCGGCGGTATCATGGGTATCGCTCTAGTCTTTGCTACGGGGACCGGCAACAGCAGCTACAGCTTGAGCGGTAGTAATTACAGCGGCAGCACCCTCAGGCTCACCCAAGCGGGTTCCGGCAACAGCAACGGGAGGTCTGGTTCCCGGCTGGTCTTGTCCATCGGCAAGTTTTCTGGAAGCCCTTTCTTCCTGCCGGTGCTTCTGTTCAAAGAGAGGATGGCGAAAAAGGCATCGAATAAGGAGCAGTATCTGGGGGAGAAGATTGTAAGTGTCCAGTCCTATTTCGCGCCTTCCGAGAAAACGAAAGGGTGTCGTCTAACACTGCCTAGATGTCAAGTATCCTCCAAGCCATCCTCGGCACCGCCTATCAACCCGATAGCCACTGGACAAGCCACTACCGCGTCAAAGCCGGCTTTGCCGACTACTCGGCGGCCAACACGCAAAGGGCCTCATTCACTGTGCCTGACTCGACGGGGCGTCTCGCGCATTATTTTGCCCACAGAGGATATAAAAAGGCCGGACAGTGGACAAAGTCCCAAATCGTTTATCATATCGAAGTTATGAGCACGGAGGATAAGTCGGGTGCTCCGTTTCAGATTACGAATGAGGAGTTGGATCGAGTGAGTTTTCTTTCTTTTTTTTTTTTTTTTTTTTTTTTCCCCCTCCCTTTTTTT
>Ga0247765_1000775_pt1 | contig 21355 bp, 23 predicted proteins | sample UWRJL106311C6_FD_179949 | JGI IMG/M metagenome (GOLD analysis project Ga0247765, IMG submission 179949) | Plant litter microbial communities from Arlington Agricultural Research Station in Wisconsin, United States - UWRJ-L106-311C-6 | ecosystem: Environmental > Terrestrial > Plant litter >... | reverse complement strand
CTCGCCGTGGGATGTCTATAATGCAAAAAAAAAAAAAAGTTGACAGGTTAATATCAAATCAAAGCGGGCCAATTCCCTCATAATATTCAATTGGTAAGATGAATTGGTATTGAGTTGGTTACGAACCTTGGTGGTAGTGGTAACGGATTGGTAGGACCTCCCAGGGAGCCCCTTGAATAATGGAGACTCCTGCGAGAGCTACACCGGTAATTTCAAGCCCGCTCATTCTGGCTGATTCTTTGTTGTTTGTGTCTGCAGTGCTCTGGAACGGATTTGGGGTCCCAAGTGTAAGAAAGAAGAAAGGACTACTGCTTTCCCGAAGCGAGCAGACACCGTGGTGTGCTGGCAATTCGGGTCCTTTTTGTATGCTGCATATTTACCTACCTGAAGGCTTGGGTATCTAGGTACATATCAAACACAGAATTGCGTATTTTTCTCGGCCTCAACTCGGCTTCTTAGGCGGCTAGTGTCACGCAGGCGACAGTGACCGAAGCCTTGCATGTGGTGTTTACAGCAATGCCAAGTCATGAGAACAAGGTTGAAACCCGCGAATAGCCCCCAACGTTAGGCGTTTACAATGTGCTAAACTCACGAGGCTCGAGGCTCTCTTATCCTCTTGTTATAATTTGCTGGAATTAATCCTTACTTTCAGCCACGTTTTGCCCGACATTACTGGTAAATGTAGATTAAGGGCACTCATTGGCTCCCAATCACGGTCAGCCGACCCCCATCGCCGTCCCGAAGCTGAGAGCACCAGGGTCGTTGATACATACGGAAATGCCAGCGCGAACCTCTTGGACCTTGGATATGATGCTGATGCCGCGGCAAGGAGCAACCAAGACTGGGGAAAGGCCAAAGCATCCAATCATCTATACTACGCGAAAGCCTCTGGAGATGGACAAGCTCTGGCTACATCCTACGGAGTCGGAGCAAGAGCTGGTGATGATAATGGAGCCATTGCATACAGAAAGGGCACTACCGACTGGAGCACTATATCTCATAATGACGACTTGCCGCGAAGCCAGGGTCTATCCTATGCCGCTGCGAAAGGCAATACCGCCGCTGCTCTGGACAGAACCACAGGCTGAGCGGGCGTATTGGCGCATGATGGGTCTAGCAAGGCATGGGCAGCTTTGGACAAGGACAGCACAGTCGTACGCAGTGAAGGCGACGGCTGTGCTGGAGTGGATAGGAACAGGATTTGGGCCAGGGCTGGGGACAGTGTTGCGGTTGTCAAACACCCGGGGGGCGATAGCGACGACGAAGACATTTGTGTCTGTCGCGAGAACAAGTGTTTCTGTATCAAGCCGCGCAACATGTTGGCTTATTGACATGTCACACTATTATCATAGTAACCATACCAGTAATCTTCAACTCTTTTTTGGTCTTTTTTTTGTAGTTCTTTCAATTCTAGTCAAAAGCTGTGATATCGTTAGGAGGGAGGTAGGGACACCCGCTGAGCTGGAGTCGCTGTTGCTGTTAAAAGTCATCTCTTTTTCAGTAGCAGTCAAATACAGCAACATTTTATCCGCCATGACGGCGCAGTTGGTCAACCTCACTTCCTGACCTGCATATGAAATTCATGTTTTTTTTTGTGTCTGAGTTCAGGTTCCAAATCGGCGATGGACTTCATTCTTCATTGGTATCAAATAATGCCCGCCACAAAAATGGCATGGGTATTTTCAGCATCTCGTTCCCGGGATGCGATTTCGGACGAGTTCTTAGCTTTCCTGGTTCGCGGGTTCCAGGAACCGGGTGAATGTGTGCCGAGGATCCAGAAGCTGACAGAAGTGGTGCCACCAGCTCGCAACCCGACGCTCGCCGCCACGCCAAGCACACCACGAATTGGCGCTGGGGGTCCGATTTTAGTCGGCGGGTTCCGGCCCGTGGGGGGCACTGCTCGATCAATGGATCGATGGAGGGGGGGTCTGGAACACTCTGGTGCCTGAGCGTTATCTTGGTAGCGTCGTATTTTCTCACCAGCCACCAAGCCAACTCATTAACGACGTGATTTTCACCGCCGGTTCGGCGTCTGGGCCGACGCTCGCTGCCATTCTTGTCCACATTCCCCGACCCCAGCGGAAATGCCAGGTTTGTCGCCGGGCCGATCTGCCCTTCTCTCGGGTCTCTCAAGCACGTTACGGCAACGGTATCAGCTCGTAATAGCGGACACCAGAATCCTTCCGGGAATAGCGCAACTTCCATTGCATGTATTTAAGTTGAAGCTATCGCGCAGCCAAGCACACCGGTAGTAATGGTAGACCAGAGACATTGCAGTCGCAACAAAAACATCTTGCATCTTTTGCAACGCAATTTAAGGTGACGCCCACATTTGACAACACATCGTGAGCTCCCATCATCATCATCCCTGTCATTCGTAGGTTTTTACCTCGAAACAATATTCCAACCAATCAATGGATTACCACAATCATCGCTGGGACCTGGAAACCGGGCTGATGCCCCCGCCGAGAATATTAAGCGGCGGCGTCTCCCGACACGGGAACGGAAGCCCCGTTCCCTCCTCTGGGTGCCAGACCCCGATCTCCACCTACTACTACACCTCCGACGGCGGCGACAAAGCGGAAAAGCAACAGCAGCAACAACAACAAGAACAACAATCTCCTCCCGTGCACACCCACCACCCCACTAAGACGCAACGAGAGCTTTTTCTCGCCATTGTTGGAGAAAGCCTCTCGGTTGGGTTCGGCCTCGGTTCGGCCGTTGGAATCTGGGCGTGCATCCACGCCACACTCGTAAAGATACCACACGGGAGTAATCCCCACCTGGCGAACTGGGTATGCGGTGTACTCATGGGATTTTTCCTCGCTCCGCTTCTCGAAAAAGCTTCGCGCGTTTTCTTCGGTCGCCTCGGTACCGTCCTCGCAAAACCCCATCCGCGACATGAGAGTGTCGTGACGCGGTTCGCCGAACATTTCACGACCATCACCACGGCGCTCGTGGGCGTTGGCATCGCCAAGGGCGTGCAGATGCAGTATGCGCCGTTTCACGCGAGTCTCGGATGCGAATATGCCGTTTTCGTAATCGGGTTTACCGTCCATGCATTTTTGCGCGCCGTCTTCTACCCGCTCATCATTTCGACAAATTTCGAGGAATACCAAGCCGAACGTGTTGCGCGTAACCTGAGCTGGACGCGCATCGCCGCTGTTATCTTTTGGGAATATCTCGACCATTTCCACCACGTGTATATTCTCTTGACGGTGAACATTCGGGATTTCCTAACGTTTGCGCTGTATCCATACCTCTTGGTGCAGTGGATCGGGTGGTGGAAAGCGGTGGTCGACCCGCAGGAACGGTGGATATGGGTGGCGGAGATGTTGAACATTGGGTTTTTCTTTTGCTTCTTTACGGTGCTGAAGGAGGGGACGTACCTCCTTGCCAGACCTTTCTGGAAAGAAGACCTGCCGAGGCATTGTCATCATATCATGTGAGGGACAAAAGAGAGAAGTTGAGATTTAGATTTTTTTCTTCTTCACAAAAAGGGCATGGCATGGCGTCAACGGGATTGGGTTTGACAGGGAATGACTTATGACCCTAGATTCATACATTTACACAGCTGGAGGAGAGTTAAAAGTGGCTGAAGAACGGCTATTAGACTACACTACCTGATTAGAATAGTTGCACCTAATACATCTAATATCCGCGAGAGCAAGGGGTTGATAATAATTCGAGAAAGCAAATGCAAGTTAACTGATCTGCTCGGCTTGATAAAGTTTCAATGCAAATTCAGCTGACGCCCTCCTCCGGCCCCTGTTGGCTCTTATCCTCTCCTGTCTTTCAATCAGAATTATGACTCGACCGCCGGCTTCCGCACAAAGATGGCCAAGCCGTGAAACTCTCGACCAGAAGTTTGGGGGAGTTCAATCTTGGTGTACTGCTGCTCCAGTGCCGCTCTTACCCGAGGCGTGATGGGATCGGCACTGCACCAGGTCGAGTAGCCGTCTCTATTGGTGCCGTGCTGCGGGCCTTCTTTCATCTCATTCCATACCATGATCGGGGGTCTGGCCAGCTCCAAAACAATGTCGCGGATGGGCACATCGGGGTTGGCGGAAAACACGGCAGAAGTATCATCCACCTCGAGAAATCCCCGCGGGTCATCCAGGACGGTGACGCCGTGGTGTTGGAGGGTTTGTTTGTCGGCATCTACATATATAGGATCCTGGGCGAATCCCGGCACCTCCTTGCCGCCGTTCAACGCACTAAGGATATCCTTTAGAGTTAAGACGAGACAGTGCTGCAGCCGAGATGCGCTGGACGGCTCTTCCCCCCAGTCCATGGTGGAACACGCAAAGGCGACGATCTTTTTGACGGGGGGGATGTCGACGGTCTGGAGGATTTGTCTGAGCTCCTGGCACGGTGAGCTGGCTTCCCATTCTGACTGCACTTGTCCAAATTCACGAAGCATATCCTCCGGGGATAAGGCAGGATCCGGCTTGCCTACGGTGTAGCAGTTGTTGCAGAGCCTGATGGGCGAAAACGGGTCGCTTGGCGGGGTTGACGGCCCCTCATGCAGTAGCATTTCGAGAGGGCGATATCTGAGATGAGGATGAATCCTGCAACAACAACAAACATCAATGTGTGTCAGTCAGTTTTATTCAACGGCGACTGGAGAATACTGGTGCAGACACCCATAAAATTTACCTAAAGTAGAATGCGCCCTTGTGGGCGTCGGGCGGTAGAGTTTTGGGGTTACTTTGCGCCTCGAGCTTCACCACTTGCCCGTCCAGACGGGTGATGGAGAATTCCCCCGCCTCCCCAGAAGCCCAGAGATCCTCGAGCTGACGGAGAGCATCTCGAAGTCCATCCTTGGTAAATATGGGGACGCCTGCGTCATAGAGTTGTTGCACTTTTTGTCTGTCGAGTGCTTGCTGGGCGGCCATGGTAGACGGGAGTAGAACTGCGGTTTGATGTCTTTTGGGAAAAATAGAAAGGGAGAACGTAGCGTAGCGAAGAGAGTTGGGAGAAATTGTAGAGAGAAAAAGAAAGCGCTATTTTTTTTCTTCTTCTTCTTCTCTTTTAGGTCACACACACTGGTCACACGGCTGGTCACACAGCAGTAGTTGTCTAGGCAGAATGCGGGGTCTTTGGCCAATGGGGAGTTTTCTCGACAAGGTTTGCCGGATTGGGGTTGAGCACCCGAGGTTCTACCGTAGCAACAAGAAACCTTATAGGTTCCAGGTTTATTCTTCATGTTTCACAACTGCCCTAGCTTGGGAGGTTTCCGATGTCGGTATTGGGTTAGGCCACAAGTGAGTGACACAGTGAGTCTTGGGCGGTGTTGAAGGTGTCCGACAACGGCGAGGCTCGAAACGGATATTGCACATTGCCCGAAGTTCGAGCGCCGATTGCAGCACTTTGAGAGCCAGCCACAATGCGTCCAGCACTGATAAAAGAACGATTGGCAGTATCCTAGGTCTACATGCAATGATTGGTTGGACGTATTCCCCAATTGCCCGTACCTTCCCATCGAATATTGACTACAAGAATCTGTCAAGCTGTGGTCCAACGGCAAAAACAATAAAATCAAACAGTTTGTTGGTTGAGAAGGAGATAGTTCGAGCCGAGTTGGCTGGAGCCGTGCCGCGGAACATTCTGGACCGTCTTGTTTGGGGTCTGCAATATACCAGCGCCACAAAAACTCTCATGTACGGGCGGTAATCAATCAATACACGGTGAAATCACATCAGTCAATCTTCACTCCGAAAACGTTCCTCAAAGTAAAAACTCGTGATTACACTGGTTCAATCTATCGCCATGCCTCTAACAGTCTAACCGAAAGCGTCTAGAAAATCTGTAGACTCGACAAAACGCCCATGCTCTTCCGCTCAGTTACAGAGCACCGAGATCTTTGCGCGTCCCCATGTCTCGTTTCCATTGCCTAGGCTTCTGAGGTTTGGTACCTAGGTAGGTAGGCAGCCACTTCCAACTCACTTGATTAAAATCATTCAGCGGTAAAAATATTCCAATCAACCCAGCCAAGCTCACTTATCCTCCCGCCAAGGATGCATGCCATCGCACCGTTGGCGGCAACCCTTTCGTGGCCGGCCAAATGCTCGATCGCGTAGTTGATGGCGCCGCTAACCATGGAAGGGTGCACCGTCATGTATCGAGCTTCCAGGTTGCTGCCTTTGACCAAGAAAACGCCTTTGAAGGCACAGGTACCGCTTTGAACGCTAAAAGTGTAATTGTTGGCTGAAGATGGCACCCATGTCTGGGGAATATTGTGCTCGGATAGAGCCTGGCAATCGGTAATAAGGGGTGATGTTGCCGTGGTTGTGTTCTTGAAATCTTGGGTCCAACAGGGCAGACCACCATCTTCCCATTCTTCGTCGTCTGTTTGGGCCGTGGGAAATGCCATGGCAGCTGCGGCCAGTGCTGTGATGAATATCGAGGATGCGAGCATTTTCGAATGTGTTGAAATGATTGGAAGCCGTGAGCCGGTAAGCTAGTTAGCGAGGACAAAACTGTTGGGTTTGCGGACGAATTCTCGAAGCGGGTTTTATATTCCTGTTGGACTTGCTGCGCCGTGGGCTGACTATTCGCGAGGCCGACACCGCCTGATGATGAGGCAGCCGGTTAGTGGTTCAATTCAATGATCTTCATGTTCTGTTGGCAACCATAGATTAAAAAATTCCCGTTCCGAAGGCTGTCAACCTCACGGGGACTTCGCGCCGCTGCTCCCTTGGAGAGATAGAGATGCGAAGAAGAGTACGGCCACGGTGGGTGGGTGGCACAGGCGAACTTTTCATCAAACTGGGGAAAAAAATTTTAACATGCAAGAAGGATCCTGGACTGGGAGCTAAGACGCCTAACCTCATCAACCCAGGGGCTGAAGCTGGCGGATAAAAGGAGTCCAGCGGTAAAAGCCGCGCAGCATCAATTTCCAACTCACCCTCCCGAGGGGGCTGTGCTGCCTTCTCAATCTCCCTCCCCCCCCCCCCCTGTTTTTTTTTTTGCTAAAAAATTGACAGAGTAGGTGCCTATCCTAATCGTACACGTTTATCTGCTGGAAGCCTCAGGTATTTCATACGAGACTGCGTCATTCCCCTTGGTTTCGACTTGTCGTTGTTGGCTGGTTTTCATTATGCGGGGATGGATTGAAACAATGACCGAACTATTGCGAATTGAAATGAGGTATATGTGCCGAATTTTACACTATGGTACACACTTTTCAGGGCAGTCTTTCTATTTTGTCGTTGCGGACAGCTGGGTGTAACTTTCATGTTCAGAGATGCCACAGGTGACTTGGAGAGTGAGGCTGGAAAACAAACCCCTTAGTGTAACCTGTCTCCTTAGAGAGCTCCACCTTCAAACTTCAGGTCAAAAGAGGACCTGCAATCTGCATACATGGCGGACACAGGTACCTATACGTCCGTTCTTGCAATAGTGCCAAAATGGAGAGGCTGAATAGGAACCTGGTTTGTAGTGCAGACCAGAGAGATCTGACACTCAAACCCTGTACTTGCCGACAATCCCCTGGTCGGTTCTGCTGTAGAAGTCTTATCAGATTAGATCAAAAGGACATCGCCGAAAATAGTCAGGGGAGAGGGGGGGGAGGGGTCTAGAGGCACCTTCTAGTTATGTGTGTGGTTCCATTCTAGGTCTAGTGCTGCCCGTACCGGCCCCGAAACTCCGGTTCTTCCAGTTTTGTACTTGTTAACTCGTCTCACTCTGCTATTGCTGTGCGTTACGTCATAAAAGACATTGTGCTTTAGGGTTTTGAGCTGCGGTATGGCAAATCGGCTTTTTTTTTTTAGGGGGGGACCTACCTAGGTACTGGATCACACCACCATTGGAATTTGAACTTGGACATACTCGCGTTCAGAATTGCTCCGCATTCCTACCTATGGGTTGTACTGATTTAGTCTCTCCATTTTGACAATCTGATCTCTCAGAGTCATCCGTCTGATGTAGCACCAAGCCTTGCCAAGGACATCGCTGGAGCTGCAACATTGGAGTGCAGTTGCGTCAAGCGACCAAGTCTCTCGCCCAGATGTTATACGAGCTACCTAGGCATGTAGGGAGGTAGGTAGATACCGCCTATGGAAGGAGATTTGAGTCGCCAATGGAGTGAAACCATCAACCGCGGAACTCAGAGGAGTTGAAGTCAGGAGGTAGCATGAAGGCATCTATTTATAATGCATAGCGTTGGGTCAGCGTTGATTCCATGTTACGGAGTGTGAAGTGAACATTGAAGTTCCGCACTGGCAACCAGACACAGGCATGCTAAATACCTGTCAAGGTAGGCAAAGCAGTATACGGGCGATTTAGGCAGGCAACTTGTGTTCTCCTGTCAAGCAGCCCATGGTATCAGCAAAGAAACTTGACAGCCCTGAGTATTTTCGACAAATATGCGGAGCGTCAGTTTCAATATTGTTGTTACGTGACCGGCTGTTATATTGTAGTTCAGATGGAGCATGGGGCTCATTATCGCCCCGATGGGGAAGGATCTCGCGGTCGACCGGTCCGCGCTTGAGAATTGTTTCCCTCATACAGATAGTTGGAACAAAGATCTATTGGCCTACCCAAGGTTTCCATATTGTGGCGTTGTTGCGAACATGGGGGAGAAATACGCGAGAATGAGGAATTAGGAAGACGAAAATTAAGGGGCATGGTTTTTGTTGCTGGAAACCCCAAGTTCATGGCGTCATAACTGAGACTTCGGAAAGTATAAAGGCAGACAACTCGCAATCATTTCGCTAGTTTACCTTGCAGCCGCAAAGATCGTCGTTCTCTCTTGCATCACCCCCCACTAGGCCTAACAACCAATTGCCCCCCCCCGGCCCTTTTTTTTTCCCCTGGTTTTGTAGGAACGCATTTTACCTACCTCTTGATGTTTGGCCTCACAGACATCCCAGGTTTGGCACTCCCCCGCTCCACTGCTGTCACAGAAAAAGCTAGACACCACGAATTTCCCTTTCCTTCTTCGGAACCGAGCAGTTGCTGCCTTAGTGAGGGGGTCCCTATTCTGGTACCAAAAAGATGTGTAATATTAATTACCTGGCTGCAGATTCGCTGATGTCACACGCCGAGCACCCCCAACATTCTGAGGGGGTTAGAGATACACCCCTGACTCCCTGATTGGCACCTTGACTCACTGTTGTGAAGCTTTGCAGGAAGGCTCCACCAAAATTGGCAAAACGCCACTAAGTCATGGGTAGAAGATCATGGAACTTCGGTCCCTAGAGGACCTTAGTATCTAGATAGCTCATCAGAGCCAGAATGTATCTCGAAGGGCAAGGACCGTCGAGGCCATAATACAGGGCCCTCTTTTACTTCCTTCAGCATTGCTGTTGTATCTGAGCAGTAGGTCTTCGGCCAACTGTACAGCACTTCCTTCCCTTGTTGCCTCTGTGAGCCTTCACGCATCCGGCCCAAGTCGATCCCGGTCAACTACTCCATCCGGGTGCAAGAAATTTATAAGAACTAAGTGCGACGACCTAGTGATGAGCAACGCCTTTCCATGGACATGCCCAACGGGCTCCTCGAGCTGCACTCGCCTCCGGGACGGCACCATCTCAAATTCCTAGGGACGGTCACAGGAACTCAAATAGCATCAAAGTCTGCGTGGATAAGTTTCCAAGGCCGCCGCTTCAGACCGGCGCTTGATGATGTGACAATTTTTGAACTATGGTTGAACGAGACGGGGCAGTCACAATCAATACCGGTCCCCATTTGTGATTGGTGCGCATAAGGGACAAAGTCCCTGGTCATAGTTTTCCAATATACAATCGGGGATTACTGACCTATCGGGAACTACAGTAAGTAATACTATATCACGGCCAACTTCATATGTCCGCATTTCTAGGAGTCACACACCTCCGAATGCTCACATGCAAAACCCCTCCTTGCTTATTATCTTCTACGAGTCCTTATTTTGGTGACTTTTTCAGCGTGGGGGATTCCTGCTAGCTTTGCGCTGGTAGAGTATTGGGTATTTGGCCCTGGAGGCCCGTGGCGAGTGATAAATCGGTCTGTCCGGGACCACCTCGAACAGTGTGAGACCATTGTGATGGGAGCGTGATTTTCATCAGATTTAGGGACCAATCATCACTGTACAAAGAACCACGATTATAACGACTCTCATGATGCTGAATGCCTCGCCATTTACACTAGCCATAATACCTCCATGATACTAGATAAAGTTGGACGGGGTGCTCGCGATGGAGTAGCACGAATGATAATTAGCTCTACTTCAAATGTGTACAGCTCGTATCATGTAGCATTTCCCTATGGAACACATAGTCACGCCCCACGTTGAAGCTGTGGAAGAAGTAAATTAAATTTTTGGATCAGATCGCCTCTAACTCCCCACAGACAGCAGCGGCAAATTCGTACCAAAGACCAATCTGATCCCCGAAGATTGGGATCGGTCCATTCATCAGAACTTGGACACACTGCCTTTCAAAGTTATTCTGCATCTTGTTAACTCCCACCCTCTCCTAGCAATAATTGCCAAGAGACGCCTCGGCATAGATGTCCAACAAGCCCCCATCTCCGAGCACATGAAACAAGTTGATATAAATAGCGACCCTTAAGGCTGAGATTTATGAGGTGCGGTTAAACGGATATAAATTGATCAATAGCTTAATATCCGAGCTCGTTGAAGCGCAGACCACATAGTTCGGGGTGTGCTGGAATGGCGAGATTTGTTCGTCTTGTCAATCGCGAGAGGCCCCACGATGATGATAATGCGATGGAACCGTGACCATAAAGTGCTCATATATTCTCCTAGATCTGGGGTCCGAGCAGCAAGCAGCTCTGCTGTAGGGCTGCTTAATATGGACCTGACGAATCACGGTTGCATCGTTACATTCTCATGGATACATCACCTTTTGCCTGGTACTATTCGAGCGACTCGCAACGTCCAGTCCCTAGCATGAGAAAGAGGGCCAGTTACCGACGTCTCAAGGATCATTGATGATAATAGCAAAAATTTCAGATGGAACCATCCATTGTGGAATCCTAACAAACACACAACGTACATGTAGTATATCAGTGACCTTTGTGAGATTGGCGCGCATCCCGTATTCGGATATATTCAAGACCGGGTATTTTTCGGGTGGCAATATATCTCTGATTTCACCCACCAATCCTTGACCCTGTGCTTTAAAACTACCTAGGTAAGCATACCTGATCCCGAACTTGCTGCCCTACATGCAGTACGGAAGCCGCCTCACTGAAGAAGACTGGAGTGTATAGTGGAGGGCTGCGTGGGTGCTGGGCCAGCAGAGAAACACAAGCCAGGTATGAAGACGTCTCGTGGGAGCCACAGATTTGGGGGCATAGTTGCAAATTTTTTTTTCTAGCGTAGACAAATTGTGCAGTGAGTTAGCATGGTCACTACGGATGACCGCCCCCTTTCTGGAATCATCCTATCAATTGCTCGTGCTATATCATTGCCTTGGACACTACCTACCGCCTCCTCTTACCACGCAATGACAGTTGGCACCGGGTTCGCCTCCCAATCTACCTTGGAAATGCAGTGAGCCGGACAATCAAATCCACCTTGACCAGGGTTGCAGCCGTCAGCAACATCATCGACGCAAACCTCGCCCGGACCGCATGGCGTGTGGTAAATTCCGCCACAGAACTTTTTAGTCTCATCTGCGAGACCTAGACCAAATGCCGGCAGAAGGAGGAAGACGAATCTCTTCATTAGGGGCACTTGGTATCGCTTGCGTATTGAGATCCCAAGGGTGCAACTAAGACTTAGTAAACGAACGGGTCTGTGAATCGGTTGTCATTAGAGCACTCTTCTTCATACATACTGGAATGGCGTTTTTGTGATTTGCGACAGGAATCTTGAAAAGGTGGGCTTGGAGTTCAAGCTGTTGCTACAGACTTGCGAATCGGTCTGAGGGGATCTGTTCGTACTTTTACTTTTACTGCCTCTTGCTGTTTTACCAGAAGAGTGACGTAACTGTGAAAACACTAAAGATCAGCCACCTGCTTCGATGAGGATATCTATCTACTTAGGGTTTATTGTAATGCCTATATCATATGTATCCTTGTGATAAAATGTTATTTATATCCAACTCAAATGCAACCCCATCACTTTGCAACGCACGGTCGGGGTCGGGGTTATAATGGCTCGCCGTTATGCCAAATTTCTAGGCATGATAGTGGCTCTGAAAACCGGACCTCGTATTTTCGGTGTGTCGAAGGCGGTTTTCAATCCGGATGAATGAAAAACAGGATATGCGACTGAGGAGAGCGGGAGACAAACGACTTGATACGAACCCACAATACGCAGAGCTGCAACATTAACTTTCTAAAGTTCACTGTTTTAAAAATGATGTAATTTTTTAAAATTAGGCAGGAGCTTGGTATAAAACAAAGTGCCCAAGTATCGGGAGGGAGCATTGTTGTAAAGAATTTGGACTGCAATAAAGCTGTAGTAATGTCAGAGAATACAATGTTTTCTGGACACCTAAAAAGTCTAGCGTCCTTCTTTCTTGCCTCAACCTGCCCGGTGGCTCCATTCCCGTCTCCCGGCACTCGTGTTGCCTTCGCCGCGAGCATGCATACGAACCGGCATACGCCCGAGCCGAGCCTTAAAGTAGTGTAATTTCTGTCCTCTGCCGTGCCCAGACCTTATAGAGCCACCCAGACCAGACTTTCTCGTGCCGACGTACTGCTGGACTACCCTTGAGATGCTTGTAGGAGTGAGCTAGCGGAGACAAGCTTTTCGATATCTCGCGTAGGCAGGTATCTTTTCCATCCGCCCCCACTCACTTAAGGGATTGGGAATAAGGAGTCGTCTCGTCCTCGAGTGGCCCTTGATGGTAAGTCTACCTCCAATTAGGTCGAGGTAGGGGTACTTCTGCGCTTCCACGGTTCACGTACCATGGGAATACGCAGTGTCTGTTTTTCGCTTTCTCCTCCATGTGCCGACTCGAATCGGAGCATAACGTGGTTAAAAACTTCCGCGTCTAAATGATGTAACAACTTTGAATGACACGGTTGACGATAGAGGGACTCCCGTCTTTGGCAATCACGGTTCACCCGAGCAGTCTTGATAACCCTGGTCTCCATCCACCTCCTCAAACTTGTCTGTCCCACAGAAGAAAAGGGGTGGCGGCTGGCCTGGCCGGTTGTTCATTTCAAATTTGTCGCATGGGGCTGCAGCAACGCAATTAAATTCAATAATGTGGAGCATCGCAATACTTGCGACTAACAACGACAAAGGGGCGGACCGGTGTTTGTCGAGTGACCTTCTCTTAATTAGGCTGTGGTACCAGTCGGGGTTGGTCGCCTTTTCCTCCTCGCTCCTCCGTATCATCCGTAACGCATTGCCGGAAAGCAAGCAGGCATAGCTTAGTTTCTGGGGTCTGCTTTTTCTTTCGCACGGACATGTGAAAGAGGTATTGACCTGCATACGCCTGACATGGAGGGTCAGACCAGTAGGTGTGCGAACATCCGCCAATTCAGAATTCAGAAGGATATATATATATATGTAGGTGTCCAACTTTGACTCGGTATCCAGCCCCTGTTTCATTGTCCCCTTCCGCACAACTACCGCAACATCCAGTCCTATAGCATCCACGAGCCTCTCGTCTGGCCCTTAAAAGTCAACTAAAAGTCCTTTCTGCCCATCATGAAGTTTCTCCTTGCTCTCCTGGCCGCATCCGCGGCAGTTTTGGCCGCGCCTACCGAGATTGCCGCCCGCGCCGACAACCCACCGTATGATTGCTTCCTAGTTCTTATCACATTCCCCATTTGTGTGCTGTGTTCATTGGAAAGAAGCAGACGAGGGCTGACGAATAGCCATATCTCGGGGAAAGCGCCCCCGGGTTTAGGGCGATTACTGCAGCTACTTCGTCCTAGACAGCATGGCCTGCGCTTGCACAAACGCGGCGGGTGAAGCCTCACCCTTGGCCACCTGCCCGTACGGCGAATCAAAGGTTAACATTGGCGAGCGATCCAATTACGTAAGTTTTTTGCACCTAATAAACTCGCGCATATCCAACCGCGGTTTCCAAAAAAAAAAAAAAAAAAAACAAAGAAAACTTTTTCTTTTTTTTTCTTCAAGAGAAATAGTACTTTGGCTGATTTCTTCTCCTTCCCTCGCCGCCAGTGCTATATAACTAGTATCTTCGCCCGGCCGATGGAACAGATTATGGATTCGCCCTTTTGCGCACAGTATGTTCCTGGCTACCCCACGGCAGTTTGTAAGCCCGTGAAGTTGTGCCTGCGGTACCCCCAATGTGTCAACTTCAACAATTCCGTCATTCTATGCGGCCACAGAGAGGAGATTGCGGATTTCTACTGCCAGATGCCTCGGCAGTGACGGGACGATACCACTTGCCCCCGTGCTGATGATCACAAGGATCCTAGCAGAAGAGACCTAGTAGGGTTGATGAAGCTGGCGTTGCAGCGGGTAATAGTTTTGGCGAGGACTTCTTATTTTTGTTGGTAGTTCAAGTATGTGAGCCGTAGTCTGGGTCATCTCGTTCCGATTTAGTACCTATACAGTTTAATTCTACTTAATCCCAGGCGAAGACCGATATGAAGCCAATCCATACTCTCAAGTGACTAGAGACAAGGCAGACGGCCAAAGGCTAGCATGTCAGGAGCATGAACCTTTGATCCACGAGTGTAAATCAGATGTGACTATTCGTCGCGTGACTATGAGCATGGGTGGTTGTCGATTTTAGCGTATTGAAACAGCTGCGTCGGCAGAGGTGTCCTGTTTCGGCAACCCTCTCGGCTGCGCCTTTGTCCACAACGCGACGGACAAGGTGCGATGTTCGCCAGCCATCAAGAAGGGATCGGAGCACGGCACCCTCGCCAATGCTGGTGATTTGAACAGCCTCATCGGCAACGGAAACACGCAGTCCAACTGGGTGTCTGATATCGTTAGGACATTTCCCCAGAACTCACAGCCAAGGGTGCAGTTGCAGTCAATAATGCAGGTTGCTACCCGGGAAGATCAATCTAGGGGTCTCTGTTTGCTACAGGCTCCCTGCACCAACTGCATATTCCGTGTTGTGTGGTTCATGTTCCCAAAAAGGCAGCTGGCGGCTGCCGTTGCCTTTACGGATCGTCAGTTGATTCTGCCCATAGGGAGCTCGGCTTGACCTCGCATTCCCGCAAATTAGGACTCTTCCTTCTTTGGTTGCCCCTTACAATCCTTCCCATAAACAATGGACGAAATAGGGTTACACTCAACTGCATACCTTTCTATGTAGGTCTGGTATTTATGCTCGGACTCCTCGGATTTGCGTCAACATAAACCTCTCATATTACCGTCTGGTTGTGCCTCTCACGGATCCCCTCAAACAACCAACAGCCATCAAGTGTTGAATTGCGTAATGGAAAAAAAGCATTCACGGGATGCCTTTGGCTATCCCTCCCTTTGAGTTGGCGGAAACATAGCCTTATCCCCGCCAGGAAACTCAATCTGGCAAGTAGAAACACCTCGTATTGCCACCCTTACTGACTAGAGTTAGTCTTGGGGTAGTCACAAGGGGGCTCAAACTCGACGAAAGCCAACCTACACAACTCTAACACGGCTTGCGCTCCACGGATTAACAATAGGAGCCAAATCCTTCATCCTATATTTTGCCCAAAGGAGTCACCGATGGCACATTTCCAATCGTCTGAGCAACAAACACGGGACTCAAGCTTTTCTGTGGCAAAGCTTGATTATTATACTTGGGAGCTTGTATCAATGTCAAACCTGACTATAAGAAGGATAGTCCTCCTCATCATACGTGCATAATTTTTAAAACAAGGACACGAAAAGTACCACACCCTATCTCTACACTTCAATCACACCTCAGACTGTTCCTCGGGGTTTAGGCCAAAAAGTTCCATCAACATGTACCTCCCTACTATTCTTGGAGCATCTCTCCTACTCGTTGGGAGCTCTTTCGGAGCCGACACGGACAGCATCCCCGGCTACACAATTGTCCCCCAGTCGTGGGAGATTGAGGTCTCTCCGGGTGTGATCAAGACCTTCAACGGCACCGTGCAAGAGATGGTCGCCCAAGCCGTCGCTATCAATCCCGCCTTCAAGCTTCCCGCAATCTCCAGCCGAGCCGTCACCTCCCCGTCCAAGAATTCGCGGTCCATGCCGCTGGCTCGCCGCGAGGTTAAATTCTGCAATAACTTTGGCCCTGCCAAGGTTGATGCCATTCTCGAGGGTGTCCAGTACCTTCACCGCCTCGGTGGCATCCCCACTCTCCCTCCGGGTCCCGGGACATGCTCTCGTATTAGCTGTTCTTACGATTCGGCTATCTTTTGGTGCAACGACGTAAGTAGCCCTCTTCACCTAACTCCAGTTTCTTTTTCTTTTTCTTTTCTTTACTTGTTTTCTCCTTCTTTCCCGATACTGAACTGAGCTGATATCCATGATTAGAACCGGTCGTCCAAGACAGTCTCTTGGGAGTTCATCGCTAACAGCGCCGGGCACATTACGCAAATTTGCAATTGGCAAGGTGAGGGGAACAATCAGTACATCTCGGGCCAGAACTTTGAGCAGGGCCTCTGGAACACGCTCATCCGGCGGGATCCCTGCTGAATTGGAACTTGGGCCAAGTTTGGGGAGAGGATTTTTCTTCGTTTGGGCAGCTTTTAGCTCTGCCCCTTTTATCAATTCTGTTGCGTACAGGATCTAGATAGGTAAAAATATGTTTGCAGTGAAATTTGTTATCTCTACAGACCTGTCATAGACAGGTTGAGGTTGATGCCTAAGAAATCACCACGTATTCAATGTTGAAACTTGTAAACCCAGTCTCCAAGCCTTGTTTTTTTTTTCACTTCATAAAAACTCCGTGTGGTAGCCAAGTGTCCGCTGGTGCGCAAGGCTGTGAAGAAGCTCAACGATGGAAACGGCGTGGATTTGATCCGAAGGCTGAGCCAAGGCAGAACCCGCAGACAAAACCGGGACTGCTGCCTAATTTCATGTCTGTTCAGAATCTACCCCAGAGCCTTGCGCTCATGACAAACCACCGAGAAAACCTAAACTCGTTCACTCAACTGTCATGAAAGCCATGTGGACAGCAATATTATTTCTCTTGTTCTTGTCCGGTGGCCAAGCTCAGTCATTTCGATTGGAGGACTGCCGGCAAAGGCTCCATGCGATCCTCAACGGAACGTCCGTCTTCGGCGGCGTCAACAACGTAACCATTCAGTCCTACGGTTACCTGTATCAGGGGCCAGTTCGTGGACTCAACTCGGCATTTCCCAAAGAGGACTATCTACTTCTCACCTACCAAGGGAAGTCCACGACTACTAACCATTATGGCGTTGTTGCTCTAACTCAAAACAGGGTGCAAATCAATCTGCGGAAACAGCATCGGATTTTATGAACTTCCAGAAACCCTACCCTTAATCGCCTGTTTTCTGTTCCTGGCCTCCGTACTAATCAGCTCGGAGTTCATCGCCGGGTACCACTGGAGACGATTCCGCTCTGTCGACTCGATTTTCCTTGACTTTTTAGGAAACCCAGCTCAGGCCCTGGGAGCAGCGATATTCAATTTCCAGCAATGGCGAACTACGCACCGTCGCGTAGCCCAGGACTTTCCCTCAACCCCCGCACATTTACAGCGCGCTACCCGTTTCGTTTTGTGCGTGCTTGGACAACGGCGCATGGATATAACCTCACTTGTACACACCAATGGCCTGCCGACTCACCTGCTTGAAGCCTTGACATACGCCGTCTTCCGTCCCCTGTCCAAGAATCAAGATTTTGAGGCAAATCTCAGTGCAAAGTTGCTGTTGGGCGTGGAGCGTGACCTCCGCCATATGAGCTGCCGGCGTCCCCAATGGGTGGTTTTCTTTGCCGACACAGCGCCTTTCATGGTTGCTTTAGGATTATCCATTGTCCTAGCTATTGGCGATGTCACCGATACCACTACGCCTTTTCCTCTCTCGCTCGGGTTACTGCTATCGTGGCTTCCCCTTTTGTCGTTCTTCAGCTTTAAGGACCATTGTCCCACCTGCCCTGGCACCTGGTAAGTTGCATTATGCCATTATTATCTCTATTTCTTTTTTTTTTCTTCCTGCAAAGCACTAACAATATACAGTCTTATTCTTTCCCGCTGGCTCTATAAGGCGCAGTTTCTTGAACGAAGAGAGTACTTCAGAAAGAAGAATGAGAGAATGCAACACCATATCAAGAAACCCTCTAAGCCTTATAGATCAGCAACTGTCCAAGATTGGGAATTTGGAGAAGTAACCGATGGCCATCCGCTATTTCAGGGTCACAAATACTCGGACGATGCATTCGAACAGTCTCTCTGCAACTGGGACAACACCACCAAGATGCCAGCTCACTTCCTGATCCAAGATGTTGCCTCTAACGGCATGTCTCTCAGCGGCCTCCCGGGCGCCATCCTCCAAACATCCCTTTGTTTTTTCGATACCGCAAATCCGTCTAGCCTGGCATCGTGTGCGGCCAGCGCCGCCAGGTATCTTCAGGGACCGAAGCCGGTTTCCTGGTACACAACAGCTGCTTTGTCACTGTTGCTGGTTTGGATCGCAACTTTCAGTGCCACTTTTGTCGCATTTGTTACGCCAACAGTCGGTATCGGCTGTCATGCGCTATCCTATCTCGCCTTTGGACTCTTCAGCTCGTTATCCTGGGCGACTCAGTTCCTGGACTCGCGGCGGAACTGGGTGTTTTGGGTCTCGCTTGGGACGAAGCTTCTCACCGTCCTCGCCATTGTCGGAGTGTTCATGCTGCAGGTATGCGCGTTTTCATTTCCTGACATTCTCTCTCTCTCTCTCTCTCTCTCTCAACCTGTCACTTGGAACCTAACCACGGAGTAATTTAGATGACCGGGCTTGCAAACAATTGCTTCTGCAAGTCCTCCGTCACGTGTGGAGCATCGTACGGGTACGGTGGCTACATGGACTTTGAGTCGTTTGACTTTTACCGGGACAATTTCGGGGTTTCTCCATATTACGCCGTCGCCACCCTCGTTGGCACCATAATCCCAACGGCCATCTCTGTTATCGCGCTTAACTGGTGGCGATTCAAAGATTCTTGGAAGGACCCTCAAGAAACCCGTGTCTGGGACCTCAACACGAGCAAGTCGAGCCTCACGGAAGACAACATCAACATCTCGAGATCGTCTGGCAACCTTCTCGGAGGCAACGAAAATCCAGCATCTGGCCTTCATTGGCTAGAGAACCATAATGTGGTGGTGGTACGGGAAGCCCATACTTCCAAAAGACAACATGAAGTTGGCTATACCATATCTTTCAGTCGATCTTTCCGACAGATAGTTCAAGATTGCTTCAAACGCGGGGTCGAGTGCGTTGCTGGATGTCCCTTATCTTGGTGGCCATTGCCAGACCCAGAGGATCGATTAAGACCAAGCCACACCCGCGTTTATTCAACTCTTGACACTACGTGTATTAAGGGGTGGTCACAACAAGTCCCGTGTTTCTACGACGATATTCCAACAAAAGTGGCCGAGATGCTATTTCCGATTCTCGTCAGCGCACGCCAGAGATCGTCAAGGCGAACATGGTCAGCTCTCAATATGGAAGCCGTTCACCTTCGGGGGACAACTCTAATGCGTCTCCTGCAAAAGCATACAGTTGGCTCTAATGAACAAAATCAGCAAATCCAATCGTCACAGAGGGAAGTCGCCACCAGCGACAGGCGAAGACTTGCAATGACAAATGCATCCGGGGGAGATAGACAGAGTCAGGGATACCAACCAAGTGGTATTGAAGAGCAGGGAACGTCCACGACGACGACGACGACGACGACGACGACGACCTGGAACAAAAAGCCCGGAGAAGTCTCGCAACCAGTCGTTTATCTAACAGTCGATAAAAACAGCAACAACTCTTTGGCCTGCCCTGTGGCGCTTGGCACCGATGATCTGACCACGTTTCAGAATCTCCGGTCCGCACATCGTGGGCTGTCGCTATGGACGGGAAAACGGGCTTCAGGAATAAGATTCTACCGGGTAACTGCATTCCCAGGCTACTTCCTTTCAAACGATTATCTCTGGTTCCACCAGAACACTGACTTCCTCTTAACATACATGTAGTTCTTCAGTTTCCACCAAAATCCCGCCACCGGGCTTCGAAATGTTTCCGTCTACAAAGACCGCGAGAGATATCCCCAGGCTGAAGATCCCGAATATCCCAACTATAACTATGAGCCTAGTCCGTGGAAACCCGGAGAGCAGCTTCCGTGTCTTGGCGGCGAAGCGTGGTTCTATTTCCAGAATCCCGAAATGTGCGGAAATTCCAGGACATTAAACGGCGCGTTGCCGGTTCGACTTTGCGAAGCTATCGACTCTCGCGTCACGGCGTGGGGGATACACATTGTGCAGCGACAGTCGATCATACCGATCTTCATTCCCGTGTTCGTGGTGGCTGTGCTGACTGTCGGGAGCACGCTCTGCTTCATCCCGTCGTGGCTGAATGACCACCCTGACGATTTGGAGGGCGCGACAGTTCCTGTGGTGGTGGCGTTTACCGTAGTGGGACTTTTGTTACAGCTATTAGTCTCGCTGCTGGTGTTTAGGATCACAATCCGTGACTGATGATCTGACCATGGTGTGGGTCCACCATATCTTGGACCACGTCAATGTTTGTTTCTGAATTTTTAAGTCTCTAAAAAGCTGGAGACTGTCATATAATCCCAGGACTCAACCTTTGAATTCGGCAGTGCCCTCATCAACGCTCCCTTGCGGGTTTAGCTTTAGGCTGACTGAATTTCCTAACAAGTGGGCTGCTTGGGCTGTGGGTAGAGCCTTGGACTGGGCACGTTTTTGTCCACATAGGCCACTGCTCTGGACTGAGCAGCAGTCACATCGATCTGAACAATGTCAAAAAGTGCATTGTTCCCCGCGTCAAGCTCCCCACCCACTCGCTGTCAAAACAAACCTAACTCGCTTTTCATCATGGCTCGCACAATACGAGACACGGCGCGCCAATGTCTTCCACTTCATCATCTTCACATTTGTAGGCGCCGCCGTCGGTTTAACCATTACTAAGTTGGAGAGATTCCAGTTCGCCAAGGTGCAGTTCGCGAAATATTTACGTCGGGTTTGCCTCGCCTTTGTCGTTTCGATATGTCCTGCCATCATCAGTTTCGCGTCGCTGATATATATGCATCAACGGACCTGCAGCTGTGTGCAATCCTGCGGGTTGGAGGCGGTGTTGCCTTGGGCTTTTGGGGTCTCATCCTAATTTTCGGAGCCGTGAACTTCATTCCCTTGCGAACCCCATTCCCTTGCGAACCCGTCGTGTGACGCTTTCAGATCTTCATCTTGGGTTGGGTTGGGACCGGTGGTCAAGTAACTCAGTTGGTCTTAAATCTACCAGTAGTTTCAGTTCTAGAGAGTCTGGTTCACGAATT
>Ga0247765_1000774_pt1 | contig 21372 bp, 13 predicted proteins | sample UWRJL106311C6_FD_179949 | JGI IMG/M metagenome (GOLD analysis project Ga0247765, IMG submission 179949) | Plant litter microbial communities from Arlington Agricultural Research Station in Wisconsin, United States - UWRJ-L106-311C-6 | ecosystem: Environmental > Terrestrial > Plant litter >... | reverse complement strand
TAAAAACCAAAAAAAAAAAAAAAAAAAAAAAAAATTCTATATGTGTACCTAGGTATCCACGCGCCTTCACGGAGACAAGAAGAGACTAGAGAAGACGGGACAGGTAGGAAAGTCTTTTGGGTTTTAAAGTTTTGTGGACAAGTGGAAAAGGCTCCATTAACGCATATATAATATATACCTACCTACCTACATACATGCATTGTTGACTTGCTCGCTGCCGCACTGGGCACCTAGGTACCTACTTCGTAGACTACCTAGGTAGTTGATTCCAGAGACTCTGATCAGAGCGGGCTGCCAGGGGCTTACAGGGGTCAAAACATCATAGGATCATGTCGCATTACATCTATCACCGCAGTTTTTTTTTTCTTTCTTTTTTCCCCAAAGCCTTTTTGGAAAAGAGGAATTTCATTATCTTAGATAAACACATCAAAGATCCGTCAAGTCTCGTAGTAGGTCAATTTATGGGAAAAGGTGGCATGCCACACCTAAACACAAGGCGTGACTACCTCGTATTGACACCTTTAGAAGCGAGAAGGGGGCGGTTTTTGTATTTATGCGCATCGTGAACTTTTCTAAATGCGCCAAACATTATCGAGAAACCCTATTCACATTCAGCCTACGCGTCAAGTATCACGTCACTTCACATCAAATCACACCATAGATGCACACAAGAATGGTCAAATATTCCTACATACAGCATGATAGTCCTACAAAACAGTTAAAACCACAGGGTATCTCCCAGCCTTGCCTAACGCCAAATCCGACCCCCTTGTCGGTGGGTATCATTCCGAGGCTCAAAAACCGGCACGGGAAGAAAAACGAAAAAGAAAAAAAAGGAGGGCAAGACAGCCCCCCAACAACCACATCCATTCACGACATCGGGATCCCTAAAACAGGTCCTCGTTCGCAAACACCGAAGGCTCGGGCTTCACCGCCCCGTGCGACGCGATGCGGCGGACCTGGTGGGCCGCCTGCCACTTCTCACCGGAGTGGCTCTTCACGCTGCGAAGCGTGGTCCCGGCGGGAGACTCAAGTTGCGCCACGTGGCGCTCTCTCTCCATCGTAGCCTTGAAAAAGGCCGTGATTTCGGCCAGCTGGACTTGCTGGGGCTCCGGACAGCCCAGGACATTGAAGAGGTTCTGGGAGTCCAACAGCTGCTTGGCAATGACCGTGTCGGGCTGACAGAACGTACGGACGCGGAGTGCGCGCGCATCCGTCTTCATCATGTCGATGATCCCAAGAATTTGAGTGTTCATCGTGGGGCGACCGTAGAACCGGAAATCATCGACATGAATGCGGACGAGGTCGAGCTGGGTCTCGAGATCGTACCGGAATCCGAGGACCTTGGGGCGGCCCTTTTGCTGCCACTCGTGGGCGATCTTGCGCAGCTTTTCGGTATCAAGACGGCCGTGCTTGAATTGTGCATCCAGATAATCGTTCACGGCGCTTGTAAGAACATACTCAAGTTCGCCATACATGAGACTCTGCTCACGGGGGTTCATCGATATAGCCAGATCGCGAGGGCTCTTCTCAGAATCGCGCGACTTGCGGTTAATTTTCGATTCCAAACCATCGCCAGACTGTGAATTTTAGAGACTGTAATACCAAAGACAATGAATGCGCTTACCATCATAGTCTTTGCCTTTCTGAACACGCTGCTGATGAAACCAGGCTTGCGAGCGGGGGCCGGGACGGGGTTCGGCTTCGATGTGCTCTCAAGCCAGCCGTTGTGTCCAATTAATGTCTTTGACGTCTTCCTGGCGGTCGGCAAGTCGTCCTTCAAGAACTGGCTGATAGGCGTATAAGAGGGATCGTATCTCGGCGAAGTGAGACCTGTTTCTGGCTCACGAACCCGCGCAAGAGAAAACTTCTCCGAGGTTTCATGGTCCACAGCAGACGGAACAGCCCGCCAATCGCGATATCCCTGGAGAATATTAATGTCTTTCTGAAGCGACTCCCGTTTTTTGATTCTCAGTGGGCTAACGTGTGTGGGGAACTGGTTCTCAGGCCGGTCAGAATAGACTGAGCCGTCGTTGGAGATGTTGTCTGCAAAATGAACCGCAGTCGCAGGCGGAGGGCAATGAACAATGACAAGATTTTTGCCGTTTCTGATTGCTGCCTGTCTCGCATCACGGCGTGCAATCTCAGTATCGATCGGTTTAGGAATCGCTTTCATGCGCCGCACCAGGGGTGATTGCGGAACAGGCGGAGTCGAACCCTTCAAGATGGAACGCTGAGGTGTGGTCTCTTGAACAGGGCTGGGAGAGCGTACACTGCTGTCGTCAAAATCAAACCGACACGCATGTTCGGCCTTGGGGCCGTTTAGGAACTTGGCCGGGGACCGCGCACCAAGGCGAGAAGGCGCTTTAAGGGGCGAACGAGATCGCACACTGGAATCAGATGCCGGCCCACCATGCCTCATTGATTCGGTTTCATTTGTCTTGAAGTGTTGGTGTTGGTGCAAGTCACTCTCGGCAACATTCTCCTTCGAAAAGATGCTTCGTCTGTTAGTGGGATGAGCAGAAAGGGGACAAGCTACTTACCCGCCACTTAGTCTCTCCATCTGTGAGTCGGTAAAAGTCTGCTGGAATAAAGTCTCCTCAGAAGGCCGGGGAAATTTGGACGGCGACCGAGTTCTGATCGACTTGGAGACTTTGATGAAGTCGCCACGAAGGACTCTCTTGTCCTGTATGTCCATGGTGCGGCTCTCAGCCAATGCGGCGGCAGTAGCGGCCGTCGGACTGTAATAAAGAACATCTGAAGGGCTGCTGGGACCAAATGGATTCGTAGGGGGAAAGGGGGCAGCTTGGGACTGCTGCGCATGCTTGGTACCAAAATTCTGTCGCGATCTCTGCGACCCAAGCGACTACACCGGGGTAAGGAATGAGACAAGCGCAGCTCGGATCAGAGGATACTCACAGGAAATGGGAAAGCAATATCAGTGCTGCCATAAGTCTTGGGTTCCAGATTTTGGATCCATGTCTCTGTGTTGACAATGTAATCGGACTCCTGCTTGTCTGGACGACTGTGAGCATGGGAGTTTGGGAGTAGGAGAGATGAGGGTGAGAAGGGGAGTTTGAACTTACCTAGAGCGCTAATGTGATCATCAAAGGGGTCATTCTCGGCTTCGCTGATCTCGCCACGATGAAAAAGCTGAGGCAAGAAGCCACGGCGAGAGGTTGAGCGCCCACGGTTGGGTGCATGGCTGATGGTCTCGCGGCTGTCATCGCGGCTACGCTTGCGAACGCTCTCGCAACCGTTATTCTCCTCCATTTTGGGACTTGTACAGCAAGTGTCAGCAATAAGGCTTGTATCTCCTGACGGCGCCGAGGTGGATTGCTCCGCAGCAGAATACGCCGAGATAGATGAAAAAGCAAATCTGCGGATTGTTCCGGAATGGGATCGTGGGGCAAGGAGAGGCTCGGCGATGGTATTTTTGACCTCGGCGAGTGATGAATTTGTGGAAGGGGGGGAAAGTTGTGCAGCGCCGAGCTTCCAAAAATTTGGGCTCTGGTCCAAGATTCTTCGCGCTGTGTAGTTGACGAGACTCCCTCTTGGTGCTGGAAAAGGAAGGCACCCCAAAACTTGGGACAACCCCATTGTCTGGACCAGTCATCGAGGTACTTTGAACGCCCGGTCAACGCTGATTCACTTGCACAACTCCTCAGTCTCAACCTCTCCCATGGCCTTTTCGAAAAGCCAACTTTTGCACGCACCTGTGAGTTCTACATACGCTAATCATTAACGTTGCCCTCCCGTGAGATGTCGCCATCATTACTTACTGGAATCCGTGCCTTCCCAATAACAACCACCGATGCCCTCACCACTTCGATGCTAACGCTCCGAGCCAAGGCGAGCCCCAATCCATCCTCATCACCACCCTGGTCACCACCCTCGTCATCCTCACTTGACTCCATGATACCGGATACATGATCCAGAGGCTCTGTAAAAGCTGTGGTATTTGTTGTTGTATGTATCCTGTCTTGGTATCTCAAATCCCTGAAGCGGGGACATCGACGAAGCTTACGGGTTGGCAGGTCAGGGCCACGGCAGGACTTGCGAGCTAGGGGTGATTTTTGTCCACACTGATAGGATTTCGCTACTTGCTCGTCACGATAAATAGCATCGAGTTCGTCAGGGAGTACATCGAAGGGGCGTTGCGGTCTTTCTTCAAGCTCCGAAGTCCTCGTTTCTTGACGCGCTTCCTGCTTGGTTTCCTGGTCCGTTTCCCGTCCCATGTTCGCTTCACGTGAGGTAACAACCCAGATGAACAAAGCTTCGTATTGGCCTGGCTAACTAGCTGGAAGGAGTAAGAACAACAGAGAGGTGAGTGGCCGTCGATGCTGATTGGCGCGGCTGGCGTGCGTTGGGCTCTTGTCGGATCAAGATCCCGTCTCGTGTCGACTTCGAGGGACGAGAAAATGGAAAATTCTGCATCAGCTGAAGATACCATGGCATTGCAGCTGTTCGGGGCTGATACTACGACTGCTCTCCGGAGAAGAAGGAGCGACCGCTTGGGGGAGGTCGTGATTTGACAAAGCACGGCATTTCCGCCTCCATCTCGTGACACAAAGCAAGGGCTGAACTTGCACAAAGTTTCATTTTCTTCTTAGCTGTTAGCTTCCTACGATGCATAAAACGAAGGGAGAAAGGCACATACAAAAGCTGCTACCTACAACAAGCCAGTTCATCGCCTGCGGATTGAATTGTCGTCGTTTTTTTTCTTTGGCCCATCCGGGGTAGGTCTCGTCTTGGCAACAGTGCTATCCCACATCTCCCACAGACCCCCGACATGACATGCGCTTGGAGACGCTGTGGAGCAACTCAGGCCGAGACTGCGAAACACAAATTTTTCGATCAACCCGACATCTTCATTGCGCAGGAGAGCCGCGATGGAATCCGCGCATCCGTGGCGGCATCTTTATCACGACACAGCGGGATTATCGCGACAGAGCGATCCCGCTCCGGAAGTGAGGGTCAGCCGAGGATGACACCTCGCTGAAATGTCGTCATGAATGCAGAAATGCGACCACAGCTACAAGCCAGCCAATGACAGACTGCCAAATCCAAGGGGGGCCAGGGGTTCAGCCCACTGCCCACTTCCCCAGACGGCCTGGCCGCCACTTTCCGGGGTTATAGTGTGGGCGATGGATAGTTGTTATGGTTCATTTGATCGTCACGGGACTCGCGGCGGCACTCGGGCCCATGTGCCGGGCCCGGTGCCGTTCGCACAGCAATGGTTTCCAGGGCCGAGCAACGACATGCGGAATGCGGGCAGGCAATGCAATGCGGCTGACTTTCGGGCGATGCGGCGGCGACCATGCGCGCCAAAGCTTGGTACGCGACGGCTCAACGACACGGCTGCTGCACGCGAGCCCGAAAGGCCGAACAGGGAGGGCGCGGCCAACGATGGTCACCACCCACAACGACGAATTGGACTTTATGTGGCGGATCCGGGCTGCGAGTCTTGATTTTTTACGAAGTAGGGACTCAGCGTCCTGGGCAAAGAAGCAATCGGTGGGGAGGTCGGGCCAATGGCGACTCGAGCCCACTTGGGATGACCCCTCTGATCCCGATGATTCAGCCGTGTCCCCCGCTGGCTAGTCCCAGGACGCCCCACAGCTGATTCCCGTGTTCAAGTCCCGGACTGCCCCTCACACTATGAGCCAGCTTTACCCCGGCAGGCTTGGATGGCTTCCAGAATGTGGCACAGAGACAGCCAGGACAGCAGCCTGTCGCGCGCGGATTGTCGCCTCACTCGGCATCCCACCCTGCCAGACCACCCCACCGCTAGCAAGGTTGGCAAAACTGGATCCGACGGGAGCTGCTAGGCCGATGGGCGAAGCATCGAGTGAGGATCCACCCACCGTCCCCTATCTCTCGCCAACCATCCCGGCTGCGGTGCCTGGTGTTTGCCCTCTCCTTCGAGTCAGCTGTTCCTCGTCCCGAAGTCCTTGCCGCGCTCCTGGGTTCCCCCGTGCAGGCCCGTCTCACCAAACGCCCTGAGTGGTTTCGTTGCCCGTGTCACCGTAGGTCTGGCCCATCGCTCGGAACCTCGACCGGATCCTGGTTTCTGGGCGTCTGGCAATTCAAATATCTCCGATAGCCGCCGTTGCTCTGTCTCGACTTCCATCACCCCAGGCTTCTTCTTTCCGCTGCGCTTTCTCTTTCAGATACCCGTTTCAGTTCTTTCACTTACACATATCCAACATGGCTTCGCAAGCGGAAAGGCCCTCCAACTACTATGACATCGGTGAGTGAGCTGGCCTGATTTCTGCATGAGGACCAAACGCTGACCAGGCCCAGTCATTGTCGGTGCCGGGCCGGTCGGCCTGATGCTCTCGACCTGCCTGGCGAGATGGGGTTACAAGATCAAGCACATTGACAACAGGGCCGAGCCCACGCCCACAGGCCGGGCTGACGGCATCCAGCCCCGCTCTCTGGACCTCCTCCGGAATATGGGGCTGAAGTCGGCCATCATGGCACACAAGCCCGCCCGCGTCTACGAGGTTGCCTTCTGGGACCCACCAAAGAGCGGCAAGGGCATCGTCCGGACCGGGACCTGGGCCAGCTGCCCCAGCTTCATTGACGCCAGATACCCCTTCACCACCCTCCTGCACCAGGGCCTTATCGAACGCGTCTTCATCGGCGATCTCCAGAAGCACGGCGTGCAGATCCAGCGCCCCTGGACCATCAAGGCCTTCAGCTCAGACGAGAAGGCGAACCCCGAGTACCCCGTCGAGGTCCAGCTTGAGCACGTCGATGGAACTGGCAGCGAGACCGTCCGCGCCAAGTACCTCTTTGGCGGTGAAGGTGCTCGCTCTTTCATTCGCGACCAGCTCAAAATCGGCATCACCCACAAGGATCCCATTGCCTACGTGTGGGGCGTCATGGACGGTGTTGTCAAGACAGACTTCCCCGATATCAAGATGAAGTGCACCATCCACTCGGAGCACGGCTCCATCATGGTCATCCCCCGCGAGGACAACATGGTGCGCCTGTACATCCAGATCGCCTCTTCGACCGACCCCGACTTCCACCCCCGCAAGACGGCCACCGTCGAGGAGGTGCAGGCTTCGGCCCAGCGCATTCTCCAGCCCTATTCTGTTGAGTGGGAGCGAGTTGAGTGGTATTCGGTCTACCCCATCGGCCAGGGTATCTCGGACAAGTACACTCTGGACCACCGTGTCTTCCTGGGCGGCGACGCTTGCCACACCCACAGCGTAAGTTATCCGTTCAGCAAACCTTGCTCAACGCTAACATCGCATAGCCCAAGGCTGGTCAGGGCATGAACACCGCATTCCTCGATGCCCAGAATCTTGCCTGGAAGATTCATGCTGTCGAGAGCGGGTTCGCCAACCGCAACCTGCTCGAGACTTACGAGCCTGAGCGCAAGGAAGTTGCTGAGAATCTGCTGGCTTTCGACAACAAGTATGCCAAGCTGTTCTCTCAGCGCCCGCCTGCCGCCAGCGAGGTTGAGGCCGCGTCGGCTGCTAGCGCTGCCGAGGAGAACGAGTTCATCAAGACCTTCAAGGAGTCGTGCGCGTTCACCAGTGGATATGGTGTCTTCTACAAGGCCAACGCTCTCAACTGGTCTGCCTCCCATCCTGCCCAGTCACATGTTATCCTTGACCCCGCCACCTCGGGCACTAAGCTCCAGCCTGGAAGACTGTACATCAACTCGGACGTCACCCGCGTCACCGATGCCAACGTCGTCCACCTCGAGCAGGAGGTGCCTCTCAACGGCTCGTTCCGCATCTTCGTCTTCGCTGGCAAGCCCAGTGTCACGGCGCAAGCTCTCAAGGACCTCGCCACTAACATGGCCCGCAAGAACTCGTTCTACACGGTCTATGCACGCCCCGATGCCGACTCGGTCAGCCACCACGAGAAGCACAACCCCCACAGCCTGTTCTACACTGTTTGCACCATCTTTGCCGCCCCGCGCGCCTCGATCGAGATCTCGCGCGATGTGCCTGCTCTGCTCGGCCGCTACCAGGACCACATTTACGCCGACGACCGCTGGGACCGCCACGTCCCCGACGCCAAGGCTGCTGCCCACGCCAAGCAGGGTCTCGACGAGGAGCGCGGAGGTGTCGTGGTCGTCCGGCCCGACGGCTACATTGGCATTGTTGTCAAGCTGGAGGAGGGCAGCGCAACCGTGGATGCCCTCAACGCCTACTTTGGCTCTTTCTGCACCAAGAAGCTGGGTGACACCCTTGCGCAGCTCTAGATGATTTGTGGACATGAAATTCTATGGGAAGGGAAATGAAATGGTTAAACTGGGTAGGCAGGGAAAGTTGGGAATAAAAGTGCTGGGATGTAATGGGGCCACGGCTTAACGGAACTGCCATGGCTTTATGGAACTGGGAGGAGGGGATTTTTTTGGGACCTTCCCACCCCCCCACGATGTATTTTACTTTTCTTTTTTTACTAATGCGCTGCATACCCGTCGTTTTCCTTTGTCATGTAACACACACGCCAACACACACGCGAAGCTGAAGTTTCTTGATGAGAATTGTAACAAACAGATCTTGAAAGATCTCACTTTCATATTTGTTACCCTATGGAGTTATGGAGCTGAGTGTATATTTTGATTTCTTTCCGTAGCACGAATCTAAACCGTCAAAGGAATAGTAAATCATCACGTCATTACCATGGATATTGCAGTGCTGCCAAAGTCCTTCGCTGCCTCTTTCTTGCAGCGCAACGAGTCTCGTCGAGTATGCCCCACGGGGGACTCCAACTCAATCTGAGACTCGGACCCGGGCGGACTCGGGCGTGCGGGGCGACGCGTTTTAACAAACGGCGTGCGTCTTGCCCGTCTTACCCTGGAGGGAATGTTTCTCCTTCTGTGTGAGACAAAGGCGGAAGGGTTAGCAGACGTATTGAACACACAGAACTGAAACAAAAACACGGAACAGGACCTTGGTCTTACCCGGAACTTAGGATGATTGTGCGAAGACTTTCCGCTGGCTGTATGGTGCTTGTGGATAAACTCCTGCTGCTTCTTGATAGTCTCGCGGTCCATGTTCTGCAGCAGAGTCTGGCTGGACTTAATGTCGGCAATGAGGCTGTCGCAGCGGTTTCGGGTAAAGTCTTCACGCACGACGACGCGCAACATCTTGAGGTTCTTGGTATGTGGTGCCATGGTGTAAGCGGGTACGACCCAGCCGCGGACACGCAGCTGGTGGGCGAGGACGAACTCGTCGTAATTACGCTCGTCAGGGTTCGAGACTGGGTTCAGGCGGAAGGCTACGAGCGGCAGGCCCTCGCCGCTCTTCTTTGACATGATGATGAAGCCAAGGGCTTCAAGACTGTCGGAAAGATAGTTCGCTGTGCGTGTCAGGTTGGACATGATGGCCCGGTAACCATGCTTGCCTAGGCGAATCAATTGGTAATACTGCCCAATGACTTGGCTCGCCCCCTTGCTGAAGTTGAGAGTGAAAGAGGCCTGGTCAGCGCCCAGGTAGTTGATATTGAAGACAAGCTCCTGAGGAAGATAGTCGGCGCTGCGCCAGACCACCCATCCGACACCCGGGTAGACGAGGCCGTACTAGGAACGTCAGTCAGGTTGGTTGGAAATGTGCGTGTGCGTGGGTGAGACTACCTTGTGTCCCGAGACATTGATAGAGACCACGCGCTCTAGACGGAAGTCCCACTCGAGACCAGGGACTACGAAGGGGGCGACGAAACCTCCACTCGCGGCATCGACATGGATGGGCGTGTCCAGGCCCTTTTCGATAAGCAGATCGTTGACAGCCTTGACATCCTCGTATTCACCGGTGTAGGTGGTGCCAAGAATAGCACAAATACCAATCGTGTTCTCGTCGACAAGGTTCACCGTCTCAACTGGGTCGATGACGTAGCGCTCTTCAGTGCAGTAGACCAACTTCTCCTCAACCTCAAAGTAGCGGGCAGCTTTCTCCCAGCACACTTGCACAGCCGATGACATGACGATATTGGGGTGTTCGGTCGACTTGCCCTCTTTGATCCGCTGGTTCTTCCACCGTTTCTTCATGGCCAACACGGCTAGCATGATGGCCTCGGAGCTACCAACGCACGATGTACCGATGGCGCCAGCAGTTGAGCCGTCCTCGGGCACGGGGGCATGGAAGAGACGCCCGATCATGGAGACGCAGCGGTTCTGGATGTCGGCCGACTGGGGGTATTCCTCGTAGTCGATGAAGTTTTTGGAGAAGGATTCGGCCATGAGCTTCTCCGCTTCCTCTTCCTGGGGTGTGTCAGTTCTTTTTCTTTGCCTTTCTTGCTGTAGCCGCTCACCATGTAGGTAGTGACGAAGGAGGCCAAACTGAACATTGTTAGCTAACCACAGAGGCAAGGGCTGTTGAGCTCACTTCAGCATGGGGTTGCCGTCCAAGCTGAGCTCGTCCTTAATCATGCGGTAGGCAACCTCTTTGGGCATTTCATGCTCGGGCATCTCATGGCGAGGAAGGTCGGCGGCAGCAAACCTGGAGCCATAGACGCTGGTGGTGAAGCAGTCCTCGTCGTTGGCCAGCTGGAGATGGACCTTCTTGACAGCTTTGACAAGCTTGTCGTTGATCTCGTCGTCGTGCGGAAGGGCAGCGAGGTGCACCATGGTGGCGATGTCGACGTTTTGACGTGGATAGGCCTGTCTTGGAGCTGGCGAGGGCAGAGCAGCGGGCAACTTGGTCAATGTATGTCTGGTGGCAGCGCTGTCAGCGTCTCATGATGTCGTGGGGGTCGCATGGCCATGGGACGATTGCATTCCAGAACACTGCACTTGTGCACATACCAAGGGGCAAACGGATCCTTCACGGGAATGGGGGAACAGCCTGGGTGACTGGGGATGGAATGGGAGGTCGCAGAGCTTAAGGCTTGGTTGGGGAGGCGCCATGTTGGCTCGCATTCTCGAGCCGTCGTTGGGCTCTTGTACTACCTACCTGGGACCATCCGCCTTGTCCCTACGAGTGACGCAGTCCGCCCGCCGGCAAAGCTTGTCTGCGAATCAAGTCTTGGCATTACGGGCTGCTAGTGGGGCCACTTGATGGCGTCCCCTTCCTGCCTGTGCTAACGTTACCCCTCATTCCCCGCACCTCAAATCCCTCAGTGTGGCAGTGCGGAAGCTCTGTGGTCCGACAAAACACGCCGCATCACGATCAAGTTTCCCAGTGTGCCATCGCCGCTCCCGACGGTCGAACCACCGGTGACGCCTAATTCAATTCCGCCGCCATCTCTGCCAGTATTCCCGCCATTCTACGCCCGTCTACCCACATTTCATCGTGCCCACCATTTGCCTCCTTCTCGTTGAGCTCGACCCGCCCTTGCAAACACCGCCACATGGCCTCCAGCTGAGTCCTCGGCACCAGAGTGTCCTCACCGCTCTGCACGAGGGTCACCGTCTTTCCCCCATTGGCCGTCCATTCAGTCACCCAGCTTGGGTTTGCCGTCGCCGGGCTCACGGACTTCCACGCCTCGGCGTCATCCCCGAACGCCCCCCTCGTAAACTCCTCGTACACATCACGCAAATTTTCAAACCCGGCATCTGGCGTCGTGATGAAGCCCTCCAGGTCGTAAAGCCCGTTGAAACCTGCCACAGCTACCGGCGCAATAATCTTGGGTCCGCCCAGACCCCATCTCTCCGGGCCCATGGCCGCCTGGAAAGCAAGTGTTGCTCCACAGCTGTGGCCTGCCAGGATGTACTTGTCAGCGCCGAGACCCTGCAGGTAGGCCAGGCCGGAAAGCACATCAGCGACATGATCGGGATGGCGCGCTGAGTGGGCAGCGTCATCGGATGGTGTCCCAGGGTATGGCGACAAACGGTAGTTGAAAGAAGCGAGACCCGCAATGTGGCTAGCTTTCCTCTCAAGAAGATGCCGGGCTGCGGGTTCAAAGGCGGACGCAGAGATGTTCGGGTCGCGCCACGCGCCGCCGTGTAGCCAGACGACCCAGGTTCCTGGGAGAGCGGGGAGATGGGCTGCAGGCGGGGCCTCGGGGAGAGGGATCCAAACGTCGAGGGTCTGGAGAGAATTTCCGCCCAGGAGGTAGGGGACAAGGTGCTTTTGGTAACCAATAATATGGCGTCCGTTTAAGACGGGTGTCCATGGCACAGACGCCCAAGTGGAGTGTTTCGACATTTTGATGATGTTGAAAGAAGGTGTGGAGGGTGGAGAAGGGGATGCACGATATAAAGTTCCCCACATCGGCAGACCGCGGCCCAGATGAGGCTGTTTCCTGAAGATCGGGTCGATGAAAGCATACCTGAGCCCAGCGAGATGTAACGCGGCGCGCCGTGTCTTTGTATCACGTCATTGCAATTATCTCCGCCTCTTCCCTCCACATTCGATTGGCTTCGCTCTCTACACCCTTCATCCTCGGAATTCGCCTGCCGCATCTCAGAGAAGCCATGGGGTCTTGGGTTACAACCGAGGCTCTGGCTTTTCAATTGCCCAGTTACGTCGTGTTCTCTCAGTTTGTTTTGCTCTTCATTTACCGTGGACGACAATGCTGGACCTTGGTGTTCCCATCGCGTACTCCACTTTCCCGATGGGGCAGTTCTCAGCCTTGCGCTCGGGCATCTCGACCGTCTCTGCCGCCTCGTCCAACCCTTTGTCCAACCAAGGTCGCAGACTGAATCCTCAAAACAGGTTACCATGAAGTATTGATAGGACGGCCGGCTTACTAACACCGGTTTTACAATCCGTCTGGGGCGTCTCGTCTTGATGGAACCACCATTCAGTGCTTGCCAGTCACGTTGGTCTGGAATATCACATGGATAGGTCAGCCGAGTACCTACAATGTATTCCCTGGGATTGTTCGGGCTCAACGGATTAGTTACTCGCCACCTCAGCTGCAAGTTTACAACTGCACCTACCTGGATTTCCCGTCTTGTCTCTGCTACTGAAACTCTTCCACGGGTGCGGTGAATGCAAGAAGGTCCCAAGGTTGGTAGAGCGAGGGTCAAGTTAGGTTAGCGGTGAACACTACATCTAGGTTATTTCTCCATCCAACTCCCTCCCAACCAGCGGCCTCAGTTAGGTAGAACAATCCCCTGCCCACCCCACCCATGCTCACCAAAAACCTCATCCACCTCGTGCAAGATTTCCGCCTTTCTCTCCTCCCCGCACCAGCTCTTCTGTACTGCATTCTTGACTATTTTCTCCCATTCACCCATCGACATCCCAAACGCCTCCTGAACAGCGCAGTAGTTTTCTTGGATATACCCTCCAAAATACGCCGGGTCATCGCTATTGATGCTGAAGGGGACTCGGGCATCCAGGAATGCTCGGATGGGTAGGTCCGAGATGCGAGAAAATACTTTGAGGGAGACGTTGGAGAGGGGACAGATGGTCAGGAGCGTGCCGTTGGTTGCGAGGCGGGAGAGGAGCAGAGGGGAGGTAGCCGAGGTAATGCCGTGGTCTGAATATGGCGCATTTTTTTTTAGCTTTAATGTCTCTTTAGGCAGGTAGTTGGAACAGATGAGGAAGAATGTGAAACCGGATATAGAGCCAAAAGAACAAAAAGAATAAATTTTTTCATGAGATACGAGTACAGGGTTGGAAAAAAGAAAGAGGAACAAAAAGACCATACCAATCCGACTAACATCTAGCTCCTCCAATGCAGACGCCACATATTCTGCGGGACCTTCCTCACCGGCATGGGCAGTTCTCTGGATTCTGATTTTGTGTCTTTTGTCAGTGCCAGGGCGATAGACAATCTGAGTCGGAAACATAGAAAGCAACCCACCCATGTTTCTTTGCCAGGGCAAATATCTCACGATACAGTTTAGGCGGGCAGTTTATCTCGGTGGAACAGAGACCTAGACCGGCGAAGGTACCGGTTGAGAAATAGCCAGAGGAGAGGAGATTATCGAAGCATGTTTTTGCGGACTCTTGAGAGAGGAAAGGTTAGCTTCTGGCTTCGTTACCTGTGCACAGATACTCTTGACTTTCCCTCCTCTTTTTTCTCTTTTTTTTCTTCCCTCTCTATCCCCGTATTCGTTTTGGCGATCACTTAAGGTCCCCGTTCCCCGTTCCCCGTTCCCTTTCCCCCTGATCCAGACCCAGGCTGGGGGGGGGGAGAGAGAAAGAGATTTGACAAACTTACCAGCCCCCAAATGCCTCAACAAACACGGCACCAACACCGCCGTAATGCCCAACTCCCCCTTCGCCCTACCCACTGCTCTTTCCCACCCTTCCACCACAACCTCCACGGCCACTCCCCTTTGCATATGGCCCTGGGGATCAAAGAATACCTCGGCATGTCTCACGCCCTGACGCGCCGCCGTGATGAGGTATGCATAAGACAAGTCTTCAAAGTCGGAGGGAGTACAGAGGACGGAGAAGCCAATGTAGTAGTAGTGCAGAAAGTCGTCGAGGGATGTGAAGGATTGGTAGCGAGAGGTGAGGTGGGACGGAGAAGTGAAGGAGGGATCGGACTGGGGCGAGGGAAGAGCGATGGTGTTTTTGAGGGCGAGGGAGAAGAGCAGGGCCGGAGAGAGGGTTCCTTCGAGGTGGACATGCTAGATTTGATTGCTACCTGTCAGCTACCGAGAAACCTAGGTATGTAAATATGTATGTAGGCATGAACGGTGGTGATGAAAAAAAAAAACTAAAAAACTTGCATGTTCGACTTTGGGGTGTCGGGGGAGGAGGGAATGGATAGGATCATTACACATGGTGGTTGGTAGTAACGATGACGTTTGTTGTTGTGTTGTTGTTGTGTTGTTGTGTTGTTGCTGATGAAGATGGGACTGGGTATCACCAGCCGTAAAAGGGGGGGTGGACAAAATGACGAGAAACTGGGGAGAAAACGAAGCAAGACACCAAAAGATACCTAGATTAAAAAAACCACCACCAAAGAGAGAAAAAATAATCAAGATAAAACAAAAGCAAAATTAAGCTACCATATTAGATCGTGACTCCAATATCCCTCAACCGTCCAAAAACATCACACACCTCCATCCTGCCCTTTCATTCGTTCACACCAAAGAGGGGTTCCCTCAACCCCTCAACGCCAAAAGTCTACCACCTCACCAATGTCCGCCCGGTAGACGGCGGTCCCGACCGACATGATTATCTCCGTGCCATGACCTACACTACCTACTTTGTAAAACCCCATCTCACCTATCGACGATTATTTTTTCCACTTCTCCGTTTTGGTTCATTCCTGGTAGGACAAGAAACGGCGCTCTACAGTCTCCCTTTAACTTACATCGCCTCTAGGCAGACACAACAGCACGCACGCAGGCACAACCTAACCACCTCAAGAGACTGATATGGATAGATAGAGAGGAACAGATACCGAGAAGCAAGAAGGAGGAAAAACCATCAGGATTTGCTTTGGTTGCTACCTCGAAAGGCAGATTGACTAATAACCCGTCGCTCCCGCGTCCAGCAAACCCCCATCGTTGTACAACACAAACTCCGCGACACGGCCGTTGTGCATGCGTTTTGTTGTGTGTCGTGCTCACTTAACTTGCTTCATCTCGCTCGCCCAGGCCAGACCAGGACGTTTTCCGACATGATGCTGTGTGAGTCGTACACACAGAGACAAACTGCAGTGCTTCGGGCCATGCAATGCAGCGTACTCCGTAATACACAGTAAAAAAAAGCGAATGTCTTTGATTTTGCTGTTTACTGTACACTCATATATACATACCGACCCAAGACTTTTTTTACTCCCGGTGGTTATATAACGGATTTTTTTTTTCAATTATCGGCTCGGGCCGAGGTAGGGTAGGTGGAGATATTCGGAGCCCGGCATCGCTACGGTTGCGGTGCGGTGCAGTGCAGTGCAATATGTGGCCGAGACACTTTTCTCTTCTTTAGTTGTTGATTTCTGTCCCTGTGCTCCCTTCGAGGCATCTCAATATCAGTGCTGCGGCAATTTTCTCAGTAGGTGAAAGTGTAGGTGGAATGAAACAACAATTTGCGTAGGAGTGGCCTTCCTTCGGAAGTTGGGAACCGCTGGCGGCGCGGCGGCGCCATACCGTACCGTGGGACTGCAAGTTATGTTGCTGCCCACTGCATACAAGCCAGAGTTGACAATTCGTCCGTCTGAGTCGTGGGAGGTAGCATCCGGGCCCCTCGAGCTGACAGATGTGACTCTGCCATCTACAGGTTGCGTGTCTAGGCAGCTAGTTAGCATCTTTACTGAAGTGTAGCTGCTTCAACCCTCTGGCGAAATCCCTCGTCCAGTAATTTGCAAGGCGACAACTTTTTTCTTCTAACAGGTGTGTGCTGGCAACCAGTTCTATCCATCAACCTTAATCAGGACCGGCACCCTTGCGCGGCAGTTCCCGGGCCGAAAATGTGGTGTGAAGGGGAGGAGTGTTGAAAGGGAAAGCGACGAAATACCCTTGATCCTTGACCCATGCTTGGTCTGAAAGAAAGAAAAAACCGCCAGCCCGCTTCCCGGCAGGGGTTCATCGGAATCACGGCGAAGAGCTTCCCAAAAAAGGCCTAGACTGGTTCAGTGAAGCGTGCCCAGCCGACTGACCGACCGGCCGAGGATGACCGACAAGACTTTGACGCCGCAGTTGTCGGGAATGCGTGTGGGTGTGTGGGTTGGTGTGTGTGCCATTGAAAGTGGCCTTGTGTTGTTGGTTGATCCACAGCGGGATTGGGGTTATTTTGGCGAGACAATCACTGGAACTCTTGGGGTCTTGTTTGGATTAGAATCTCGGAAGCTGCTCCATGGTTGGCGCCATCACTAGCGTTGATAGATACAAAGCTAACGTTTAGTTAGCGCTACCGACTGTCAATTCTTGCGCGGGTTTGCGGAGTGGGGGATAGAAACATCTTTCGAGATTCCAATGGAAGAAGAGTAATGTCACCTTGAGCCTTTTCGCCTGCTACACCAAATGTCTCGACGGACACTTTTGTCCAATGTGATTGTGGTGATGGAACTGGTGGGTCCAGTTGCGGAATGGGCCTGACAGAAAAACGGATGCTAACGACTAAGTGCTTCCTACTGCTTGCTCGCCAGTTCCTAGGTGCTCCCGACATCAGATCGCAACGGAACTCGGCAGCTTGCCCGAAGCAAGCAGGGCTGTCGTGGGTCCTGTCGTGGGCTCCCAACAAAGAACAAAACTCGTGGCATCCATGGTCCCGACTACGAATTTTACTCCTGCGGTGGACACCACACTAGCGCCGCGTCGTAGCGCCGACCCTCAGATGCTCTCCGTCAAATTTCCCTGAACGGGCTGCGCTTGCGGCTTGCGGCTTGTTCGGCAGACACCCTGGAAGGAACCCCATCCACTAACAAACGTTAGCACAGCACCCTGCAGCGATCCCCAGGCAAAAACACCCCGTTCGGCCGCGCAAAAATTCGAGGGGAATGAGAGAAAGGAAAAAGCCGTTGACATCCATGATCCCATCATCGTCATCCATGTGCAAGTCTCAACTCATCAGCTGCGGACCCCCTTCACCATCTCGCTACGCTAGTCAGAGGTAGGTTGCCTCTTGCAGCAGTCCTCAATGTTTGGGGAAACGAATACGCAAGGACGCAGGGTGATTTCCAGGTTTGTTTTTCCAGGTTTGGTGACGTGCATGTGATAAAACTGACATCTCCTGGCTCTTCTCTCCGCCGCATCGATGCATTCCATTTGTCCCATTCCCAAGTTGTTGCGGAATGTAATAAATCCTTGGCAGACGATGAGAAAATGGTATACTGGTATTTCGAAACATCTAATAGGAACGGCTATAATGGAGGATGTAATATGTGCATTGGACCTATGTCGTATGTACGATGCTGCTGCACGCCGCCCTGCGCTGCGGCCGATTCTCTGGCTGCCGAGGACGATGGGAGTCCAGGACAGGACCCGCGGGGAACCAAGAAAACGGCGAGAGTTGATGAGTTGAGTTACGAATCGGAAGGGCTGCCACCGAATGGAGATGGGTCCATTGGATGGGACCCTCAAAGTTACACAGCAGCAGCAAAAGTAGCGGAGGGTGATGACTTTGCTTTACATTTTCTCCTGCAAGTCTCCTCATGTGGGTTTGAGACATTCTATCACTGTCCATCCACTGTCTTTCTCTGAATCCGTCAGCCATCGCTTTCTCTCTCCGCCTGTGTGCGGACTGAGCTGACGCTAGGTTGCTGCACGCTGCAGGTTTGCAGATATGCGCGACGCCCGTTTCGTTCAGATTTCCAGGTATCAACGGGACCGCCATCGACCAACTCCATCCAAGTTTGGGCCTTAGAGTGTGTGTTGTGCAACCGCTTCTTGCGCGCAAATGGGGATGCAGCACGGAAAGCACGCAGCGCGACGCAACGCAGCGTAGCGCAGTGCTAGGTCGTCAAGCAACCAACCAAGCAGAGATAGCAAAGCATGGAAAAACCTGCCTCATGTTGTGATGAAGATGACGAGTCACCAAGCCGCAAGATGCCTCGGGGTAGCGAAGCACCGAAATCCACTCCACACGGGATCTTCCACCTCTCCATCACCGGAGCTATTCTGAGAGGGACAGAGTCTTGTTCCCGCCCTGGGAAAAACACGCCCCGGTTTCAAAGCTTGAACGTGCCGCTTCTCCTTTCTCCATGGGTCTTGGTCACATTGCATCGCACTCGCATCGTTCCGGTGTTTTTTTTTCTTTCTGTTATCTGAAGATTCCTGCGAGAAATATCGCCGCGCATGTCATCTCATCTCTGGGGGCCGTTGGATCCAAACCAGATAATCAGATCCGAAGCTATTTTGGGTCTGGTCTCTACTTGGTCTTCTTGTCTGGCCCGCGCACGGAGCCGACCATCTTGTCCGGATTTCGGCAATCGGATGGGTCCCAGCTCCACCCTATTTGGGCATGAGGTCCCCGCTGCGGCGCGCATCAGCTCGGTCCAGTTTGCGGCTTGTTGTTGCACATGGAGGGAGTGTGGGAGTGTGGGAGTGTGTTTTGAAAGGTTGGCTTGCTTCCAGCACCCGAACTCGCCGCACTTGGGGCACCTAGTCGGGCTGGTCTGGTCTGGCCCCCAGTGAGACGGGAACCAGATTCTGGGCCGCGCTCCTCCCTTCCTCCCCCCTCCAAAGAAAAGAGAGCTATATCAGGACTCTAATAAATTTATTTACTCCGCAAAACTCTGGGGGCGGGTGGACGGGCTGAGGGAGACCCGACGTCACCGTCACCTCCATTACGACCCAGTCTATTTTGGTGAGTTACGGAGCATCGCCATCAGTGACAAGTCCGAGTTTCGAAATCGAATGAGCTAGTGCTTCGGTTGGGTTCGATTGCGTCTCCGGATGGCGGCCGGCGGAGAGAGGCGGATGTGGGAGACACTCATGTTGATGATGAATGTGATGCTGCGATGCTGCCCTCCGCCCCCTTTGAGTTTTTCCTGCAGAAGCGCTGCCGCTCGGCTGCGCTGCACCTTGGAGCCCAACATGTTGGATCGCTGCATGTTCGGTAGAGAGGCCGGATCCTTCCCACACCAAACAACAAACCAGCAAGGAGTTTCTGTGGCTGCCATAGTCACCCTCGTTGTCAGCTCCTCTCCCCCTCACTCGCTCAGTTCTGGATTCCTAGAGCATCTCCAGAGTGTGCGTAAACTGTACCTGGACGCAACAAAGAATTGAATGGGCCGTCACCGCTCTAATCTCTCATATTTTCTTCTTTTCACTTCGGCGGCGTCTTCCATCCCCAGCAAAACATGTGAAACATGAAAAGGGGGTGATGAGTGGCTTGAGCCCGACGTGACATTTTCTTGGGGACAAGGCATGGAAATCACAGGCCCAGAGAAATCTGTGATCACATCGCCCAGCCGTGCGACAAGAGATTAGATTGGGGCGGGAACCCCTTGACAGGTTTGCGAACCCTCAAATCTCGCCAGCTCGGACCCAAAAGCAGTCACCAAGTGACCCGACCTCCCCGACTTTGGGCTCAAGCCGGGAAGCTGGAACAAGGGATGAATTGCCCTTGCCCACCGTATACGGACAAGTACTTTGCGTAGTAGTGTAAGAACTGCAAAGGGCGGCATAGCGACGGGAGCTGCACTATAGCGAAATGAGAGCCACCCACACGTCCATACAAGAAGTCAAAATCGTGAAACGGTTGAGTGGAAGGAGGGGAGGGGCCGGCCAACCGCACCAAGAGGTGGCTCCTTCCGCTTCGGAACGAGCGTTGTCACTCCCCCGCTGCTTGCCCTGCCTGGGCCCTGCCCCTCGATCCACCCCCGTCAGGTTCTTCCCCGTTGACCAGCCCCGGCAGCCCTGGACGTTGGCAATGCAGGGATCATGGGTCGAGACTTTTTGCTGGTCGCGCCAAGCCTACCTTCACCACAAATTCTTTTTCCCTTTCGGAAATCTTTTGATCATCACGACGATCTGGAAGAATTCTGAGCATCACTTCTGAACATCAATCACGGAAAGATAGGATGCTAAAGACGACGTCGTCTCTTGGTCTTGTTAGTGACGATGGGACCCTCCAAGGGGATTTTGCTTTTCGGGTGAGTCCTGTTCCGAGGAGTTGATAGGTATGCAGACACGACACACTTCTCCAATTCTTTTTTTTCGTGGCGTCGGCGTTCTGCAAGCCAGATGCAGCCCGTCATCTCCTTGCTCTTGCCCGCAAAACCGCCCCCAGAACACGAGGAGCCAGCCATCCAGTAAGCCAACTGCAACATGGCACGCAAGGCGTTTGAAGGGTCGGAACCATGGAAGAAGAGAGAGGCTGGGCCGCCATGTCCACATTCTCATCTTCGCCAGTAAAAGAAAATTGGACCGGCTTTGGAAAAGAGGCAGAACAAATACAGCTTTTCGCTGGTTCGTCTCAAAGACAAAGCTTGATGGATATCGGCTTGCATTTCCCCTTTGCATCGTAACCAGGTCTGATCTGGTCTGATCTGGTCTGGCCGTCATCTGTGCACGACAGACAGAGACCGAGGCCGTGCCGTTGGGGCGGGAGCTGGCCTCCGGACACTGGGTCAGAGCGTTGCCCGCAGGCAACCCGCAGGCCGAGGTGCTCCGCACCCAAGATCCTTTGCAGTAACGTACATACATGAGGGAGGGGGGTGAGCAAGCACCAAGCGGCAGGAGAAACGGTCTCGTCACCATGGCTGCAAGAGCTGCGCTGCTGTGCAATGGACCTTTCCGGACTATTGGACGCCGGAATTTTCACCAAGTTAAAAGTGTACGACATTGGCCATGGAACACAGCAGCGGTCGAACGAGATGCTGGGACGACGCGGTGCACAATGCCGAGGCTAGCCTGGGGACGGACGGACGAACGAGTCTCAGACTCCCTCCCTTTCGTTGATCGCAATGTTGACAGCCGTAAAGTGTCAGACGGCGAGCGTCATTGGCTGGGCTTGTCTCTCAAAAACCCCGGCTAACGATCAGCGATTTCATCAGCGTCAGCACGCCTGTAATCACGCGTGGTCGAAAGAAGGAAATAAAAAAAAA
>Ga0247765_1000773_pt1 | contig 21407 bp, 18 predicted proteins | sample UWRJL106311C6_FD_179949 | JGI IMG/M metagenome (GOLD analysis project Ga0247765, IMG submission 179949) | Plant litter microbial communities from Arlington Agricultural Research Station in Wisconsin, United States - UWRJ-L106-311C-6 | ecosystem: Environmental > Terrestrial > Plant litter >... | reverse complement strand
AACCCGAAATCCTACACTCCCCCGACAAGACTGAATGTACCGCTGCCATGGTACCCTTTTGTTGCTTTCCCCCCTCACTCGATCCATAGTTACGAGATGGCTAGCCTTAGACATCCTCGCCTCTCCAAATACCCGGCGCGTTCGTACCGGACACGAGAAGGACGGCACTACCCATCTTTCTGCGGACATCCTCGTGGTCGACGTCATGGGTATCCTCCACCTCCCCCCAGTTAGCTGTCTGCCAGGTCACCTCAATCGAGGTGGCGCGAGCGGCCGCCTCGGCGTCGAATCTGGGTGGGGCAAGGGGGCCAGCGTATTGCTCAGGAGTAGGCATAAACACACCGGCGCCGCCCTCGCTCCACTCGACAATCAGATGGGCGGCAACAAGAAGAGACTTGCCAGCATACGTGGCCGTCTCAAGAGCGGCCAGCTCCCAGGGATCGAGGTTCGTAATCCAGCCTTGAATGACTTGGCGGGTAACCTCGGGCTGCTTGCGGGGAATGATGGAGTATTCATCGAGAACCGGCACGATGGGCAGGTTGGGCCAGACGCAGCTGGTGAGGTACTTTACGGTCCGGCGGGCCGACTCCTCCTGCAGCTCGCGGAGAGAGTATCCCGCGTCGTTGAGCTTCGAGAGGTAGCCGTTCTCGTCCACCTTGGGATCCGGGGGTGCCGGCGCCCAGCAGAGGAGGGCGTCAGTGTCAAGGCAGTGCAAGAGCCTCGTCACTATCTCGGTGCGGATAGGCGGCATGGATGTGGTGTCGGCCGCGTCATCGGCAGCAATGTCGAGAGCACGACAGACTAGTGACATGAGGGGCACCTTGTGCTGCTTGGTGGCGTCCTGGGCGCTCGTGAGCGAGTCCCATTCCATGGCGAGGCCATGGGCGAGACCAGGCTTGCTGAGAGGTAGACGGACGATCGCCTTGGTCGTGGGGTGTCTTAGCAGGCGAAGGTCATCGAACTGAACTTGCAAGGCGCCTAGGTGGTAAAGGTCCCTTGTATTAGACCATGTCTGTCTGTCTGCCAGGGGATATATATATATATATATATATATATTTTTACAATACATACCGTCGACCTCTATGACTGTGGTCTTGTGCCAGAAGCGCTTCTTTGCGCTATTTGGGTTCTTGGAGTCCTTAATTCTACCCAGAATCTTGGCCTGCTTCACCTTGCGTTCGATGCGCAGTTGAGCCTCGGTGGGCTCGGGGGAACCATTGTTGCCCGGAGCCGCAGGTGTCCCTGGGGGGTTCGACGAGGCTTGATTAGCAGCGCTGAAGTGGAACGCTCGAGCAGCACTGGCACGGGAGACAAGGCCAGTGACAGCACTCGCAGCAGAACGGCGTGGCAGCGCCGGAAAGAGACGCGAGATCACTGTCATTTTTCCTGGTCACGTTTATCTTGGTCTGATGTCGAGGTTTTTCTTCTTTTTTTTTCTCTTGTCGAGGCACCGCCGGTTTTTTTTCAATTGAACAAAGTGATGGAGTCCTTGGGCACAATCAGACAAGAGACGAGAGAAGAGGGGGAAAGAGGGGAGGGTGAGGGGAGGGCGAGGGCGAGGGGTGCCCGACTCAAGGCAGTTATAGGTCGAGACATTGCTTTTTTCTTCGGCCTTGGGCGCGCGGCCCGCAAAATGACCATACAGCGAGAGGACACGGGCCGCATCTACAGGGGTCCGCACAGATGCATCCCGCCAATGACATCACGGGAGAGGTAACACAGTCTAAACTCTTTTGGTCGCTGTTTGCAGCATCATATCCTATGGCTCCCCAAATCATGTCGGCTTGTTTGTCTATCCGTTCCAAAGGTTCCAAGCAGATAAAATCGATATTAATATGTACAATAAACCATGTTCCCGCCCCCCACCAAACCGAGTTGCCTCCCATGTCTCCGCCGCTGCTCCCGCTTGCTCGCTCTCCCCGCTAACGTTATCGCGTCTCTGCTTCGTCGTAAAATATAATAGGCGATGTACGGATAGTTTTACAAAAAATACACAGGCCGAAGCCTGCCATTACTCGTCCCGATATCGCCTGATAAACACATGTCAAATCAATCAGTAGGGAGGCGTTGAAAATGTCCCTATGCTCTTCTCTCCTGCGTGGCTGTCGATCCCCTTTAACAGCGCCTGCAGGTCCATCACCGGAGGCCTTGGCTCGCCGCCTCCTTCAAGCCCTACCCATGAAGAAGACACTCCTCGCTCTGTTGCTCTGCTCTTGAGGCTCCTCTTGGATGTCGAGGGCCTTGGGAATGTGGCACCGTGATCCGCAACCACAACGGCACGCGATACACATCCCTCCAGGCCGCTGGGAATCGGAGGCACAGGTGGGACCCCGCTGTCTTCGTCGCCACCCGATCCGGCACTATCCCGTGTAGGGTGCGAGCTGAGGGGTCCACCGAGAATCGATGATCGCCGGTCCTTCGACGTTGGTCGGGGTGGGCTTGCTTCGCGCCCTCCAGACACGCCGATGACCTCGGCAGCAGCAGGGTTGAATGACAATTCGCTAGGAGTCATATCGTAGCTAACCATACTGTCTCCACTGTCGTCATCCTGCTGGAGTAGCCCGTGCGAGGTTGCTGGTGGTTGTAGCCGGCCCGAAAGGACTAGCTTGAGTTGCTCAACCGAAGCTACAACCTGCTCCTTGCTCGCTATGCTGTCGTCGGCTCCACGTGGCCCTGGCGAGATGCCGCTGCGGACGCTAGACTTGCGAAGCTGCCTGCCCGCGGTATCGCCGACGGGCGACGTTGAAGGCCGTAGATTGGTCCGGCTGCCAAACGGAGAAATGTGGCCATTGGCACCATGTCCGTTGGCAGCGAGACGGTTACGGTCCGTACCCGTGGTCCGCGACCCATTGAGGGATGTCGATTTGCTGCCTGCCTGCACTGCTACGAGCACTGCCTCGCGGCTCCAGTCAGCCAGCAGTTGTTCGCGGAAGTGAGCCGGAATCTCCTGCTCCGTCTCAATGGCGGGAATTGTGCTCAACGTGGATCCCAGGACGGGGTGGCTGAAGCTCCGGCCGGGACTAGCAGCCGGACTGATTGGCGGTGAGATTGCCTGACCCAAATATCCATCGCAGATACTCTCGACCAAGCCAATACGCTCATCAAAGGGCAAAAGTGCTTCCGACTCGATCTCTTTGATCGGTAGCCTCGGCTGAGGACGGGCCATACCGGGCGTGCCGACCAACTCCAGCAAGGGCGGTGGCACATTGACCCCTTCAACCCAAAAGTTTTTGCTGCGCCGTCGTACAATCTCGTTGTGTATCGCCCTCCCGACCACGGACCCGTCAAAATCAAACTTCTCTGTCAGGGCCCAGAAATAACCGTGGACCAAGCTTCCCAGTCGAACCTTGGCAATGGGCGTCTCTGCATCTTGAATGTCCTCTTGCAGTCTGAAGATCATGGGGAGACCGTACCGGACCGAGTTTATGCCAAGTTGGTTGACGAGTTTCACTAACAGCACATGGAGCAGCACAATGTCCGTCTCGTAGTCAATAAACTGAATGGCGTTGTCATAGATGGCCAGGTGAAGCAGCTGCAAGAAGTGTGACCGGGGCATCTTGACAGGCTTTGCCGAGGCGTTGGAAACAACTCTCCTCGCGAGACTGTTGGCTCCAGGCACATCTTTGTTCTTTATCGCCGAGCGAGTAGACTCGTCCCTCGCCTTGGCATCGGCTTTTGTGGTTTCGCGGTCCAGCCAGGTAATTAGGGCATCAGCATAGGCTTTCCGGACAAGACCGTCGGGGTCCTGAAGAAGCCACTGAGTCCCGTCCCAGACCTGGACCGGCACGCGGCTCCTTGAGAGTGCAAGATTGCCTGTCATTTTCGATCGAGGGTTGGCAACAAGTAGAATCGACTTGATGGCACGGAGGGCGGCAATTTTGGCAATCGTCAAAGCAAACAAGGAGTCGACCTGACTAGGCTCGGGTGCGGACGGGGAAACACCACCATTCTCGGCTTTCTCTCCCTGGGGAGTCGAGCTCGAGGTGCTACTCGACCTCGATGGTCTGAGCTTGCGGAGGATGGCTGAGATCATGTCGGATATCTGATCAGCGTAGTATACGTGTGTGGCCAGGTCACCAATGCACTCCTGAAGACGCAGCAGCAGATCCTTGCGCTGGGCCGACGCGCGCTCTGCTTTTTGAGCAAATTGCAGCGTCGTTGGCGACCGAGGATCAGGTTGGCCAGGTAAAGGAGGGTCGCTCCTCATACTGTTGGGGTCTCCGGGCATTTGAACTAGCCTTCGAATGTGGGCGACCAGAGCTAGCAGGACGTCATTGACGCTCAGGCCGATGAGGTTGATGTCGGACCTCAAAAGTGCACCGATCATGGCGGCGAGCACAATGTGCTGGCGCAACGTCTCGTCAGTCAGGGGATGCCTGGCTAGGGCATCCATGGCGGCGAGCAGGATAGAGAAGCGGTCGGCGACGGGAGCCCAGCGGGTAACGAGGAGAAACATCTTTATGGCCCAGCCGCTGTCTTTTCCGCTAGTTGTCGTCTTAACCACCTCCTCCTCCTGGTTGACGCGTTCCTCGACAAACTTGAGGAAAGCCACGGCAGCCATGTGTATCTGGCCCCGGTTGGAGGCACTGAAGATCTGCTTTAGGCTCTGCATGGCCAAGACGCCAATGTCCTCCTCGGCCAGCTTGTCGACGTCGACGGCAGTGCCCGAGAGGGCAATGGGGTTCGGGTTGTGGTCGCCGGCCGTATCGACCGTCTGAACGGTAGCAATGCTCGTCCTGCGGCGCATCAGGGCGCCTTCGACTCTGTCCTCCATCTCGGCGCGGTGCAGCAGCACGTCGAGGAAGTTCTCGTTGTCGGTCCATAGGTTCTCGAGAATCATGGGCACGGCGAGGTCGTACTGCTGGGCAGCCACCGAAGCGAGGGCGTCCGAGGCGGCAACACAGCGGATGGTCTCAAGACCCGAATTCCTCCAGCGCAGCGCCATGGGCTTGCTCGGCTCCGTCTTGCCGGGGTAGCTGCGGGTCGAGGCGAGCGAGGCATACTCGTGGACGACGGCCTGGTACTGGCGGAGGTAGGCCTGGTCGGCGAGCGAGGTGGGGTCGTGGTGTTCGCAAAAGGCCGCAAAAGTCGGGATTGACGACTCAACCATGGTGATTTCGCCGGCCTTGAGGATCTGCTCGAGGATCTTGAGCACACACAGGGCGAAGAGGGGCAGATCCTTGGGCGCCTTCTCGATGAGCGCCGCGAGGATCTGGAGCGTAACCTGCACATTGCCGATGCGCTGGCGGTAGACATCGCTCGCTGTCTTCTTCTCGAGAAAGCTGCCGACCTTTTGGATCTTGGTGCGGCGCGACTGCACGTAGAAGAGCAGGTAGCTGAGTTCACTCGAGTTAGGCTTGACATCGACGGCGCCTTTCGTCGTTCGCGGGTAGCATTTTAGGACAAGCACCTGGTGCTTCGGTCGGCATCGCTCTGAAATTGCGTTCATGGTGGCGACGCGTCAAAACTGGCTGCACAAGCAGCCGTGGGCATGGTCGTGGTCGAAGAGGAAGAAAAAAAAAAGGGCGGACTTGATCCCAGCAAGGAATCCTCACAGTAACAATAGAATCTCAGAAATCTTACGGCGCAATTTGCTCACAAGTTAGGGCGCTGTGGTCACTGGTGGCCGACAGTTTGGCTGATGCTTGCCAAAACGTGTCCTGCGCAGGGGCCTAGGTCGCTAAAGGGGGCAAGCGTGGTGAGACGGGGACAAGTACCTCTGCCGAGAAATTGCCTGGGCGAATACTTTCGGAATCCTGAGCCAAACGGGGACGGATGGGCCGGAACCAGGCTGGATTGCGACAGACCAGAACAACCCAGAAGCACGCCGTTTTGTGACGCAATCGTATTCTTCTTTTCCCTCAGTTTTGTGTATTCTTTTTTTACTTTATTTTTCTCCGCGTACGTAGTCCGAATGCATTCCTCATCTCTCCCGCCATCTGCCGTCTGGACGCGTCCACGTCGCAGCGGCGATGGGAGGACGCAGCGCATCGGTTCAGCGATTTGCGGTGGCTGGTCAGCTGCAGCGATGCACTCGGCCTGCATTCTGACAAGCCGTCTCCTGTCTCCTGTCTTCGTCAGATGCTGCCTCCGTCCCCAGTGACGGCTGACTTCGCTCCCTCACGTGGCTCCCATCAGAAGAAAGGCAGACACATCTCGTGCATCTCGTGTGATGATGATACACGATACTTAGCCAGCAGTTTCGGTGTTGAACTGGGTTGGATTATTGCCGGATTGGCCCGCTGATGAAATCCGGGTTTTGCATCCCCAAACTTGGTTCGCTTTACCAACTCTGGGTTAGGGTTTTTGACGTGCTTGGTACCTTACACAACAACGTCACCGTATTCGTCGCTCCGGCTCTGCAGCAACTAACTAGCTATTGGTGCAAGTGGTTGTGGAATGGGCCTCGCCGTATTCGTCGTTCTTTGGTCCGCGTCAGGCGTCGGGATGGACCCGAGCATCTAGACCTGGTTGCTGTCGCGTGCGTTTACGATGAATACGGCCTGAGCGAAATTGCCGAATCACAATGCAGCCTTAATCGGGCTGTCGTGCGTAATACCTCTCGACCTTGCGCGTCTCGACGGGAGAACCATAGGCCGTTGACGACAAAATCTGTGTATAAGTGCAGGATGCAAACCAAGGAGACATGCGACAAATGGAGCTGCTGCATGATTCGAAAGAGACAAATCACACACTCTGGGACGCGAGGTGCCTCACGAATACTTGAAGCTACCTAAATATAATAATATGTTGTGGTCAAATCTTTTGCCCCTGAGGGCAGTTTTCGTCCTCGTCCACCTGTCGATGTTTTCGGCTTGCAAACAGAACCCGGCTCCGTCAACACCAACACCCAAGTGCAAGGCCATACCAGGCACTCGGTCGTGGCCGCCGGAAGCATCGTGGGCACGTCTCAATGAGTCAACTGGGGGAAGACTGCTGCAGCCAGCTCCTCCAGGAGCTGTCTGCCATAGCGGACAACCCACCTTCGACGCCGCAAAATGCACCGCCGTCAACGCCAGTTGGACCCAGTACGAATTCCACGCTCGCGACCCCGTCTCGGTTGACTGGAACCAGTGGACAAACGACAGCTGCCTTCCTTGGGACGGTTATCCATGCAGCCGTGAGGGATATCCTGTCCTCGTCGTGAACGCCTCGGCCCCTGCTCACGTCAAGGCTGCTGTCGACTTTGCTAGGGTCAACAACGTCCGTCTGGTCGTCAAGAGTTCTGGCCACGACTATATTGGCCGTTCATCCGCCCCCTATGCGCTCTCCGTCTGGACCCACCATCTCAGGGGTACCCCCAAGTCACACACGTCGTTCCGGCCCCAGAACTGCAAAGTCGAGATCAACAGTACCGCCGTCACGGTGGGTGCCGGAACCCCGATGGAAGAATTGTATGCCTTTCTCGACACACTTAACCAAACTACCATCGGCGGCGGCGGTAAGACCGTCTCACTCGGAGGATACCTTAGCGGCGGAGGCCACGGGCTCTTGTCGCCAACACACGGTCTTGCTGCAGACCAAGTTCTCGAGATGGAAGTGGTCACACCGACAGGGAAGATTGTAACCGCCAACGAGTGTACCAATCCGGACCTCTTCTTCGCCATGCGAGGGGTATGTTTTCCTCCTGATCCCCCCTATACCCTCCTTCCCCTGACCCTGTTGCTAAACCCCAGGGCGGCGGCTCAACCTTCGGTATCCTCACCTCAGTAACTCTCGCAACCTTCCCGACCCCCCAGCTCACTGGCCGGGTCCTCATCCTCGCCACTACCAACAACTCCCACCCTGCCATTTCCCCCATGACGACCTACCTCCTCTCCCAATTCCCCGCTCTAATCGACTCGGGCCTCTCCGGCTACGGATACCTCTTCCGCTCCATCCCCAACCCCTTCTCCCCCTCGGACCCGACCCCCGCCTCGGGAATTCTCCTCGTCTCCGTACTCCAAAACTCCTCCCCCTCCGCCATGGACTCTTTACTCTCTCCCTACCTCGCCCACATCAACGCCACCTGGCCCAACGTCTTCACCACCATCCAGCTCCCCTCTTCCCACCCGACATTTTACGATTGGTTCCGCACGCACTTCGACACCAGCCCTGCGGGGAGGAACATCCTCGGCGGCTCAAGACTTCTTTCCCGGGAGGATATCACGCGGAATCTCACGGCGACGGCGGGAGCTGTGGAAGCACTCACCAGGCTTTCGGGCTCGTTGGTGGTGCATCTCGTTTCGGGACCGGGGGTCGCACAGGCGAAGCCGAGGGGTGGGGAGAATGCAGTTTGCCCGGCGTGGAGGCGAGCGTATTTACACGTTTGTGAGTGCTTTTTCTCTACTTTTTTATTTATTTATTTTTTCCTTTTTATTGTTGTTAATAAAACATACACTTCCCCTTCTTCTTTTCTGTCTTTTTTTTCTCTCGCTCCTTCCTGCCGAGATCAACATCCGTGCAAGAGACCAACAAGTTGACAGTCACGTACCTAAACAGCCAACGGCCTACCCTTTCCACCGCTTGACCCCGCTGCCAAGCGAGACGCAGAAAAGCGACTGGATGAGTCGCTCCGGCCGATTCGGGCCCTGGCTCCGGATTCGGGCGCCTACCTAAATGAGGTTTGTTTTTGTTCCCCCCCCCAATATGACCGGCAGCTCGAAAGGCACCGAGGCACGGGCTAATGAGAAACAGGCCTATTATCAAGAGCCAGACTGGCAGCATCAATTTTGGGGGAAGAATTATGAGAGGCTGTAAGTCATCCTCACCTTGACACCCGGACTTAATAACATGCTCATACCCCGTCGGTAGGCTGCGTATTAAGCGTACTCTTGACCCTGACGATGTTCTGTGGTGTACACCGTGCGTGGGAAATGAGCGATGGCATGAGGTTGACGGTCAACTCTGCCGCCTCGGAAATTCATAGACAACACCGGAGATATCAAACGTGCATGTACCAAGTGCAGATAATGAGTACCAAGATCTACCAGCAACACCAACCGTCCGACTTCTAACTATTCTCGTCCAAAACCATATCTGCAATAACCTTGGGTCTTACCACCCAGCCTGTCTTCATGGCTAGCCTGACCCCAAATGTCAAAGAAACGCCCCAGCTTGCGGGCTGCTCGACTCACCGTGATGATAATTGCTGTCCACAAACACATTCTTATTGCCCTCTTCCGTTACCTCGTTACCTCTGTATGTAATCACCTTTCCACCGCTTCCAGTAACATGACCAAACTGTCTCTGTACCGCGGCGCTGAGCCCTGGACTCGACGACATTGACGCCGGCATGGAAGAGCCTTTGTTCGCCATATGTCGCTTCAGGGGCGAAGGCGATTGTGTCCTCAACATACTTCGCGGAGGTATAGGAGGCGTGCACACCGGGCTGTTATTCTCATGCTGGGACGGTCTGTAGTTTACTGGTGGCGTCGAATGCTTATCGGATCGCTGGTGAGGGGAGGGTTTCACAACGTTGGTCTCTATAGTCGCAAGCGGCAAGATTGGGAGTGTAGGCTGGCGTGTCAGAGGCCCCGCTGCTACGATATCCGAATCATCATCGTCATCTTCGTGCATCTGTGCCGCCTCCCTGACATGGCCGCTGGGATAGCTGTCGCGCGTCGTGGGCATGACATACTCGATCTCTTCCGGCCGAGGTGGAGATGGCGACTCCATCTTGGCTACATTGGCGGAGAGCCAGGACTTCCAGTCGATAGAACTTCCTGAAGTATCCGCATGGTGCCCTATTGAATAGAGACTGTCCCTGCTGTTGAGAAACTCTCTTACGTCTCGGCCTAGCTGGGCGCCGTCTGGCCTGCTCGGAACCGGAGCAACCATTGCCTCGTCCGTGGAGTAAACGCTCTCAGCATAATCGCCACTGATCTCCCGCCCCAAATTGGCACCGATACTAACGCCTGGCTTGGTAGTGCGGATCTCGGTACCACACTCTGAACCTTGGAGTCCCGAGTCTGAATCTCGTTGTTCCTCAGCAGTGGCTAGCTGTTCCTTTTCCATTGACTTCCTCAGAGTCTGTCGGAAAGGACTCTTCGTGCGAAAAAGATGGGACGAGGCGTCATCGGAAGCGACTGACTTCCGGTACGAACTTGAGTAAGGGTCATTAACGGGAAGAGTTGGACTCTCTGGGCGGCATATGAATGGATCCGGCGAACGATGGCCGGAGTCCGATCGTGATTCAAACTCAAATCCAAAGTGGCCAATCTCAGTCTTCCTGTTTGGGCCCGGGAGACTAACCAGTGGCTGGTCGAAGTACCCTGCATTGCGATTCCGTGGTGTAAGCAAGCTTGTCCGCTGTTGCTCAGCCCACGGCTTTTGGCCCATGAAGGGATCGACCCCCGCGAGCTGGTTTGGTGGAGTGTCTGGGCCGCCAACCTCGACTTCGTCCTCCGGGTTCAGAAAAGCCGCGGGATCGATACTGGCCGAGCGCCGTTTCTGCTCAATGATCTGATTGGTCCTCTCATTGATGGCCTGTACCCGCTTCATCAAGGCTGAGTAGATACGTTGGCTGTCTGTGACGAATCCCCGGGATTCGGGGCCTTCGCCCTGGTTGTGTGGGTTCTGGAATAGGAGAGGGTCAAGGCCTTGCCTTCGCAGAGATGGCGATGGGCAATGGGTGCCGTTCTCTTTAATAATGGAGAGGCGCTGCCTTTCCCACTCATTCTTCCACTGCTGCTGTTGCTGGCTTGTAAGTGTGCTAGGCCCGGAGTGCGTCCAGCTCGTCAGAGATCCGTCGGTCGATACCTTTCTCCCCCGCTCACTGCGCGTACTTTCAAAACTTCCTCTTAGGGAATGGATAGACCCCGGAGGTGCCTGCAGCTTTGGGACCCCGGAAGGCACCATCTGAATCGATTCTTGTAGCTCAGTACCTGCCTTACGCAATCCGCTAATGTGCAACACGCTGGGTCCTTCCGAAGAGTGCGCTCTCTGTGAGTCAATATGCTGGATAGGGAGGGATGAGGCATGCTCTTCGGACCGCGATAGGCTGAAGAAACTTCTCAGTCTCATCTTGAGTGAGCGGGATGCCTTTTTGGCCTTGTGCTTAAAACTGTCTTCTTTGTCGAGATCCATCGTGCTGACCATTGGCGGTATCCCGGAGCTGTCGGTGGAGCTTCCACCCCGAAGGGATTTGGGCATCCCAAGGCCAGAACGGCGATCTCGCGAGGTGTAGATCATTGCTGCGGAACGGGAGTTGAGTTGTGGCGTGCTCTGTGCAGTCAAGAGCGGTCTGGTATCCGGCAAGCTAGGGGTTTTCGATTCTGTTAAGGCTTCGGTACTCTCTCGGCTCAGCCTCGACAACGGATAGTTCTGATTCTGCTTTCCGGCGAAATTCATCGATCCCAAAGTACGCAGCGGAGGAATTGGCTGGGTGTACGTTCCGCCCTGGGGCTCTGACTGCGGCGCTCTGCGGTCATGGGGAACGGACGACCTGCCATCGCAAACCGACGTGGAGCCGTCATGACTGGGTCTAGTCTGGTGATCGTCCGACATGGACAGGGACCTAGACTTGCGGAGACGGCGATACGAAGACGGGGCAGAAGCGATGTCATCTTCGGGCGTGTAGTATTCTTCCTCGGCTGCCAAAGCTTCGATGTGGCCAGCGGCGATACTCGGCAAGGGTTTTGAGGGAGGTCTGCCAGGTGGAGGTGGGAAGGTGTACAGCTGTGCTTGTTCGACTGGGTTCAGATTTGAACCCTTGGTGCCGATTATGCCCGAGCCGATTGGATCGCGCTTCTCTCCATAGAAAGACTGGTCTGGAACGGTAGTGCCAACGCTAAGTTCCCTCCCAGATTCGCTGTGCCCGCCACGAACAGAGCACGGCCCTATAAACCGTACACTCTGCTGAAGGCTGGGAGTCTCTTTGTCGCCGTCTCGGCTGGGAGTACTTCCTCCAGCCTGGTGTCTCCGGGGAGAAGGGTCGGGCGTAGGGGGAAACTGAGGCATGTCGACGGCAGCACGGTGGAGAGCCCGGGTGTAGGCCTGGCAAGCGGCAATCTGTGCGTCTCGCTGAGCCGCTGCGGCATCCAGGTACTCAAGATGCACGCCATGTACCGACGACGTCGATTTGCGGCGCTCAAGTTGCGAGTTGGACTTGACGCCCTGTCGACGGAGCATCGGATCACAGGCAGTGTACTACAGCAGCAAGAGCGTTGAGCCAGGGGACGTGTTGTGTGGCAATGACCTCAACCAAAGCGGGTCGATAGTAAGACTGTGTACCAAACTAACCGTACCGATGCCGAGTGGGATGGGAGCTGGGGATGAATAGTGTTGTACTGTCCGCTCGAGCGACCAGCGGGAGTGCCGTGCACATCGGGCTGGAAGTGTAACAAAGTCCCAAGCGGCGGAAGGTAGTGCAGAGACATCCTCGCATGCCTCCCGAGGTATAACAGCAACCGCTCGGGAAGGTGTGAGGGAGTGTGAGAAGGATAAACCGTATGCCCAATGGCATTTCGCGGAAGGAGCGCCCGTCCTGGTCTTAGTACAGAAGACGGAGCAAGAGCGACACAGGTACCCGAATGGCAACATCAACAACTGTCACAGGCGGACGTGTGACATTCACAGCCGCTAAGCACAAATGCGTGTGCGGATCCAACGAAACACAACCCCGAAGGCTTCGCAAGAAAAGAATCTGTTGTATACTGGCTGTCTGTGCTGTCCGAAAAATGCAAACCCGTCCCAATTCGCAATCTGCGTCCCATAGCGTGTGTACAGTACAAGGAAACTCCAGTAAGACCCCATTCCAAAAGAGATAAATCAATGCCCCAGCCCGTTACCCATGGCAATCGAAATCAAACATCTTCCCGCCATTCACAGATCACTCTGATATCTAGCGGAGTTAAGCGTTGAGCTCGGTAAGGAAGTCCTTGAGCTCCTCATCGACGAGGTCGTGGATCTTCTTGGAGAGCTTCTCGGCTTTGCTGGCGATGGACGAAGCACCCTTGACCACTTTGCCCGAGATGACCTCAAAGTCCTCTTCGATCAGCTTCTCGAGCTTCGAGACAGACTCGGAGATCTTGTTATTCTCGTTCTTGGACTTGGGCTTGGCAGTGTAGCCGCCAGCCTCAACGATGGCAGTATAGTTGTTGCAGCCACCGCCGTTCCAGGCAAGCAGGTTAGGGGTATCGGTGGGAATGTCCGTGAGGGCACCCTTGGTCGAGACCTTGATGAGATTGTCCTTCAGCTGCTTGGGAGTGATGGGAGCAACCGAGTACTCAGAGTCCTCAGCAGGCTGGAGCGAGAGGTAATAGGCCAGGAGACCGCAGATGTGGGGCGAAGCCATCGAGGTGCCAGAGATGGTGTTGGTGGCGTACTTGCTGCCAATCCAGGTTGACTTAATGCTGAGACCAGGGGCGAAGATGTCAGTGCACTTGCCGTAGTTGGAGAAGTAGGCACGGCTGTCATCGATGGCCGAGGCACCGACAGTGACAGCGTCTGAAGCAGCGGCGGGCGAGTAGTTGCAGGCATCAGCATTGTCATTGCCAGCAGCAACAGCGAAGTGGAGGCCGAGAGCGACGGCAGCGTTGACAGTGTCATCGAGCGTCTTGGTCTTGCCGCCACCGAGCGACATGTTGGCAACAGAGCCCTTGAAGCCCTTCCGCTTGCCAGCCTTAGCCTCCTTGACCGACTTCTGGTGAGTGACGGCAGCCCACTCAACACCGGCAATGACATCAGCCATGGTGCCGGAGCCGTTGGAGCGGAGAACCTTGACGGCGTAGACATTGGCCTTCTTGGCGACACCATACTGCTTACCGGCAATGGTACCAGAGCAATGAGTGCCGTGACCGTTGCCATCAACGTCAGCATCACCCGATGGAACGGTCTTGCCCCACTTGGCGCGGCCCTCGAAGTCAACATGATCAATGTTGGTGCCTGTATCAATCACATATGCGTCAACGCCTTCGCCACCCTCGGCAGCATAGAGGTACTTGTTATATGTGCCGAAGCCGAGGGACTCGCGGTGGGAAACACGCGCCAAGCCCCAAGGTGCCGACTTCTCGAGTTCACTGTCGCACTTGGACTCCTGTTGGACCGGAATCATTGTGTGAACAACCGTGTCGCGCTCGATGTACTCGACCTAGATAGCAAAACTCGGATTAGCCCTTGTTTCGATTATCAACGGAGCAGCTCGGGTGGCGGGTCTTACATCAGGGTGCCTCCGGACCTGCTCGATGACATCGTCATCGAAGTGTCCAGCGTAACCCAGGAAATCCTGGCCAATCTTATACGTGTGTTTCAGGCCACGGAAGGCGACGTCAGAGAAGGGAAACCCGCGTTTTCGCAGCTCGAGGCGGGCTTCCTCTCGCTCACCATGCAACTGCTGAATCCACGATTGATGGACAGCTGCCTTGTCATGACTGACGTGCTTCTTGAACTTGATAATGTACGAGTTGGGGATAATCTCAGCGTTAGAGCTCGAGAGGATTGGGGCATGGTCCGCGTCAATCGAGCCATGGTGAACTGGGGTCGCAACGGCGAGCGCCGCGAGGGAGAGGGCGACGAAGCCTCTCATTGTGCAAAGAATGAAAGGGCGAAGTCGAATGAACCAGCGACCTCAATAGAGGAAAAGAAAGGGAATGACTGTTTCAATCAATCAAACGACGACGGCGCCCTCGATGACTCTGGTGCTGCGGAGTGATGGATTGGATGGAAGGGGGGATGGGAGGTGTCAAGTCAGATGTGCGGGAAAGAGCGGCATCGGTGGCTCTTTAAAGGGCAGCCCGGAATACGCAAGACGGATGGAATGGATGCTGGGGTAACCTCTAACCTTGGTGGCCGCTGGGACCCACCCGCCTGACTGTTTTAGGTCTAGCCCAGGGCGGTGCGGGCGAATAGTATGACTCCTCCGAGGCCCACGCCAGCCTGCTTGGAAACGATAAGACGATAAGGGGCATGAGCGGTTGCGCAATGGGAAGCGAAACTTGGAGACTCCCTGGAGAGAGTCTCATCATGCTGGGGACGATTGCCACCTATTCCTACGCTACATGCAAAGTGCTGCTTGGTGAGAAGGTATTTGTTGAGATGCAAATGCAAGCGGAAGCTTACCGGCCGGATCGGCAAGAAGCAACGCGCAGCCGGTGTGCAGGCGGCGAGGAGCTGATGTGGCTCAAGGACTGTTGACTGGCCACCCACCAACCTTGATAGCCGACCCCGACACTCCAGATAGTTAGCAGAAGCTCGGAACTGGAGCTCCAGAAGCAACCTCGGGAACCAGAGCGATTTCGCCCAATCAAGAACCCGAGGCTGCGGTCTCAGGGCCATTCTGCATTGATGAAGGGCCTCCAACGCTCCAGCGGTCTCGCCAGTTCTGCCTGCCCAGAAGGTGCACGTCACGCGGGTGTTCGCCCCACCGAAAGGCACACACGTGCCAACGCAGTGATCGCCTCGTTTGCAAGGCCTGGCCTTCTGACACTGCGCAACTGGGATGCCCATACCCATGACGATTGCTTGTGTTACCCCTTCACCCCTTGTGCAAAATCAATACCACGTTATTCTTTTTGATGAAGGGAATTGCGATGAGCGTCGAAGAGTCTGACGATATCCGGGAACCGTTCATAAGCAAGCTGCAGAGGCGGGGGACGGGCAGATAAGGACCTTGGCATTGCATCATATGCCGTTGGACCCCAGACTCGGCAGGCGAAGTGAAAGTGGACACAGACAAGCTTCAGGTCACCATGGTCACCGAGCACAAACTGCGAATCGCCGTGTCCGACAACAAGAACTGCAAATCTGACCTGTGTGGTCTTTCCATGACAAGGCAATGTGGTTATGCAGCAAAGGGTGTCGAAGCGCCCATTCGCTCTTCGACAATGTTGACAACAGTGTTTTCTCTTTCTCATATCATGCAGCAGGCAAACCTCGGTACAGAGGTTGGGTAGACATAGGGCTGCCAGCGGCCTCGAGCCCAGGTTGATAAAGCTCTTTCTCTCCCTCCTTAGGTCTCCGAATCACGATGGATTCTACTAAGAGAATAAAAAAGTCTACCCGGGTGTCGACTCGACGTTCCAGACGCAGTCGAAAAAGCGAGCACCGCGCCTCCCAGGCGAACCCATCCCGGCGTAATCGTCCGATCTCTGAAGCTCCGAAAACTCATCCGAAAAGCACATTTGCTCCCTCGCCGGTAGTACAGCTGCCACTCCCGCCACCAACGCCCAATTCAACGCTCCCGGCTCTATTATTGCAGTCCCAGCCGGCACCCTCTATCCATGTGGATCCACCAGGCCCTCCGACGTCGCCATCGCCGCAACTGCCTCCAACTCCGCCGTCGTCCCCCGTGTTGATGGTTCGGCCTCATGCCGAGTTCATCCCAAACTCATATCGGCAAGATCTTCCGTACCAAGCCGACCAACGCTCATTAAGCATTGTGATTCGACTCCACGATGCCTCCTGGTATCTTACTGTCACAGTTGAAAACCGTCCCGATAGTGCCAAGGGGGTTCCGCTGTTGCAACAAAAGAAGGACCTCGAAGCCCTCTGCCGCTGCATCGACTTTGGACACATCCCCATGATTACCAACACGGCTACCGAGATCTGTCTTTCCTTCCGGGACAAGCCACTGCCTCTCCACTCGGTCAAGCTAGACCCGGCCAACATCTACGCTAGTAGCCTAGACACTCTTTTCTTCTGGATCAGGAAGGACACATACCTCTCTCGATATCCAAAACTGAGTCCTTACCGTCAGATAATTGACCTGGGAAACGTCACCAAGGAGCGGAAATTACAAGATGGCGTCTGATTGGTGCGTATTCCGGGCGAGCAACGACCACTTGTCTACAAAGAGTTGGGTAAGGAGCAATTTGAGCCCGAGACGGACACGCAGGTTTTCGAGCAAGAGCTACGATATCTTGAACGGGTACCCGAGTCTGAAGAAATTGTGAAGCTTGTTGGATTGGTGTCGTCTGTGAATCCGCACCGTAACTCGGCGGCCGACACCACACGCGTGCTACGGGGGTTTCTCCTCGAGTAGTAAGTTCCTTATCGGCAATTTCCATGGTCGGACGCTGATACATATACTAGCCATTCAGGAGGAACCATGGAGGGAATGCTTGAGAATACAGCTGGGCATCGGCCGTGGTGCCGCTGGGCGATCCAGATTGCCCAAGGCCTCTGCCATATCCACAGCCATGGCGTTGTGCACTTGGCGTTAAAACCTTCCAAAGTTGTTATCAGCGCTGGCCATAGTGCCGTCCTGATCGATATCAGTGGGGGCAGCTACACGCATCACTGGTTGATGGGTCCGGGGGGGTTACCCGAGGCCCCATAGGGAGTCGGGAGTTTGAGGAGCGTGTTGAGATTGACGTTATGGCATACGGGAGGTTGCTATCTCGAATGAGCGCAGCCGAGACGGACCCCGAGGAAAGGGCATTGCTAAAGGACATGGGCACCCTTGCGTCAGCAGCAGACCGGATCCCGGTCCAGCTCGGGCGGTTGATTTCCTTGCTTCAGTACCTGGCAAGCGGACGACAAAATAAACGGCCACATTACCTGCTAGGTACATGCATTTACTACTAAATTGCTAGGTATTACAGGTATCTTTTTGTACTACCACCCGGTCATCTGACCTTGGCTGGCTAATACATCTTGCATCCACACTACCATAGAATCCACCTATTTGTTGATCGTCTCCTAACGGATATTTTCCCAACCCTGGTAAATTAATTAATATAAATCCAATCTAAGGCGATAATTCGAATATATATACTACTTTACAGCACGCTAGCAATTCTCAATTAAGGATAAATCTGGCGATTTAGGTATGTTGAAAAAGTGTGAGAGCTGGTGTACTTCCTTTTATTACTTAATAATATTTTATTTAGTAGAGTTTCCACCTCCGTAACCTGAATTACTATTTTCCTCAAGGACGAAATTATTACCTTTCGAAATCCACTCCTTAATAGGCCCTTTAAAAATAATATCCCGATATATTTGCAAACTCATCTTACCATTTACATTTATCGGAACCCAATAAAAATACAGATTTAATTTAAATTTATACCTAATTGCTACCCAAATATAATATCGTTTTTATATATCTTCAGGATTATCCTTCTCAGCGTAATAAATATAATTAGGGTAATATCACTTATTAGGTTTTTAAATAATCTAAATTCGTCCTTCTAAGGTTTTTACAAAGTAGATTTCGTCTAAAAAGTAGATATTATACTAATTTTCCAATTAAAAGCGTAGCTAAAGAGTAATTATTACAGCTTTAACCCATCGTTCTGCATTATATGGTAAAACCTATCCTTTTTCACATGCAATATACTTGCAATAACCAAACGTACCTATAAATTAATTAGTAAAATAATCGTAAGTTGATTAATTGTAACTATACCTATTACTTATTTAATTATACGAGTTAAAATACCTATTATTCCGGCTTTAAGGGCAAGTCCTTACCAGGTCAATCTACACATTTCGAAATTGTATTTCCAAAGGATTTTTTCTATTACTTATAAATTATCAGTTGATAATAATCGTTTCCAGCCACGCGTTTCGATCTCCAAGTGCCAACGGTTGCATTGTTGCTTTAAAATTTCCCTACTACGAGGATAGGTAACGCCGAAGAATCGGAAAACGTCAGATTTAAAGTAATTAAGCTTATAATGCTATAGGAAGCTAATTGTACTAATTAACTTAGCTTTAATAGGTATAGGATAGTGACTGCCAACTATTGTAACGGTAGAAAGAAGATAGGTAGGTTGGTGAGCGAGGAAGATGGTGGTCTGATGGAAGCTGGTAGAATTGTTAAGGGGTCCGTTAGTGCTGGTTGGCACGTGCCACTTTGTGTGGCCGTTTTTTTTGACAACCGCTTGCCTGGGTCCTGACTGATGCTTGCTACCTTGCCCCAGGGAACACGAGTATCTCTCTAATCTTACAATAAGGGCCATTATACGTCAGGTACCGCTAACAGTTGAATTTCCCCCGTCTCGCATACCTCTAGCTCTCTCGCATTCCATGTAGGGGCCCCCGGGCTTCGTCTCGATACTGGGCATATACCCAACACAGCGAAGTCGCAAAGACTCCACAGATATCTGGCAGTGTGAAAGGTCTCAGCCAAAGTATAGCACCAAACCTCAGCACCAATCAGCCTTTTCCAAATCCCCTAGGGCTCAGTTCAGTTTAGATGCTGCCCAAACCCCCATTGCCATCAGCTATGGGGCCACGGGCCGAAAAGCTTGCTAGGACAAGTAGAATATCTGGCCTCTTGTCAGGCATCGGTGCAGACGGTGGGTTTCACGAACACTATAGGGTGGCAGTCTCACTTTGGTCTCTGGTGGCGTCGAGTGATTCTATCAATGAGACGCTCGGCGGTTGGTTGTGCCAGACGTGGGTGTCAGCGGATCAGACAGTTTCCCCGCCCCGTCGTCGATGACGAGCCTTTCCCCACCATGCTCCTGCAGTGGTGGAGTGCGGGGGCACAGTGGCTACTCTGGTCGATCTTAGCTAGGTACTACTTGGCTATCTACGTGCAGTCCACGTACAAGTTAATTGCAATTGCAATTCGAGACTCGAGATTTGATTCGAGTATTTGTTTAACAGGTTGGCATATGATGATGATCCTGCTGATGTTTTGCCGAACATAGTCGGTAGTAGAGAGCCAGGTCGTACTTGACGTACACGGTCGTACGGACATAACAAGTTGCCACAGCTGCCTAGCGTTTTTGTGGCACTTTACTTTCGGTAGGTCCACGCAATGAACGGTTTTCCCAGGGCCGAGGTAGTGTGGAATTCAGAGCGAAACAAACGCACATGTGTGCGTGAGAGGCGTCGGTTGGTGGGTTGCACCAAAGGTCTTCCTCGGGTTTCTCTCAAGTTTGACCAAAGAGAGAGCTTCTCACATGACCGATTGCGAATTTTCCATCATAATTACACACACACAAGACGCAAGGACGTATGGCGAGCTTTTGGCCACTGGGTGGCTCACAGACGGGTCTAACTCTGGCCATCCAGACAGATAAGAAGCATACCCCGCAGTTGAAGTGTATGCTCCCCAAGAGTTCGCGATCTGTCCCCCGCACCAAGCTAGTAAACAGACCCCACTGCCGAGCAGTCGACTCTCAGGGATGTTTGTTGGAGGCTGCAGGTTGATCGAGGGGCTGCTGGCGCCGTGGGTGCATGGGCTTCGGCTGGATCGCCTTGGCCGCCTTCGGGTCGCGGGTGCCATGGGCCGCTGATAAGCTGTATGACGCATGATATTGTTGTGCAGCTTGCTGAGCGGTGTTGCACCAAGAGCCGCATGAGCGTTGGCTGAGAGAAGTAGAGATCTGATAGCTTTGTTTACCTTGGGTATGAATACTGCACCAAGTATATTATGATGTGTGGTGATGAAAATCAATCAATCGTGTACTTGGTACTCCAAGCGATACCTAAGCGACAGCGGTCTCACTCGGTAAACGGCATGTGAGATTCCCGTTGCTGCAGGTGAGATTTGTAAAGAGACTGAGGTGAGTTGGAGGCAAGTGCAGCGATAAACACGGACTGCTGCTGGCTACGGATATATGAGACGGGATAAACAAACGGGGCAATAAGGCGGGTGACAAGATGCGGTCCTTTATTGGCTCGCGAGGTCTCGAGCCTGCGGTTGTTGAGGGTTCAAGGGTTTCAGAAGACGGACCGCATCACAAACCGTGACATGACAGCCGTCTGCCGTGGTCTGTGCTCGAGTCGAACGGTTCGACAGCGTTGCAGGGAAAAAACATCACAAGAAAAAAAGCCATCTAATGTTGTCGGCGTACCGATTCGAGTCTGGTTACATGAACCCCTTGGCCGGACCGAATTGGAGTTTGCGCCGCGTGCCCTCGTGACCATTTTTGTCGCCGCCAGTCGCCGCTAGTCGCCTCGGGCGCACCGCGCTGGACGACTCGAGATGGAGCGCAAAGACCGCAAAGCACCGCCGCCGCTGCCTCTCCAGGGCCAGCCACTGGCAAAGACCGGGATGCCGTCGCGCCGCCAGGTAGCCCCGCCACAGATTCCACGCGCCGAGGCTCCACGGACGGCGGTTCCCCCCGCCGGAACGCCTCTGTCGCCCGGCCAGGTCGTTGCCCTCGTCCGCGATGCGCGCAAGAAGGCCATCGCCGACGACGAGAACCGCCCCGCTGCCCCCGACGCCGATGGCCTCAAGGTCGGCATCACCCTGGATCTCATCGGCAAGAACATCCCCGCCCTCCCCGATGAGGTCGTCGACATCCTCCGCAATGGCGTCGAGCGATTGGCCCTGTCACACAACACCCTTGCCACCCTGCCCGTCCGCTTCTCCCAGTGCACCTCGCTGAGGTACCTCGCTGCTCGAAACAACGCCTTCGAGACCTTCCCCTTGCCGGTGCGTACCTACCTCGGCCTACCCTATTTCATCCCGTGTCAAGTTCAAACTGCCTGGCTTTGATTTAACCCCCCCCCCCCCCCCACCATGC
>Ga0247765_1000772_pt1 | contig 21421 bp, 10 predicted proteins | sample UWRJL106311C6_FD_179949 | JGI IMG/M metagenome (GOLD analysis project Ga0247765, IMG submission 179949) | Plant litter microbial communities from Arlington Agricultural Research Station in Wisconsin, United States - UWRJ-L106-311C-6 | ecosystem: Environmental > Terrestrial > Plant litter >... | reverse complement strand
GAAAGATATAGCAATAGAATAGAAAGTGGTAGGTAGGTGCTGATACAGTATGAAACAGTCGTCGTCCCGATCGTTTGGAATGACATGTGCGATATGAATATGCGTGTAAAGATCAACGTGAGACTTTCAAAGAGCTAGCTTCCATACTGCCAGGCGTGTCATTAAAGCATTCATTCACAGGGTAAATAATTATTATTATTATTAATCTTACACCGCAGAGGACCTCTAGTCCTCGCCCCAGTGGGCAAGCGGTCCCTCTATCTATCTGTTTAGGCACCGTGGGTGCTTTTATAGTATAGGTATCGGTACGATATCGCACCTAAACCAACTCTACTTCCAGCCTTTTGTCTACTAGTCTGGGTCTTTCCTACCCAGGATGTGTGATAGGAGGGGAGTTGTTACAATTTGTAAAGAAAGGAAAATGGGGGGTGCCCGTGTGTCGGTTCGAACTCGGACCGTACTCGTTCTTTCTTCTTTGGCCCCGGTGCCCCGGTTATGTCGTTGTCGGAAGGTGGGAGGTGGAAGGGGGGGTGCTCTTTCCTTTGTATTTGTTGCCTCGCTTTCGGTTCGCCTGCAGATCGGACGATGGGCTTCTTCTACAGGTAGTTTGCTTCTTTCTCTTTCTGTGGTTTGCCTTGCTTTTGGTTCGCTTTCGTTTGTATTGCGGGTAGGAGGCTATCGTGGTAGCGGTGCCATCGTGGCATTGGTGGTATGTTCGGATGAAAAGAGAGGGGGAGGAGGGGGGGTGGGTTGTGCTTTTCTTCGTAGTAGCGTCGTTGTTGGTTTGCCTTCGTTGGATTCCGGATGAGAGGTCATGAGGGTGTCGCTAGTGTGTTTTTATCTGGTATTCTATTCTCGTTTGACCGGGGCAATCTCGTTGCCTGCTGAGCGAGTGCGGTGCGTAAACGTAGATTCTCGCCCTTTCTTGCCTATAAATAGGGGGGTTCTTTCCCTCGTTCTCTTCTTCTTTTCATCATCATCCATCACTTTGCATGCCATGGCTTCTAGCTCCGATGCCAACGCCTCGCTCTCGAGGATCGAGACCGCCGCGCGGAACCGCGCAGTCGCCGCGTAAGCACTCCGCCATCACTTGTCTCCTTTGCTAATTCTCGCAGTCCTGCTAATCTTCATCCTCGCACAGGGCAAATAATATCAGGAAGAGAAGGGAGGTACGCAATAATTGGTTGTAATCAGGGGTATCTACACCTTGCGGCTTGCGCATATGTAGCGATTCTAACCTTCAAGAAAAAGAAAAAAAAAAAAAAACCCCCTCCCACAAAACGCATTACGTACCTAGATACCTAGGTAGAAACACTGCTAAGATTTATAACACTACAAAACCACATTTGCAACACACCATCGAGGGCAGCACTTTGTAACATCAAAGACACATTGTCAACTCCAAGCACAACCTCTGACAGGAACCCCTAAGAAAACAACCACTCTCCCCACTCCTGCACCTGTCCGCCCAAACTATTCTGCCACTCCCACCTCTCCTTCCGCGGAAATAAAACATCGTGGGCAAAGCTAAACAGCCTGCCCGTCAGGGGGGCCAACACCAAGCGATAATCCGGGGCGGCCAGGCCCGCCCCCATGTCGGATCCGGGGACACCCACCCTAGGCATTAGCGGTGATATCGGAACGGGGAGCGGCCCGACCTGTACGCTCTCGGCAGGTGAGGGGGTCCGGCCAATGTTTTCTTGGTCCCAATGGGAGCGTTGGGCGCGCAGGGCGGTGAGATAGCCGAACTTGTCGTCGTTGGCGCCGAGCCAAATGTTGCGCTCGAGACGGGTAGCTTCGGCGGCGAGCATAGTCAACAAGACGGTAGAGACGACAAAGGTGCCGACGAGGGCAGCGGGGGAGGGTCTCTTGCCCCAGAGGCGCGGAGCGACGAGGCTTATCCTAGCATCGGGAGCTAGGAGACTGTCTTGCATGTTCGCGGGGAGGAGACGCCAGATGCGGCGGTGGGCGTGGCGGATGGAGAAGTGGCCAAGGCGGAAGATGTAGCCGGGGAGGCCGAGGACGAATGCGAGGTTGGCCCAAAAGAGGTGGCGGAGATTGGTGAGCTGACTGAGAACGAGAAGTACGACCCAGACGGCCGTAGTCAAAATCTGACACGTACAAGCCCACATTTCGCCGTTCGCCTTGAGATGTCCGTGGCCATGGTGGCCGGTGCAAAGCGGGACCACGGGAGCTGGGCCGGGAGGTGTGAGAGGCAGATTTACCGGGATAGAGGTCGCGGCAGGGAACAGGGATGGGGCCCAAGCCGGAGCCGGGGCCGGGGCTGAAGCTGGGTTTGGGGATCGATTCTGCGGAAATGCACGTTCTGTGTCCGCATCCGAGTCCGAGCCCGGGTCCGGGTCTGAATCGGAGCCAGAGGAGTCATGCTCTTCTTGATCGGTTTCCGTATCGTACCATGCCTCCTCGGTCGTCGTCTCTGTCTCGGTGTCCACCTCTGACTCCGTGTCGAGCTGGGATGCGGCGTCTTCAAAATCCTCGGGTGAAGACGAAGAAGTTCTAGATGCCCCGCGGCGAGGCACCCCGACCTCAACCATGACGGGCACCGGCCGGATGATGGGCTGAGCGCAACACCCCCCACGGAGGGTGGCGCGGTACACGCCCGGAAGCCAATGCTGAAGCAGAGTGCAAAAACAAGCCTCGGACACGCGATTGTGGCCGTAGCGTTCCATGTAACGCACCAGCAAGGACTCGACGGCGCGCTGCCTCCACTCGACATCGTTGACGATCCTCTCCCTCTGCACCAGGTCGGCCAGCCGCTTCGTGCCCTCCTGCATGGTGCGCATCTTGGCCTCGACCAGAAGCCTGGCCTCCCTCAGCCCCTTGAGCTTCTTCTCCAGCGTCTGCTCGCGTGCATGTAATCTCCCCTCCCGCCTGGCCAGACGCCGACGTTGCTTCTGCACCGTTATCGAGTGCTTTTCCTTGGCGCGTGTAATTTGGTCTTCCAGCTGGAGTTTCAAGGCGGCGAGGTTGGCCTCTTGGGCCGCATGAAGCTTTGTCAGTTCGTCAAGGTGATTCCCCATGTTCTTCATCTGCGTCTCGTGGTCGTCGTGGACCCTCTTGGCGTCGGCCTCCAACTTCTTCTCGCGCCACTTTTTGATCTCGGCCATGGCCTTTTCCAGCGCCTCAACAGACTTCTTCTGTGCCTGCTCCAGCTTCTCCTCGTACTTGGCCCGTAGCCCAGATTCGACCGACAGCTGCTCTAGGACGGCGTCGCGACGGGCCTCGAGCTGCCTCACCCTGTCCTCCATCATCTCGCGCTCCCGCTGCGCCATCTCGACCTCCATATTCTTCTTCATGCGCGCCACCTCCTCTGCGGATTGGACACGGGCAGCAGTGACCTCGCGCTTGACGCGGTCGGCCTCATTCTCCAGTTCGTGGAGTGCAATTTCGGCGTCAACCCGCAGTTCCTCGCCCATCAGATCGGCTTGGGCAGCCAGTTTGGTCTGGGCCTCCTCCAGCTCCGCCTCGGCGGCTTTCTTCTCGGCCTCGAGCCTCTTGCGCGTCTCCTCGACTTCGACCCGGAACCGCGCCCGCCCCTCGTCCAATAGCTGCTCGGCCGCGGCCTGCTCTTCGGCCTGCTGTTTCCGGAGCGCCTCGATCTGGGCTTCGCGCTTCTTCTTCTCGGCCAGCTGTTTCGCCATGGCTTCCTCGATTTCCAGTTTCCTCTGCGCAAACTCTCTCTTTTGCTGCACCTCGGCATTGTTGATCTCGTCGCGGCGGTCCTCGAGCACCCGGAGCCTCTCCATCAACCTTTCGTTGAAATCGGCGCGCATTCTCGTCAGCTCGGCCTGCTCCTCGTAAATCTTCTCGCGCATGATGAGGATGCCTTGCTCGTCGCGGCGGAGCTGGGCCAGGTCGGCTTCCAATTTCTTTTGCTGCTCGTTCTGCGCGTCTACGAAACCCTGCAGCAGATCGAGCGTGCCCTCGATCAGCCCACCGTCGTTGCCGAGGATGGCCCTGGCCTTGTTGACCAGCTCCGCCATGGCCGCGTCGCGTCCCTCGCCTGTTGGTGGGTTCTGCGTTGCCCAGTGCAGGAGCTCGTCGAGCTTGCTCAAGGTGCTGTCCGAGAGATTGATGGGCACAAGTGGGGCCCGCTGCTTCCTCTGCTCCTCGTACATCTTCAGCCGCTCCAAGTTTTCCTTCTCCCGTCTCTCCATGGCATCGAGCCGGTTGAGCATGTGCTGGACAGTCATCGGTTGTTCGTATGGCCCTTCGGTCCCTGTTCGCCGGATGACACGGCCGGTGCTCATCTCGGCCAGTTCCCGTTCGTATTGGCTGATGGTCCGGCTGGCCTTCATGTTTTGCAGCGTGAGTGTCTTGATCCGTTCGTTGAGACTCCTGACCATGTCCCGGCTCAAGGCATCATCTTCAGGCTTTTGCTGTTGGTTGGGAATGACAGGCTGGCCTTGTCCAGGAACATCTGCAGCGCCTTGTTCCAGCAGTAGCACACGATGTTGCTCGCGTAGGGTGGCGAGCTGCTCCGTTAGGTTACAGATCTGGCGGTCCAATCTCTCGCAGTCTTCATTGGACAGCCTGAGCTGCGTCTCTACCGCCTCCTTCGCCTGGTTGATTTGCACAAGCATATCCATGATGGCTAGGGTCTCAGCCGGCCCGAAACCCAACTCTGACGCGAGTGGATGTCCATATTCTAAGAGCAGACTCCTCAGCTGCTCAGCTTCCTCAGTTTCAGTCCCGAGCTTTGCCCTCAGCTCCAGAACCTCAGCCTTGACCCTGTCGAGTTCGTCTGTGACAACCCCTAGGTGATTCAGGAGCTTCCCTTCGCTTTCCTGGCACCGCTCCGTCACCTGCCGGTCGTTGTCCCGTTCTCGCTCGATGTTGCGGATGACGACACCTAACCTGTTGATCTCATTTTTCAGCTTCGTGGCTTCTGGACTTTCGCCTGTGGTCCTTTCCGCCGTGGACGGCTTCCTCCCCAACAGCCTCTGCGCCCCGGTCCACATGTTGCTTAAAATCGATGGCTCCTTGGGCTTGAGCTGATCCTGTAGAGACTTGATCTCATCGGCGATGCGCTTGTTTTCGCGCTTGAGCACCCTGTTTTCGTGCTTGACCGTGTTATAGTCGACGAGGGCCTCAGCGACGGTCTGGATGCGCCGCTTCAGCGTCAGACGCTTCTTGGACTTGGCGTCGCGCGTCTTGTTCTCCTCGGCGATGCGGGCCTTGGCCTTGTCCCAGATGGCCCTGAAGTTCTCTTCGTACTCGCGCAGTGTCTTGTGCGCGTCCCGTAGCGCTCGACAAGCACGGTACAGATTCCGCGAGGCTGCGTCGTAGTAGTTCAACAGGGCGATAGCGTGCGGTCCCACGGCATCCCAAACCCAGGACCTGCGGATCCCTTTGAATATTCTCATGAGCGACTTGCTGTTGACGTAGCGCCGCAGCATGCCCATGTGCGGCGGCTCCGTCATGGCTTCGAGAAACACAAAGAACTGGCCGTCTTGGGCCTCGCTTGGGGGCCTGTACCCTCTGGGTCCCTCGAGAGGCGGGAAATCCAACACCATCGAGTATAGGTTCTTTTGGCCAAAGTAAAAGCGTGCTGGCTTGGGTTTGGTCGCCCTCATATTCTTCTTCTTGGCTTTGAGCTTCTTGCCTTCGGATCTTGGGCGCTCTTCGGTAGGCGAAGACACTCCTGCGTCTTGGGCTTTGCCAGCTTTTGCCCCGCCGTTGTCTGCTTCCTTTTGAGACCGATTGTGTGCTCTTTCTCGCGACTTGACCCGGACTTGTTTGGTGGCCTCAACCTCCTCGTCGTACTTGGCATCCGCAATGGCTTTGGCTTGTAGGTACGCCTCGTCCTTTTTCTTTTCCCACAGCTGCCTCGTGTCCTCGGGCAACTCATCTTCGGAACTACTCGTGTCTGACCCTTCACCCTCTTCTTCCTTTTCCTTCTCGGGTTTGTCCTCCTTGGCCTTGCTCCCCTCGGGTTTTTCTGCCTCGGGCTTATCTGCCTCCGCTTCATCGTTTCCCGTCTCGTCTCCCGAAGTATCGTCCACCGAGGCATCATCCCAGGAATATAGACCTTGAGAGAAAATGGATATGTACCCCCTTTCTTTTTTCTTCTTCTTCTTCTTCTTCTCCTTCTCCGTCTCCGGCTTATTCTCCCTGTAGACGAGGATGGTGGGTTCTGACTTGTCAAAGAGTTGTTCCGGGCGAACCCTCTCTTCGGCTTCTGAGTCGGAGACACCAAGCTCACTCTCCTCGGAACCCTCCGAGCCTTGATGAACAGCCACTTTTCTCTTACCCACGGTCTCAGCTTTGTCGATTTCCTTACCTTTGCCCGCTATATCCTCCTGTTTCCCTATTTCCTCCGTATCCTGATTTTTCTCTTTATCCTCTTCCTCTTCCTCTTCCTTTTCCTTTTCCTTTTTCTTCTCCTCCTCCTCTCCTCCACCCTCGTCGTCCGAGTCACCAAACCAGTAGCCGGGAGGCTTGTCTTTCAAGAGGCTGTAATCAATCAACTGGTTGACCGAGGTTGTCTGGGCCATTTTGGCGGCTTCCTCGCCTTTGAGACCCGTTATCCGATCCGTACTCAGCAGGGCGCCGCCCTCATCCTTCTCAGCGCCAAGGCGAGCCTTGTACTTCTTTTTCTTCTTCCTCCTCCCCCCTTTCCCCCAGGCTTCCATCAGTAACTTGAGGGAAAGTTCGGGTAGGGGGTCCAGGAGGGTATCGACCGAAGCCTCCGAGTCAAAGAAACCGTCGTCGTCCGAGCCGGTATCATCAGCAGCAGCATCGCCCTGTTTCGTTGGTGGTTCTGTCGGATCGCCTATATAAACAGGATTCTCGTTTTCCGTCAGTGTCAGATTGCGCAGCTTCGTCTTCCAGTAGTCGGCCTCATCCATCATCTCATTGGCGAGAGCTTCGGACCTCATCCTCGCGATCCTCTCGTCCTCGAATTCAAAGAGGCGATCGAGATCACCCTCAGACAGCGACGACCATAAACGATCCTGGCGATTCTGCGCCATGGCAGCAGCACGCCAGTTTGCAAGATACTCATTGTAACTGGGGCTGTTGGGCGATGCCATCGTTCCCAGCGTTGGTAAGTTCGACGACCCCGACGGCTGGATTACCGGGCCGGCGTCATTGGGTAGCCCCTCAAATCCTGTCAAAAGTTCCAACGGTGGTGTCTCGGGAGGCAGGATGTTCACGTCGTCGCCAAGTTCTGGTGTCAGAGAGGCCCAGGTAAGGTTTTCCGGCTCGACTACCTCGCCTTCCCCTTCCTCTTCTCGACGCCCACTACTGGAGCCCGGACGAAAGGTTGAGTCGCCAGTAGATGCCGATAGCGACGACGACACTAGCCGTGGCGGGCGTCTTGAGCCTGTTTGGATAGGAGCCAAGTTAGGATTGCCACGGGAACGCGACAACGAGAGCAACGGGGGCCAGCCTTCCGGCGCTAGCTCGGCCTGCTGCTCGCTCTCCTCGCTGCCCTCCATAACTGGGTATGGCGGCATCCGGATTCCAGATGGGCCTTGAGGGGCTGCACCTGCCGTCGTACTACTATCCTGCGATGAGTCCGTTGGCTGGCTGGGGACATCCGCCGACAATGGGGCTAACTTGGGAGAGATGATTGACTTGGGAGACACGGCTGGAGATCCAACTAGCTCGGGAGTTCTGGTTTGCTCAGGCGTTCCGCTTTGTTTTGGAGTATCGCCTGGGTCAGAAGGGGTGCCTTGACCAGAAACTCCGCCGCGCCGGTACCAGCGCCGCCGCTGCCGCCCTGTATGGCATGCTTCTTCCTGTTGTTCGTCCCTAGATGGGGGGGAGCTCTCTACAGGCGGCGGCGGCAAGATAGGTGGTGAGATAATAGGTTCCTCGATGCCGTCGTCTAAAGCTTCTGTGGGTGTCGACAAACCCGTCTTCGACCCTGTTGTTGACCCCGTGACTGACTGGTCGCTGCCGCTTTCACGGGGGCTTCTCCGTCTAGGCCTTCTCAGCTCACCTCTGCCGACGAGAACACCACGCAGTGTCTGGATCATGTCCCAGCTAGCCATGGCATACTTTTTTTTTGGGCAGATGTGTAGCTTGAACGTTGGTCGCTAGAAGAAGCTGTAGACCCTTGATTCGATGACGAGATGACGGGTTTTCCGGCTCCCTCGCAAAAGACCGGAACAACCACTTACAGTTGTACCGCCCTTTTATTCCGGCTTCGTCACAGGACCGCTTAGCCGAGGTTGGCGAAGGCCTTGATGCTGAAAGAAAACCTCTCGGTGAACGCCAACCCAAGTACGACACCACTCGTCGACATCAAAGAATGAAGCGCTGAATCTCCGGAAACGGTCGGTCGTTTCCCCGTATGTTGGCCACCACCCTGACAAAGAAATCTGGTGGCGCTGCCAAGTAGCATTCCACACATCGGGAGGACCAGAACACAACAATATACACATAACCTCGTTGATAGACATTATCGCTGCATATTCGTCGCAAAGCCCAAGTGCCAGTCTGGGCCCGCTTATCGGCACCTTTGATCTGTACAGTCGTTGATGTCAGTCCTACCCCCCTCCCTCTTCCTATGACTTTGCAAAATGTCGACAACAAATACCACTTGCCGCCGCCGGTTTCGACAACTTAGCTGTACCACCCCCTTGCACCAGGCCCGCCTGTCTCTTCTTCCTCTCGGTGAGGTATCATGGGTTCCTTGATTTTGAACGACTTGATAATATCTTGCCATATCTCCATATCGATCGACATGATGGCCTGGTGCCTCGTTGGCCCATGTCGCGAGCTTGCGTGGTCGCTAGAGGAGTCCTTACGAATTGGAGCTGCTCCAAGTTAGTCTCTATTCGTCTGAGATGCCGTCATTACACACCCAAAGATGGAAGGCCATTTTCATCGAACTCCAGCTTGACACTGCCTTCCCTGATCAAGAAACTGATGTAAAATAGGTTTTCAACGGTTTGGCCGAAGGAATGGGGGTTGATGACGAATTTGAGCATGTCGATGCCACCAGTGGAACGGAGCGAGTGCCGATCCATTAGCTCCCGTTCAACATCCGAACTGGGGTCTTCTTCCAGCTCATTCTCAACCCCGTCCTGGGCCTCCTGTTGCACTATCTTCAATCGCTCGTAAATCTTCTTGCAGATTGAGGGCAAATCGTTTTTGTCCGACTTTTTCAGATCTTCGGCCCGCAACTCCTGGGGCCGAACTTCCTTGAGGTTAGACACCTTGAAAGGTGCGGCGCGCTGTGCTGTTTTTCTCGCTTTCTTCTCAACCGAGAGCGGCCCGTTCAGGAACCCGGCGAGACCCGGTCGTCCGACATTCGGGATGGCGGCATAGCGGCCCAAGTGCGGCCAGTTCATCATATCGCCATCATCCCCGACTTCGTACTCATCTTCATCGTCAGCACCTAGGGCACCGCGATCTGGTTGTCTTCTCCATCTCTGCGTGGACGACAACTCGGCCGCTTCGTCACTAGCGATGCCGCGACCATGTGACATGTATGTGATACATTTCGATACGAACTCATCTACATCGAGCCCATTTCCAACTGTCCCGGATGTAAGCCTTTGAACACGGCGAGCAGAGAGATCAGCGGCGATAACCAAGCCCCGGGCGTCGATAGCCGCCTCCGCCGTTTGCTTGACATTTTTTATAATTTGGTCGGATTGGTCTAGGTAGTTCAGAAGAGCTTGGGGGTCCGCCTTGAGAAATTCGTCGGGATTTTCCCGTAGCTGTTGTTGAAGGTCACGAAGCGTTCTTTGAATCTCGCGTCGTTCCTGCATAGACTGGTCCGGGTCGTAGGCCTCTAAATCGACCTGATCCCGCTCAGGCGACGGTTCCCGGGTCCGCCGCCTTGTATTTGATGATTCGCCAGCGACATCGGAGTGACGCTTTCTCGAAGGTCCGTTCGCTCTGTTCCTGACGGCGAGATTGCGGTGCTGTGGAGAGAATGGTGGTGTTGACTCGTAGTCTGACGCTGCCATAATAGTTATGCTTACGCGCTTGCTTTTTTGCTTGTTCGTCCCAGATAGATATTAAAGACAAGGATATTGTGCGATGTGGTTGAACCGATCAAAGCTGATTTTGGGTCCTGGAGGTCCGCTGGTAAATGTTCTCTGAAGTTCTGGGAGACGCGAGTTGACGCGACGAGCCGTTAAGCTTTGGGATGGTGGGGCTGGTGGGGTACCCCACTGACAGCAAGGTGTTGGGAACCTTAGGTACATACTTCGTATAGGGCAGGAGCTAGGGAATATCAGGACCCCACCATACCTAGGCCACCATAAATAGCAACTGGATTCTGGAACAATCAACACCTCTTACTACCATCTTCTTACAGCATCTCAAAGGGTGCCTGGAACACCTGCAGGAGTGGGACATCCAAGGTTGAGGTGCATCATCACCTGCGACGGTCAGGTGCGACTGACGTGATCAGGGTAGGTACAGCAGAACTCTGTTGTGCCGAATACATATCAAAACACCACGCCTTCGGTCTCGTGCCGGAAACACCTCGACCACGCAACGCAACATGGCTTCCAGAATTGAACCTTTCTCGTTCGCCACCTCCAACACTGTTAAATATCCACTGAGGGTTCGCATGTGCGTTTGTTCCTTCCCCACTTCCGTGACCTAGTGGGATGTTGGAGCTGACAAGTCGTAGCATTAACCTCGAGGGGAGCGAACCGCCGATACCATTTTCTACCCTCATTGATCGTCCAGATCTGAAACATATGGGATCCAACCAAAGTCCGCACTCCGATCTCTTTGTCAAAGTGCAGCTTTGGGCGGGCTCCAAGCCCATTACAGTTCCCGTCCAGACAGCATACAAACCGTTCAAGAATGAGCGCAGGTGGAATGAGTGGCTTGAAGTCCCCATCGATATCTCGAACCTACTACGAGACTCATGTCTTGCCATTACTTTATGGGACCTCTCCCCAACAGGGGGGAAGGGCGCAGAGGGACATGCGATACCTTTTGGTGGAACCACTCTCCCCTTGTTCGACAACGACAACCAGCTGCTCAAGGGTCGCCAAAAATGCGTGGTCTACCGCCATGTAGCAGCCGACGGCTATAATGATACCAAGACACCTGCGATCCCGCGCAAGAAGAGGGAGGGTCTAGGCAAGAGCGCAACCACTGTTGACAAAAAAGCCGAGGAGGTGGAGCGTCTCGACAAGATACTTAAGAAACACGAGATGGGGGAGCTACCCAGGGTAGACTGGCTTGACCAGCTGGTCTTTCGACAGCTGGAGAAAGACGGAGTGCAGAACCCTGCGGCGCGGCTCCAACAAATGTCCCGAGGTGGTCCATCCAGGTTTCGCCGGGATCAAAGCTCGGAAGATACAGCAGATCCGACGCCCTCCAATTTTGTGCTCCACGTTGAGTTCCCTAGGTTCGACTTTCCGGTTGTCTTTGCCGACTACGAATATCCTCCTCCACCCATATCATCGCTACAACATTTGTCTTCGTCCCAGTCGAATATAGCTCTCAAGCCACCACCAGAGTTTCACTTTGGCCCTGGTATCAACGGGCTAGATGAAGATGAAGGCTACGGCGGGCCATTAATGCGATGCTATGACCCTGAGGTTGGGCAAAGAGAAAATCCCGCAGAGAGCAAGCATCGACGACTGGTCCGCAGCCAGCATCGGAATGGGATATTAGATAAGGACCTCAAGCCCAATGCCAAGGTCAGAGATGAGCTGAATCTGATCATGTCCTACTCACCAACGCACACACTCTCCCCGGAAGAAAAAGACCTCATCTGGAAATTCCGCTACCACCTGACCCGCAACAAGAAAGCTCTCACAAAGTTTGTCAAGTCGGTCAACTGGCAGGACGTATCCGAATCTAAGCAAGCCGTGCAGGTACTTGGTAAGTGGACAGACATCGACGTAGACGACGCCCTGGAGCTGCTCGGGCCAACGTTTGATAACCCGGCGGTGCGGTCCTTTGCTGTTGAACGTCTTCAGAAAGCCGACAACAATGAACTGCTGTTGTATTTGCTTCAACTCGTGCAGGCACTCAAGTATGAGCATATATCACCACAATCTAGCCAAGAGGTGGCCCAAGACTCATCGCTCGCGAGGTTTCTTATCTCCAGGGCGGTCGAAAGTCTCACTTTGGGCAACTATTTCTATTGGTACGTTATGGTGGAGTGCGACGACAAGACTCAAGACGAAGAGCACGACAAGATCTATCCCAAGATAGCCTACGATTTCATGACGGAACTCATCAAGCGGCCTGGCGGAGAAGAAACGCGCAAGACACTGCTTAGGCAGGCGGAGTGGATATCCATCCTGACAAAAATCGCGGGCGAGATCAAGGAATCCAACGAGTCGATCGCTCGGAGGACGGAGCGGGTGAAGCAGCTCCTGGCAGATCCTAAGAATGAGCTCGTGACAATCGATCCACCACTTCCTTTACCGCTCGATCCATCGGTGGAGATCATGGGTGTAGCACCAGAAGATACAATTGTTTTCAAATCATCATTGCACCCTGTCAAAGTGGTGTTCAAGACGACCGCAGGGCGGAAATATCCCATCCTCTTTAAAAACGGAGACGATCTCCGCCAGGACCAGCTCGTCATTCAAATCATCACCCTCATGGATAACCTGCTACAGAAGGAGAACTTGGACCTCAAACTCTCGCCATACAAGATTCTAGCTACCAGCACAAGCGCCGGTCTCTCCCAGTTTGTCCCCTCCATGACCTTTCAAGGCATCGTATCCAAGTATAAAAACAACCCAGCGCTCGCCTATCTCAAGCAGAATAACCCTGATAGCCACGGACCTTTGGGTCTACGCAAGGAGACTCTCGACACGTTTGTCAAGTCATGCGCCGGCTACTGCGTCATTACGTACATTCTCGGCGTAGGCGATCGCCACTTGGACAACTTGTTGCTGGCACCCGACGGACATTTTTTCCACGCCGACTTTGGCTATATTCTCGGACGTGACCCGAAGCCGTTGGCGCCGGCCATGAAGCTGTCCAAGGAAATGGTGGACTGCATGGGCGGGTCCGCATCGGAACACTACCGCCAGTTCAAACAGTACTGTTTCCTGGCATACATGGCACTGCGCAAGAACAGCAATCTGATTCTCAATCTGTTCAGCTTGATGGTGGATGCCAATATTCCCGACATCAAGCTTGAGCCAGACAAGGCCGTGTTCAAGGTCAGGGACAGGTTCAACTTGGAGCTGAGCGAGGAGGATGCGATTCGGGCATTGGAGCGTATCATGGATGATAACCTGAACGCCTTGGTACCCGTGGTGATTGACAGGTTGCATGAGATTGTGCAGCGCTTTAGGACGTGAGCGGCGCATCCCGGTGGACATGGTGAGGCGTTGTGTTGGATATTGACACTCGTAGCGAGGATGTTATCGTCTCCCGTAGGAAACGGTAGGTCTCCGCCCAAGCAAACGGCTGTCTACTACATGCTTAGGAGTAATTACATTGGCAGTGATAATGAGGATTTCCGTCCAGATGGAAATAATAGCGGTAGTACATAATATAAAGACATGAATCCATCAACTGACCCATACGAGTCTCTTGTTAAAGCCCCTCATGACGCTCTTGACAGGCTCTTTTGAGGCCCTGTGATGAGCGTCATTCGTCAAAGATATTCCATTGTCCCACCTACCGTAGGGTATGGAAACTGAAACCCCCGTTAGGTATCTATGTATCCCCGAAAGCAAAGAGCCCTTTCCCACTCCTAAACCCCTCCAACGTTCCTTGCACTGCCTCCTGCAGTGTCTGCTCAGGAGTATCAAAATCCCACCTCACCTCCTGCACCGGCGCCGCCTGGAATCTCCCCTCCCGCATCAACTCGATGATCTCTTCAACTGTCTTGCGCTTCTCGGCCGGATTCTCCTTACTCCACTCGCTCAGCCAGAACCCCTCGAACCTTAGCCGCTTAAAAATCTGCGGCCCTGTTGGGAACGGGAAACTCTGCCGAGACATGCCGCCGTAGGTAACCATGATGCCCTTGGGGCTAAGCGCTTTGACGACGGCGGAGGCGGACTTGCCGCCCACGCAGTTTAGGCCCAGCAGTAGGGGATCGCGGCTGTCACGGGTCCATTCTTCACGGAGACGGGTGGTGAAGGAGCGGTCGAGAAATTCGGCCTCGGTGAGAACGACGGTGGCGCCGAGGGAGGTGAGTTCATCTTTGAGGGAGGTGGTTTCTTCCGGTGTGGCGCGCTCGCGGATGATGTTGATGGAGCGAAGACCCCAGAGCTTGCCGAGCTGGATGGCGGCGCGGCCGACACCGCTGTTTGCGCCGTTTTGGAGAAACCAGGCACCGCCTGGGGTGGAAGGGTCGCGGGAGAAGGCGGCGACGGATTGCGCGATGAGGTCGATGTAGTCGCGGAGCATGCGGTAGGCGCTACATGGGTTGACGGACACGGTGGCGACCTGCGCCGGGGTGAGGTTGGTGGTGTCCCGGATGGGAATGAGGGCCCGGTCGGCGTCGGGAGCTACGGCATGAGTGCGGAAGGTGCCGAAACCGGTGGTGGCGGGGACAGCCCAGTCGCCGCGGCGGAGGGTAGAGACGCCGGGACCGACAGCGATGACTTCGAAGCAGCCTTCGTTACCCGGGATAGCGGAGGGGGAGGGTGTGCCCAGGAGGGGCGAGAAAGTGGGCTTGACGCCGTAGGTGCCTTGGATGGTATTGACGTCAGAGGGGTTGATAGGCACGGCGAGGGCGCGGAGGAGCACGGCGCCGGTGGGGAGAGAGGGGGATATGGAGTGCGTGTGAAGGTGGAGGACCTCGGAAGGTTCGCCGAACTTGGAGAAGACGAGGGACTTGGCTTGGGTGTAGCCGTAGGGGCCGGAGCGGTGGCGGCGTGGGATGAAAGGGGTGATGATTTGGTGTTGGTATTGGGAACCGGCCCGAACCGCACCAGGACCCCAGTTACTGCCGCCCCGGCTGCCGGAGCGGAAAATGGAGCGCGGGTTGACGAGCGGCATGTTGGAGAGTGGAAGCTTGAGCTCCTCACCAATTCACATCCGCGAGATGAGACTGAACCACGACCCTCTCCACTGTGAGCTCTATTTCTCTCCCCTGGTGATAAATTTCTCAGTCGTTGTAGTCAAATCTCCAAACCAGCCGTCGAAACAATTCTTTCACGGATTGGCTTCCGGAATGGCAAGAGCTTCCGCTCTCAAGATCCGGCCCCACAAAAGCTGTAATGACGTCGAAACTCTTCATACGAATGAATGCGAAAAGCTAAAAGCTCCAGAAACCTCGCCCGCCCCACTCACACCTCCACGAACTGCCAGCCTTCAACAAAATGACAACTGGGGAGGAGGATACTCCGCGCGATTGGTCGTTACAAAGCTGCAAGATGCAGGGGATTTGTTTTCTTTTTCTTCTGTCCCCTTCTCCTTTTTTTTCTTCTCCTTCTCAACAAGACCAGTCCTTCCATCATGTTTCATACAAACGAGATCCTCTCAGCTTGTCAGCTGGTGCTACCACAGGCCGAAAACCGCCGGGCATTAGCCCACCATTTTATACCTCCCATCCTCCCCCACAAAGTAAGCGAAAAGGGGTCAGAGCGGGATGCGACCATTCATCGACACATTCTCCTCCCCTCCTGAAGGTGTTGTGCTGGACTGCGCCCGTTCACCGTGGCAGAGTTGGTTTCATGTATGAAGGAAAATATCTGAATTTTGGTAGGAATCTCCTTCTCGGGAGACCAACTAAATGGTTGACGCCTATGGCCAGCGATTCTGAACTCTTTTGTAATCCCACAGATAGGCACGACAGCGAGTCCTCAACTTCACCACCAAGAGTAAAACAGTGACCGACAAATATAAGTGCGGCATAAGAGTCATAAGGGCAAGTCCTCCCCTTCTTCATTCATCCCCGAGCTTGCCAAAGAGGCACATCGGTCCAGCCTCTCTAAGTATGTGCCGAAACATGACGAAGTTATCGCAGAGGAGCCTCCCCGTCCAAGAAACAAAACATGTACAAAGTCGTTCAAGTAGAAGTGTGTAAAACAGTAAACTAGTCCTTCCAATTGTAGTCGCGCACTACATGACAAAGGGGTAACAAAGGACAATGCGACTACAAGGTGTAAGTGGGAGAAATCAAAAGAGACAAGACAGCAAGGAAATCTCGTACGCAAATGAGTGAGCCCAATGAAAACGAGCCGGGGTATCTTGATCCACATCTCTCAACCTTCATGCCATTATCTCCAGTCTATTCGCCAGCCCTCATCGACATGGCATGCCTACCGAGCATCATCTCAGCCCAATATTCATGGTAGCTCGCCTTTGTCGACGTTCAGACACGACCATCCCTCGCTCTGCCGCGGAGTTGTTGCATCTCTATTTTATATTCTTGAAGAGATCGCTTCCAAACTCGGTATCGTCCTTGATGTTGAATTTGGTCTTGAATTCGCTAATCTCGGGGATCATAGGAGGTGGTGGGCCGAAATCCTTCTTGTCTTCTGTCGGCGAAGCAAGGACCAGACTGGAGCGCTTGTTGTCACCGCCCCGTAACCTGCTGAACCATCCACTCGAGCGCTTTACCTTTCGGCTATCGGCGACGCTGGCGGCGCTGCGACTAGGAGGCCGATCACCCTCAGCACCAGGTTGCTCTCCATTCGCATACGCATTGTTGAGGAGATTCCGGCTGAACAAGCGCCGGATGCTGCCAGGTCGGTTTGACAGAGTCGGCGATGCTGGGCCGTCTTCGGCCGCCCGCTTGAGAGCTCCCGTCGACGTTTTAGAAATGTTGGACTTCGGTGACGCGGGGTCAGCGTTACCGTTAGCTGTGAGATGACCCGCTTTGGTGTCCTCCTCCTTGGTCTCAGCGTTGGGTGTCTTCGGCAGCGTCGGCTCCTCCTTGGTGGGTGACGGTGGCGGGGGAGGAATATCCGTACCCTCGGTCAAGGGCGCAAACTTGAACTCGAGGACTGGAAGCTCGAATCGCTTAGCTGCGATTGTGCTGGTGGATTTCACCACCGAGTTCGCCCTGGACGGCATCATTGCAAGCCGCGTGTTGGCACAGAGAGATAGTGTATCGAGAACAGAAGCCGGTTCCCGCCCAATTGCTGATGCGGCGAAGAACGTCGATTGGGAGGGGAGATCGTGGATCGTCCGAGCGCGGGAGGGTTCAACTCCAACCGTGTAATTGGAGTCGAGACCTGAGTACTGCAAGCCGGCGAGCTGCCCAAAAGGGTTCTCACGATCGATGAATTGCGCGTAGGCCCAAATCGATAATGAATCGATTGGTTCTCAGAGCGACAAACTCTGGGGTTGGAGAGAGACCTTGGGCAAGAGGACTGAGAAAAAGGTGGCCAGGGACTCCGAGGGGCTGGGTGCCGGCCAAGAGGAGCAGGTAACTAGTTAGTTAGCGTTGGGGGTGAAGGAAACGGGTCGATCAACGGCGCTCGGCCGCGACAAGGGAAGGTGCAGCAATGGAATGCCGACACCGTAATGCAACCTTGCAATGGGAAGAAACAGAAGGGTCTCTGTCAAACGGAGAGTACAAAACTTGGCCCGCACCAAAAAGAGGCAAACGAAAGGGATCCTGGATTTGAGGTTCATTGGTGACAGCGGCAGCTCGGAAGAACAGTGGAGACGACGAGGAAAGCAAGAGGAACTCCAAGCTGGTGCCGAGCGGAAGCTGCCATCCACGCCATCCCAGAAAGAGACTTTTCTGCCCATGCAGACGTGGCGCAAGTGCTGCAACCACACTAGACCTGCTTCGGATTGGCGCGGTTCTGCCTCCCTGGTCACTGCAGTTTGGAGCCAGCGACAAACTGGAAAGGGAAACCTTGTCTCCAAAACCAGGATGAAGCCCAGTTGATTCTCCTTTGGGAAGGACCGATGGTTTGTAGGTGGTGAGAAGTTGCACTGTTCTCTTTCAGGTCAAGATCGCAGTAACACTGCGGCGCTCAGTCTTATAAGCACTCAGGCATGCGAGGTCCATGATGTTGAAGTACCACGGGGCGACTAGTTGGCTAGGCCTTTTCTTGAGTGTGTCCCGATGCGCATAGACAATGCCCGCCATCAAAGTCTGTTGTCCCGACTTTGATCTCAGGTCTTGTTCGGATTTACATGTCGTAATGTTTCAACACTTGGACTGCCGAGTGAAGAACGACCAGATCACGGGGGTGGGTTATTCACTAGGTAGATCTCCGACAGCGCCGAGCCGCGGGGGATCCGCTGAAATTTCAGCGCTTAGTTCCGGCGACGTCATTTTTAACGGTCAACTCTAAAACCTTCAACCAGCGGCGAGGTCCAGCAACTCTCGCAACAGATCTGCCTGGAAATACGTCCTTCTCCATACCTACCTACCCAGCGACCAACCAACCTACACGTGCAAATACCATACAGGGGGGGCCCCAGTAAGGTGGAGAGAAATGCGAGGCTCAATCTTGTCCAATTCGCGCCGCAGCGCCCGTTGGCTTTGTGCGTCATGCCGAAGAGACATGGTGGCGACACCGAAGTTTGTCGCCGCCGTAGTCAGGAGACAGGCTGTAGGGCACCTTGAGAGAGGGACAGCGGTACCATATTCTGCGCCTCAGCGATGGATATCACAGACTCAGCCTGGGCGGGCTTCGACAGCAACTGAATCACCATTAGCACCGTTAGCGACCGAAATCCATCCCTCTCTGCAGTATTACGCCCTGTTTCCCTCAACTCTTGCTCGCGGCCCACCTCCCTCAGGACCATTCACAATTGACGTCCGTGTTCTTCGACGCGAATTTCTTCGCCTGCAGGCCGCAGCCCACCCCGATTTTCATCACGTTGCCTCGGGGACCTCGCCTGACAAGACTGCTGCGCGGCGGGAGGCCGAAGCTGCGAGCGCTCTGATCAATACGGCTTTCAAGACGCTATCAAACTCGCTCTTGCGGGCAGAATACCTGCTGCGCGAACAACATGGCATCGACCTTGCAGGTGACGAGCGGGGAACTGAGACGGCTGCTGATCCTGAGGTGCTTATGACGGTCCTGGAAGCCCGTGAGGCGATCGAGGAGGCAGAGCGGGAGGAGGATTTGGAGGACGTCAAAGTTGCGAACGAGATTCGGATCACCAATGCGGAAGAGGCGCTGGAGAAGGCGTTTGCGACAGGTGATATTGAGACGGCGAAATCGGAAACGGTGCGGCTGAGATACTGGATGAATATCAGGGAAAGTGTGAACAACTGGGAGAAGGGGAAGCCGGTAGTCCTGCAGCATTAGCAACCACAACTGGGGTTGAGACGGAACTTTTAGTATTTCATGTATTGTTCCGGCGCCTTTGAAATGTTGCGAGGCAAATCCTAAGAATCCGCCGGTGCGGCTTCTGAAGCACTGGAAACCGTATGAGCTGAGGAACTACCAGGAAAGTCAGCGACTTTTACAGGGCGGCAGACGTGTGAACTTTGTTCTTGGTTTCCCCCAGAATCGTACGATGTTTACGTCGGCTTCCGACCCCGCCCCGAAGCACGCTCTTCGGACAAATTCCTATCTGTGCTGCACAGCAAGCGAGGGGACAGGACAAGAGGAAAAAACCTTTGCAACTTTGCGTCTATATTTCCTGTTGGGCAACAGCTGAAGAACCACGTTAGGCTTTGCACAGCGGCGTGAGAAAGGAGTAAGCGCCTCGCAATCCGAAAAAAGCGCGTTCACTGATGTCCGCGCACCGCCTCTCAGCCCTACGAGTGTCGAAAAGAGGATGGCAAAATCAACAATCAGGCCGGACCTCTCAGCTTCTGTCAAGCGTCAGAGGTTCTTGATTGTTTGGGACAATAAGCCCTGGCGTTGAAACCGACGAGCTGCTCCCAGATGACTTCATCACTGCCTTGCTTAGCCGAGCGAAGTTCAGAACTACGATTGGGAATGAGCTCGAACGCTTAAGGATAACGCGCCAGTGGTATAAATCCTACGCACTCATAAAGTCTTGAGGCCAGCACCTGTATCAAGAGGAGCGTCATCAACATAACAGAGCCACCGCTCTCGTGAATGACTTTATCCCGTATTATACTGTCTGGGTAGCTTGGAAGCCGAGCCGAACACGAGTTGAACTGTGGAAGAAGCATATCCCATCGTCTCAGCGGGGTTTTCTTTACCCCATTCTCCATCTTGAAGGGCCAGATGTCGTAGGTCACACGCGTCACTCACTACGCCAGTCTCTGAATTACCTCCTCAAGAGCACGCCCGGATTCATTTTCCTCTCGGCAAACTTCCCGGTGCTTAAGCGGATTTGCGCCTCCTCGACATCGCTACGCCCGTGGGACCAAAATCGATGGACTTGCTCATCCACATATGTATCACAGCCGGCCCGCCGACGCCAACCGCTCTAGATCAGCTCACATCGGCGCTGGAGGCAGCTGGAGCTTAGGATGGCGGCGACCGGATATCCAAGGTCATCAAGGACTACCTTACGGCCTCAAACGTGCGATTAGAAATGCGACTACCTGTACTCACCTAGGCCCACAACACCATGACACGCATCCTAAAACTCCGGACCACGTTTGGGACCAATCTCGACATCAAACGTGCCGCAGTTGATACGCTCTGGGCGGCTCAGTCAAGCTTCTGCGACTCCCTCGAGAGCTACAACCCCCACGAGACACTTGGTTCCAGCATCATCGCCCTCAGTCACACCATACTCGGCGCAACTTGACTACATACGAAATCTCACTACTAGTACCTCCCCATGCCCCGCCGAATTCCATCCACGGAGAAATAGAATCCATTCTCCACGAGCTGCGTACTGCCATCGCTGACGACAACACCCCCACACGCGAAACCCTAATCGGCCATCTCGGTACCACACTCGGACACTGCTCCCGGCGTACCGTTCCTGTCTTGGAGGACAGCACAAACCCCCTCCACCACCTTCCACAAGACCCTATCTGGTACGAGTGTCTCGACTCAGGCCGTGCCCGGTTCCGCGAGTTCATCAGAACCGCTCTGAGCCTATCCCTTCGCTTAGTTACCACATGCTCCAATATTCCCAAAAAGAGGACACCACGTTCATCCGTACCCTTGGCGACATCCTTTTGGGCCACCGACGCCGTGTGCATCAATCTTGTCAACTTTCTTGGTACCCGCACCATGTGTGCCCGTTTTTCAGGTAGACGGCTGTTACCGCGCTCTGCTCTTGCATATGGCGAAGCAGTGCCCACCCGGGTTACTTGACCGTGCTGCGGTACCAATGGGTCTAGCGCGGTTCCAGCCGTGAGAGAAGAAATTAAAGAGGCTTTTTGGCGGTGGGTTTATAGGCATGGGCGCGAAAGGAGGAATGGGTTTACGGCGAAGAAGGTGAGGGAGGTTATGTGGACCAAATGGCGAGGTGAGAGGCTATGATGCGACCTCTGTCTCTCTTTCCTTTCCTTCCTCTATTTTTTTCACGGATCAAGGATATCAGTTTGCATTATAAAGTTGGAAGCGAATGGTAATAATTATGGGTATTTAAGGGACTTTCTCCTTGACTTTGTCATCTCGGTGTTGGACATGGGCTC
>Ga0247765_1000771_pt1 | contig 21452 bp, 18 predicted proteins | sample UWRJL106311C6_FD_179949 | JGI IMG/M metagenome (GOLD analysis project Ga0247765, IMG submission 179949) | Plant litter microbial communities from Arlington Agricultural Research Station in Wisconsin, United States - UWRJ-L106-311C-6 | ecosystem: Environmental > Terrestrial > Plant litter >... | reverse complement strand
AAAAAAAAAGAACAAGAAGAAAAAAAAGAGGAAAAATTAAAAAACGCTCAACACCCTGTGAGTGACATACCCGGAAAACGACTCAAAAAAGCAAATGCACAGCAGTTTATCGCAAACAACGCCAAGTGCACCCGTCCTATCGACGAAAAATACACACGGTAGACATCTCGGTCCCGAACCGATGTCGGGTCAGCATGTTCATGTTCTGCTGCAGGCCGATCGGGATCGGGTCTTGATCTCTTATCAGTGGGGGTGTGGGACTCTTTTTCGGTTTCCTCGATTTCCCTTTTGGGTTGGAGTGGGAAGTCAAAAGGGATGAGAGTGCCGTTTTCATCAATCTTGAGAACCGTGTCGGCGTATCGGGCGGCAAGACCTACATTCAGTTAATTGTTGTTCCTCTCGAAAGGCGCCTAAAGTAGGTTAATTACCATCCTGAGTCACTTGTATCACCGTCATGCCCAACTCCGTAGCGATTCCACCTGGGCCAAATAGTCTCTCCACCATAGTCTGCTTGGTCAGTCTGTCCACCGCTGAGAAAACATCGTCGAGAATTAAAAGGTCTGGACGGGTAGCCACGGCCCTGGCTACGGCCTATTACGGATCAGTTAAGCATCATCTCAGACTAGATTCCACCAGAACATGAACTTACCAATCGTTGCCTCTCTCCCCCGCTGATCCTCGCTCCTCCACTTCCAATTGTCTCTCCCTCATCTCTTTCAAGTAACTCCCGTATCGCACACGCATCTGCTACCCTCTCTCGCCACACTGGATCGTCCCCCGCAGTGCGAAACACATTCTCTTCAACACTGGCATTTTCCACCCATGCCGTCTGCGCACAATATCCCACATTCACCCTACATGTGCCCGATGCCACGGTAACAACTCCAGTGTGCACGGGAATTTCTCCAAGAATGGCCTGTAAGAGCAGAGATTTACCGCAGCCAACGGGGCCGGTTATGATGACGTGTTTCCCGCGGGGGATGGATAGGTTTATGTTATGGAGGAGGGGGCGTTCTTCGATGGTGAGGTCAACGTCGCGGAAGGTGATTATTGAATTTACACTTGTGGAGGAACATTTGGAGAAACCCTCGGGGGAAATCTCAGGGGCTGTGGTGGAAGGGACGGTGGGTGAGCCGGTAGATGTGGTGGATGAGCCCACTGTACGACAATCCACCCACTCGTCCCGTTGCAAAAACTCCCCAATCCGCTTTGCACAACCAATCGCGGCGCCGAGACTCGGAATCAGCTGAAAGATCATAATCAGCGGAGTCGCCACAAGACTTATGAGGATGAGGGAAGAAAACATCCTCGGAGCATCAAAACTGTTTTGCGAAGAGGTGGCTCCAATGTAAGCGCCAAAGACCAGGACAGGGGCAGTGGTGGTGGTGATGAATGCTTTTCCGTTTTGTCAGTAAAATAGTTTAATGAGAAAAGGGGGGGAAGAAATACAAGTCAGAACACTCCCTGCCAAAAGGGTCCGATAGTTTTTAGACTCGGCGAATTCCCGTAGACGAAGACCCTCGACAATCGAAGCAACAGCCCGGCTTGCTCCTGTCATCTTGACGGCCTTGAGTGACGAGAGCATATTCGTGGTCGCGGCGATGCGTTTCTCGGTTGCGGCAAGCCACTTCGCCGTTTGGCTAGCCATGTTTTTGCCAATAAGTAGGGATCCCACGACGGCCACTTTAAACAAGACAGATTATTAGTAAGGTACTGTTCTCGCTCTTGATAATGTCACCTGGAGAGAGAGGTACATACCCAGAGCAATCCCCAGCACAGTCATGCTCGGCGCACCAACCTGACGCCACAGCAGCCAGATTCCCAACGCAACCTCAAGCGGAGCCACCCAGAAATCATGGATAAAAAGCGTCGCGTTGTTAATGCGCTGGACATCGCCAATAACCAACGTCAGCACTTTTGCTTCTGCCTCTTTGTCTAGTCTCAGCCGTAACAGCTTCGCGCCAATGGCATCCACCAAGCCGCCGCGGATTTTTATCGAGTTTTTGGAGATGAGGTGGTTATACCATGCGTTGGAAACCTAGCGGCGCAAGTCAGTCGTCGTCTCTCCCAAGAGAGAGGTGCAAATGTCTGGTGCTGAATTGATACATACCGCAATGCCGAGATAAACCAAACCCGTCGCCCCAACCAACCCGTACCCCCTATCCCGGGATACTGCCTCTGCTGTACCTTGACTGGCCAGATAGGAGGTCAACGCCGATGCTAAAAGCGGCTGCGAGAACGTAAATGCCGTGACGCAGAGACGCGGCAGAACAGGGACGAGGAAATACACGCCGAGACAGCGAAAGGCTGTGCCAATCAGTCCATATCCAGAATCTTTTCTGTCATCATCTTGTTGTGTAGTTTTGGTGGTTTTGGTGGGCGACTGTAGGAGGTGAAAGCTTCTAGTAACTTTTTCAGTAACCAAGCCCCTGTCACAAACCCCTTGGAGATGCAAAAGTTGGATCGGGCGACGATACCCTGCGAGAAGAAGGTGGTTGATCCAGACGAGGAAACTTCTGCTGAGAAAGCCGGCGGATTCTTCTTTTGATATCTGTTTCTCCTTGTTCTCCCCGTCTCTCACCTCGTTGTTGGAGATGTTGTTGGAGACAGGGAGGAACCATCTCCGTTTGCTTGTATTTTCCAGAGCAATGACCAGAATCTGAACCACCAACGCTGCAAGCGCCGTTGCCGCAATATCTCTTTTGTCTTCCAGAAACCAATATGTGCGAACGGTCGCGGCTCGTAAGAGTAGTGCGATCACCAAATACAAGGATATAAGAAATGATGGACGGTATGTAGCCGTGTGCTCGAAGTGAGATAGGGGGATCAATATGAGTGCGGCCAAAAAGGATAGAACCGCCGAGGCGACCGATGCGTCTGTTTTGTTTGTGTTTTGAGCGACGAGGATGAGGAACGCTAGCTGTGTGGTAGAGAAGGCGACGAGAACTAGCTATTTACTCTCAAGTTAGCGCAATACCCAATGGCATACTCGCATAAATACATCATCCATCAACAAGGGGGATTTATTGAAAGTACAAAACTCACCAGCTTCGCCAGATACAACACCGACAGCGCCACCCTACGCGGAGGAGCCCACAAAACAAACCAGACCAACCTCACCACCGCTGCTATCAAAAACACCCCCGCCGGAAGGATGGTCAAGATAGTCTCTTCGAAAAACAGAGTAAAGTCAAAGCGGCCTCGACAAGCGTCAACAGCTGGGCCAAAGGCTCTTTCGTAGTCGTCAAATGGGCAAGACATTTCTCGAGCACAAAGAAAAAAGGCTCTTTCAATATGACATGTATACCTGAGAAACAGATCTTGGGTGTTGTACTGCTCAATGGACAGACAGTGGTGTCGTGTCCCTAGGAGGGGTCACCAAAGGATACCTCTTGATATCTCCAGTGTTCGTCGTACGTAGTGTCCGCGTATGCACAAGACTGCCTTCACCTTAACTGAATACCAATGCCAAGAGGATAGAGAGCACACTGTCCGTTTAGTAACGTGCCGCTCTCCAGCCGTCTTATGATGCAGAATGACGCCCCTAATTCGGACCCCAATCATATAACGACTCTCCTGCGAGGGTCTGGGTTAATATACCCCTCTAACCTATAAAAAAATTTCGGCGAGCAGAATGAGGAAGGCGTGCATATCAACACCTACCTTCACGGGATAAAACACGGTGCATCGACACACAACAAAGAGAGTCGAATTAGTACGATTATGGCAGACATTACGAATATCCAAGGACCCATTGCCCAGTAAGGACAAGAGACACACTACATCTGAATCAAAACGAATCCCAGTTCTCATCAAATGCCTTTAGCGTGGCTTTCGCAACAGCATCACCAAGCGCAATTCCAGGAACTCCGGCCAGGGTAAAGTGAATCTAAGGCACGTTAGTGTATCCTCTGCACCTAAGGAGGATGACTTACACCACCAAACACACGACTCTTGGAGTTCTCTTCAGCCGCTGCCTTAAGACTAGTAAAGGTGCGAGTGATAACACCCCTGTTGTCCAGGGTCGCGTTGCTGCTAAGTGTGAACTCAACCTTGTCACCACCGTTGAATGCAGTAAGAACAGCAGCAGCAGCTCCACCAATGGTCGAGTGGCCCGAGACATAGTCGGGGTGGCTTGGCGTGGGACGAAGCAGAGGTGTCCAGGACGGGTCCGAAACATTACGGCCGCTGGGGAGCCAAATATCGGTGCGCTGAATAGCCGTCACCGGACGCCACGTAGCGTAGAAGAACTTGGTCTCCCAGGCGGCGATGGCGGTGTTGGCAAAGGCATAGTTGAGCTGGGCGTAAAGCTTGGCAGACTCGACGACCTTGGTCGCGAGAGAATTCTTGACGATTAAGTGGGCAACGCGATTCCATAAACTGCTTCAGTTAGGGTACTGATATGCCGAGCGGCTAACAGAGAACTCACGTGAAGGATGACTCGCGCCAAAAGTAAGCTGTATCAGTGTCATACGCAGATCGCGCGGTAGAGTTCACGGAACCGTACTCCTTCACGTACAGGAGCTGCTCCTCATACAACTTGTCCGAGATCTGAAGCGGAGGCGGAGCCCGGTAGCCCGTGATATTGCGAACCTTGGCCCATGAACGGACGTAACGGGCTTGAGGATTGTCCGGGAGAAGGCTGCCTCCAGGGGTCTGCTGGTAGACTCCAGGGTTCTTTGGGCCGTACGCAAAGTCAACAAAGTCGTTGATTCCATCATCTGCACGGGCGACAGCGACCTTAGCGGCTGCCTTCTGTCCACGTTCGATGGCCTTCTTGCCCTCGGTCGAGTTGTCGGCGAGACCAATGGACGGGATGATGCTCTTCAAAGCGGCATCCACGGCGTTGTAATTCCGGGTTCCGTGATACGCCCAGTTGAGAATGTTGTGGGCAGCGTGCGAGACAGCCAGCTGCTGGGAGGCAAGACTCTCGTCCTTGGACTTGACGGCGGCCTCAAGAATGGCACCGGTGACAGCGGCAAAATACCATCCCGACGGAGGCGATTGCAGACCACCAATGATGGTGCCGTTCAGTAGGAGCGAAGATTGGTCGACCCTGATATTGTTAGCAATTGTACACAGCAGGTCTGCTGGTCTACTGCAGCGTATCTCACCAATATTGGACGATATCGCCCGAGTAGGCAGCATTGGCTGCTGAAGCAGCGCCAAAGACGACGAGGAGAGAGAGACGCATGTTGGCCGAGTTGCACCCGTAAAAGGCAAGAGTTACCCGAGACGCAGGAACCCGTCGAATCGCAGATCAGGGAGACGTATTAAAGAGCAGCGGCCACAGGACCAAGTATTAAGATAAATATTGGAAATCATTGGCGATACCTAATGCCCAGCAAAACAACGGATGGCGTCAGCTGTAACTCGAATTACCCAAGACAAAAGGAGCGGGGGCTTCTGGCCGTGTCTGGTTGCAATCACGCTGGGCCATGCAAAGGGCCGAGAGCTGCATTGCTCCTTCCCCTCATCGGGAACTCTGCAAGGGAAATGAAGCCGCCCCGCCCCCCACGTGCCCATCTGCCGTCCACAGCGGGATAGCCCCACGATGTTGCGCCATCCGTGGCGCCTTTTGGCCTTGTCGATCCGTATGTGCGGACCCTGACAACAGCAGGCCCAGGCCGCACATCATGAGCCCAAATCCAATCAGGAAGGTGCTGACTGCGATTACCACGGTTCGCACGTTCTTTTTGTATTAGAGTTGCACCGAGACTTGGGGGGGATCAACCCCATCCATCGACCAGTTCTCATCGTGTTTGTTAACAAGTCACGACGGGACTGTTAGCAGATTCACGCATCGCCATCGGCTCCCGCATCGCTACAAAGTTCCTGTCCCAGGTAAGACGGCCAATCTTTACGCGCGGACGCAATGGCTATTTACGCGGTGCATCCCCAACTTTTTGCTAGAGTCAGCCTTCTCACACTAATCGAGTCCGAACAATGTCCGAGAACACCGTAAGCTGGCTCCTGCAATCTGACGCGTCGATCCGTTGGCAGACGTTGCACGATCTCATCGACGCTCCCGAATCGGAATGGGCTGCGGAGAGGGCCAAGGTCGAGACCACCGGGTGGGGGGCACTGCTGTTGTCTCATCAGGATGAAGATGGTCAGTGGGCAGGGGGTTCGTTTGTCCCAGCTGACTTCTCGCGGGAGGCATGGGAATCTGAGGGTCAGCCCTGGACGGCAACTTTCAACTGCCTCTCTCAGCTCCGCGAATTCGGTATCGACCCCCAGTGCAACAGGATCCAACGGACAGTTGAGTTGGTGGGCAAGAATTCTCGTTGGGACGAAGGAGGTCAGCCATATTGGTATGCAGATCAGCAGCCACTGTCGTGATGTTTGACTGACAACACCCAGGGACGGCGAAGTTGAAGAGTGCATCAACGGCCGAACAGTCGCAGACGGGTCCTACTTTGGAGTCGACACATCCAACATTGTCAACCGCTTGCTCGGTGAGCGTCTCGAAGACGGTGGATGGAACTGTGAGAGAGCAAATGGATCGGTCAGGTCATCCTTCGACACAACCATCAATGTACTTGAAGGACTACTAGAGTATGAGAAATCCGGTCGTGGAACACCCGAGTCCATCGCTGCACGAAAATCAGGCGAGGAGTATCTTTTGAAGCGTCATCTCTTCAGACGTCTGACCACCAACGAGCCAGCCGACAAGCAGTATCTCTGCTTCACGCACCCCAATCGATGGCATTACGATATCCTCCGGGTTCTGGACTACTTCCGGGACCAAAGCATTTACACTGGTGAAAAGCCCGACTCTCGACTCGAAGAAGCCATCAACCATGTCCGATCCAAGAGAGCAGACGACGGAAAGTGGCATCTGGATCGCGACTTGCGTGGGCGAGTTTGGTTCAAAGTGAACGATGGGCCTGGTAAACCCTCGCCCTGGATCACGCTGAGAGCTATGCGGGTTCTAAAATGGTGGGACGGCCATACCCCGTCTCCGGGTGCTCTCTAGGCACAACCAGTCAGTCATGAACGCCGAATTCTACGCGCACCAGTCTGCACTTCCGGGCCGACAAATTGCTTCTTCAAACTTCGGCCACCTCTCGGCATTCGTGAAGGCCGAAATCGAATCATTTGTCGCTTCACCTGACCGAGGGCTCTGTCAGCACCCAGGTCACGTTTCAAGACTGGGCTTTCTGGATATTATGTCAAACTTTCTCAAACAAGCGCATTTCCGCGGCTCGTTGAGCTTCCGAGTAACTGGTTTGGATTTTATACATCTTTTTCCAAGGCCAAAGTGGCCACTATCCTATCCTTGTTTATAATATAAGTGTGGGGTTAAATCGCTTAATATGCCATGGCAGTGGAATAAAGTGTGGTGCGCACTTTATCCGGAAGCCTCCGCAAAACTGGTAGGTGGTGTTGCTACGGATTTACGGTTCGGACGCGAGGCCAAGTCCGTTTTCCGAGACAGCTCACACAAACGCTGCAAATCTTACGGGGAGATGAGGGGATGGTAAATTTTGGTTCGATGATTTTGATTTGTAGATGAGAGGATGGTGGATTTGGCTCGGTGAGTTTGATTTGGCGTCTAAGTGGTACGTACAAGTGTGTCCGTACGGCGATCAATGATCAATACCGTTGCGCATCGATCAACAAAGCGCTATAGTCAGACCGTCTGAGCTTTTCTCTTTGTTATAGAATCTCTCTACACGGCTCTTTGGGGGCCCGACTTTGAGGCATCCCTGAGGCATTATTCATCTTGAGTTGAGTCTCAGTAACGGTGATGACGACAAACGAGTCTATCCCAAGTTGCAGTTAACTAACTACCAGCCTAGATGCTTCGTAGGCAAGCTAAGTTGTCTAAATGAGCGAATGTGTACGATCTAGGTACTACTTGTACAGGTAAGGAGCGAATATATCCACCAGCCAACCAACCAAGTAACCAAGTAACCACTGCCATCTATCCATCCGTCCATCAATCCATCCATCCATCCATCTAGACCAACATGAGATCATCAACATTAAACCCTTTCATTACGCCACCACCCATGGCCCCGTCCCAGAAAAAGAGAAACATCAAAAGAACTAAGCTCTATCGTCATTCTTGCTTAAAACTGTTGAAAGGATCTGGTCTCAAGGAGGTATGCATGCCTAGTAGCACGCCCGCTTCAAGAGATGATAGCTACCACAGCTGGAAGCTAGCTAGATAAGGTAGCACGGCTGGAGAGCTGGAGAGCTGGAGAGGCAAGGAAGGAACTTAAAGCGTAACGCTGATAGCATCACCATTCCCCACCGCAACATTCAGATCCAACACCGCATCCTCAGCGCCCGTGAAGTAAAGACAGTTGTCAACCTGGAGTCCCTGACGGAAACTCACACCAAGGCAATCATTCAGACTGCCGACTTGCACGGTAGCAAGCACGCTCGCGGCCTGGCAGCGCTGGACGCATTCAGTTACGCTTCCGGTCGTGGTAGTAGTGCCGCCGGGGAGGGGAGACAGATCGAGGCCACAGCGGGTGGTGAATTGTTGGGTTAACGTGGTAGGGGTGTTGCACCCTCCGAGGAGACGGTCGACAAAGCCACAGGGGCCGAGAAGGTTGGCGAGAGAGGCGAAAAGGTTGATGTCAATGTTTAGGGGGGAAAGGTCCACGGCGACGGAGAGGAGCGGGGATAGACAGATGGAGATGTCGGGGTTGTTGTTGTTGTTGCCGTTACCATTGCCATTGCCGTTGCCATTTCCATTACCGTTGCCGCCGTTGTTCCCTCCGTTGTTGCCCCCGTTGTTGTTGCCATTACCGCCGTTGTTGTTGCCATTGCCTCCATTATTGCCGTTGTTGTTGCCTCCGTTGTTACTGCCGTTGTTACCATTACCGCCGTTGTTACCCCCGTTACCGCCATTGCCTCCGTTGCCGCAGTTGTTGCCGCCGTTGTTGCCATTGCCTCCGCCGTTTCCACCCTGATGATGATGAGTCGGGTCAGTGCAGTTCTCGGGATGAACCTGAGCCGTCAAGCAGTCCGGTCAGACCAAAGTATCACCATCATACCACCTCCATGTCAACTCCCAGCCCCCTCCCCTCCACAAAGTAAACAAGTGTCAACTTACATTGCCATTACCGCCATTGCCACCGTTGCCACCACTAACAGTAGGCGTCACAATAATGACCGAGGGCTGAACATTGATGACGGGATTGATCTGAGCATGGACGTCAATCTCGATTGTTGAACATCCGGCGAAGAGAACAGAGAGGTCAACCCGGCAGAGGCCGCTTCCGGGTGCCTGGAAGACGGAGAGGGCGGGAGAGCGGGAGATGAGAGACATGGTGAATTATCAAATAGGTACCTAGTCTAGGTTGGTAGGTGATGACTGATGTGGAAAAAACAAGAATGATCTGAAGCGAGTGGATAGAGTTGATGACTCTGTAAGATAGGAAAGAAAATGAACGAGCGACTGATCAGATGGCTGATGGTGAATGAGTGAGTGAGTGTGATGGTGGTGAGGACGATGAGAACCAGTTCTGCCCAGGTAGACGTCGCGACTTATATATCCCAATGCATCCCATCCACCACATGCATCGCGAGTCCGCATCTCCATCCCTGGACCTCATGCAACGCCAATGTGTTCTCATCTCGGCCGGACTGTCTCCCCCCATCCCATACCCAAGACAATCAGTGCAGCTCAGCCCGAGCGCACAAAGGGAGACGCGCAGTAGACACGACGATCACCTGTGCTCCCTCTCACCACCAACTCACCACCCACGTATCAACGGAAAAAAAAATCAATGCACCGGTGATTACCAAGCAAAGAACACGAAAGGGGTTGTTGCATCTGTCCGTACGTATGCAGGGCGAAAGGGAAAAAGCCCGCACTGCGGCCGATGGCGTCCCAGCCGGACTGGCAGCCAGTGGCTGGATCAAATGCATGTGAGAGTTGGCAGCGAGCTGAGGGCTGCAAGTTGGGGTTGGTGATCCTTTCGGGAGTTAGAAGAGCAAATTAAAACGAGAGAAAACATCGAAAAGGAAGAAAAGAAACCAAAAGTCTAGAAAGAAAAACGAAAATGTCATTCCTGCACCTACACCACTAAGGTAACCCCCCCTTCGGAACCCGCCGCCGAGGAATCCGTCTGTCCAACCAAACTACCTAGGTAATGCAACAGTATGTCCTCCTATCCCTCTCCCAGACCTGTACTCAATCAGGGACACCTTCAAGCCAGCCCATTTCCGCGCGGACCGATCGACGCCATTCCCAAAGCCATCTGACTCCCAACGGCCCAATGTCTCATCCCCCTGGGACGGCGCACTTGGCAGGGAGGGCAGGATGATGTCAACCTCAACCAGGCCGAACTGAGCCCCAGCTTCTCGCATATCCGACTTCCCCAAACACCCCGGATTGGTGCAACGGTCAAAGCAAGGGGTGCCCCGCACAACATAATGCCGTGATCTTGGGCGCATCGCCAAGCTTGCGGCTGCGAAAGACAGTGTCGATCACTGCTCTGCTAGGGTCTCCCTGCGTCAGCCAACTATAAGCCCCCAAGTGCCCGGATGTCTCAACACCCAGTTGTGCAGGAACAAAGGGTTCAGCTGAAAATGTCCCATACTTTCTTTTGCAGGAAAAGGGAATGCATGACCTCAAAAGTGTCCACAACAGGTAACTAACTCCACTGATGTTATAAGACATTATCTGTGAATTGAACCGCAATAACTCGACTAAAAAGCAAATGACCTGTGTAATTGAGCAATCGTCCCTGAACACCTCCCATGCGAGCTTGTACTGTGTAAATCTCGGTCAACATGACATGTGCTGAAGACAACGGAGCACCCAAAATAGAGGAGTGAAAATGCGAAGACAAATCATGCTAATCTCCGACGACGCGTACTCAACCCGATCCCGGACGTGTCTCTTCGGTGATTCCCGTGGCTGCGTCGCCCTGCTTGTCGCCCTGCTGTCCGAGATCACCCTATGCCACTCGTGCAGAAGGCTTCATGCCGCGTCGTCCCAACAATGTTGCACCATCAAGGTTCAACTCAAACGCCCCCTTCTGTCGATTGCGTTCACGGACCTGTTGCCGAGCCGCCGCCGTGATCGCCGCTGAGTGTTGTCCGTAACCCTTCTGCTCCACAGCAGCCGGTGGTGGGTGTGGCTTCCTCTCTCGATCACGGCCCCGCTGCTCCTGATCCGCAATCTGCGTCTTTCGCATACTTTGCTCTAGCTGCTGTGTAGCAGCGTGGTTGATCTTCTGATTGGCAGGGTCAGAGTCATCCGTGCTCGTGTCTTCTTCCTCCTCTAGGGTCTGCTCGATGCCTACCAAGCGAGACACACCAGCTTTCCCCCCGACCTGCTTCCGTCGTTTGCCCTCCTCTTCTTGACGGTGGACAGCATAACCAACGTCGAACACTTCGCGAAGGTTGACAGCTCCAGGAGACCTAAAGTCATAACGCTTATCGCCGTCTACAATTTTAGAGCTGTCGAAAGCCCGCAGGGCGCCGTCCGAGGGGAGACTTCTCCTCTCGTCGCGAGGGGTTGGTCCAGACTCCCGGACCCAAGGATGAGCTAGGAATTCCCTGATCGTGTAGCGTTTTTCGGGGTCAACACAGAGGAGGTGCGAGATAAGATCCTGGGCCGACTTGCTAATATCGTCCCACCATGGGGAGAGAAAGGTGAACTGGCCCTTGGCTACCTTTTCCGTAAGCACCTCGATGCTTTCGTCGTAGAATGGCGGGAAGCCGCACAAGAGGGTGTAGAGAACGCAGCCGAGAGCCCACATGTCGACAGACTTGGAATAGCGCTCATCCTTGACAATCTCTGGTGCGGTGTACCCAACGGTGCCACATGGCGTCATGGTTTGGTTGTCCCATACGATCTTGGAAAGTCCAAAATCCGCAATCTTGATCTGCCCGATGCCGCCACCGCCAATACCTTTAATGAACTCCCCCTCATCCACTTTGTCTTCGTCGCCTGGCTGCTTTGGCTTGGGATTCTTGGCAGGGACTACTGGGATGGGGTGGAAGAGGATGTTCTCCGGCTTGATATCCCTGTTTACAAGTTAGCTCTCGTTCTCTCAGCCTGCAGCGTGTCGGCCATACCGATGAACCACTCCTCTTTCCTCATGTAGATATTCCAACGCCTTAGCAACCTGTGTGATAACGTGTCGGGAGAGCTCCTCGCTGAAATAAGTCAAACGAACGATCTGGTGGAAAAGTTCACCCCCGGGAGCTAGCTCGAGGATGATAAAGTAGTACTGCCGAGACTCGGAGAAGTCGATGAGCTTGATAATATTTGGGTGGTCCACCTGGCGCATGATTTGCACCTCCTTCAAGATATTTGCCCGCTGTTAAATGGTTAATCCCACCATGCCTTCACCATATTATGTTGTGCGCTGCCAGCACTTGCGGCGTATGCGAGACAAGAAGATATAGAAAAGAGAAATTCTCGCACCTCTGCTGCTCTGGGAGCTTTTGGCTTGAAGTCCGGATGAAGATGTTTATTGCTCTAGAAAACGAGCCTGGAGTTGGTAAAAGGGAACTTGAAAAAAAAAAAGCAAACGAGACAACGACCAGAACGGAACGGGGAAAGGCGGAGAGGAAGTGCTGCCGGACCTACGGTCAGGACACATACCTGCAAATTGTTCATCTCGAATTTGCGAACAACCTTGATGGCGACCTCGCCAACTTTTCCTTCCAAATCCCGCGCTCGGTAAACGTTGCTGAAAGCACCGTCACCCATCTTCTCGAGAAGCTCCCATCGTTCAAGGCCGGGGTATCGCGGGAACTTGCTCTTGCTCGCGTTCTCTTCGGCCACAAGCCTTGCAATATTCTCGTCGGGCACACGTTTGCCTTTAGACTTGGAGACAGTCTGGTCCGCTTCGGCCCAGTGCGCGGCGACATTGGCTGCCTGGGCAGCGCGGTTCTGGGGGTCCGGAGCGACCGAGTAACCGTCAGCTGCGGCAAGGTTGTTCTGCTGTCGGGGCGGGGAATGACCGAAGTCGGGTTCGGAGGCAGCTAGGGGTGCCATGTTGTTCTTCGTGGCTTGTTGCTGATCGTGCGGTGGTGAATTGTCATGTTTTGCGCGCGTCGGTTCGTCAAGATTGGCGACCCGAGCTTGCTTCCCTGTGCCATGACACAAGACGTCAGTTGTCAAACAGTCTAGTTCTCAGTACCACAGGATAGTGCAACCAGGACGCTTAACTCGCCGCTCCCAGCGGCCGATTGCGGGGCCAGACTTACCGTGACGGATGAAGTTCTTGAGTTGTTGTATTGTCGACATTTTGGCGTTGGGGTGTCCAATAGACTTGATGTCTTTTGGCCTAGTGTAACCTTTAAGCAATGACGGGAACCAGGTGCGCCCGGGCGTGTCTCGCGGTTGAGCTTAAGGTTTGGCTAAAAAGCGGCGCGGTAGCCTTTAGAAGTTTCGGCAAGATCGATCGAGCTCTTTCCTCGACTTCGCGTGTGGCGGTGGGGAGAGGGCACGGCTGCGTTGGATGCGGGGAAGGTTCAGATCACCGTTTAGTGTAACGACCAAAGAAGAAACAGAGATGACGGTGCCAGCGACCGAACTTTGCGACGTGACGGCAAATTAGGTATCGCAGAGCTACAAAAGAAGAGAGCCTATCCGGATGACGAAGTTGGTGGACGAAATGAGACCGAAGAGGTTGGGAAAAAAAAATATGGGTTGCGCAGGAACTGAGGTTACTGTGGCTGTAGCGAGCCGAACCAAGGCACGGGCAGTGGTTATGCGATGCAGCTGGGCTGGGGTCTGCCGTGGTGGGGGCAGCTTGCGTTTTGTTCCGTCTTTTGTCTTTTTTTTGCTGCTCAGGCACTTGGTTTCATCATCGCTGTCATCATCGGGCGCAGGGTACCGACTAGGCAAACAAATGACGAACGCCCAAACAACCGTATGGAAGAAAACGCCCCCTCGTCGGTTGGGACCCTGGATCGAGATTGGTAAGCCTCCAGGAGACTTTCTGGCGCGCTTCTGAGTTTCTGCAGAATGAAAAGCCGACAAATTCCTCGTCCAGGGACTGGTGCAACTGGAAGATTGCAGCACGAAAGGAAGCCCAAGCAACCGCCTCATGTCCTTGCTAGCAGATGCACAATTTCCCTGGCCGGAGGCGGTCGAAGAAGACGCCCTCGGTGCTTGGCAAACCCCCAATGTCACCGAGGTGGGTTGGTGGGGCTCCTATGACGTAGTGTGCATTGTCATGCGGGCACGCTTCTGGGGTCCTCGCCGGTCCCCTGATGAAACATTCTGGCCATTTCATATGTTCCAGCTTGATTTCACGCCCAATTCCACTTGTCATAACCTGCCTGGTATGTTTTGGCGATGGCTTCACTTTTCATAATTTCCTGGCGGACTGGGAAAACCCTGAGACTCTTCTCTACCAAGAAACCCCATGGCGTTGGCTTGTGCCGGGTGATCCGAAACCGGGGTTCGTGTGTGAAGCACAACGCGGGGTCAGCTTTAGCGCAGTTGCCGCGTCCCGTGATGCATGAGCCACTCGCATCGTCATTCCTTCACTCAGCTCCGAATAGTGGACAACCGCCACCAGACGCTTCATTCAACGGTATTAAATTTTGCCGATGCCCGTCATGGTCCAGCTTTGGCATGGGTCTCGATTTGATGACGGCTAGATTCTCGGCCTGGTGGCCGGATCCGTCACAATGAAGACTGCGCTAACATGCTCGGGCCTCATGTTTGGCCCTTCAACCTCTCACAAACGCAGGGCTGCCCCTTGATCAATGACGCGGGGTGCGCTTAGCTGCGAGATTATCTCGAACAGCTGTCAGTACAACACTCTGAGCCATTACTACAGCGTACACGTGTAATCCCTTGTGGAAGGGATCAGAGACAAATTGGCAAGGGGCTTCGAATGGAGCCTCTGACGTCATATCAAATCGAAGGAGCCGCGTCGTTGATCAGGACGCAGATCCCGTGTCGCTGAACCGCACGACTGGATGGAAAAGGCAAATCTGCGCTTATCTTTCTACGGCAGTGGCGCTTCCGTTTGCTTTGACGATGACAGGCGGGCGTTGCATCGCAGTGCGTGATTAATCTCAGTTCAATCCCGTCTACACCAGACCAGAGAGGACTCCAGTGACTCCCAGCATGAACCCAGAAGGCTTGGCATTGTCGACTCTGCGCAGTACAGCTCCATTGTTCTGTACGACCTGATAAGTTACCACAGCAGAATGGAGAGTTTCGCAAACATTCTGCGCTAGATACAGCCCAGTTCCTGGATGATGGACACAAGGGACATAAAATACCTAGGTAGGGATTGCCAGGGTACTTTCTCGCCTCCGCAAATGTTCGGAGCGCTGTTTGTGTACTTTCGACTATGGGCCGTAGGAAGATAAAGGATGACTCCCTGAACTTTCACTGAGAATTTGTGAGCCGGAAATATACCACATGTTCTCTGCATCTTTTGTGGGCGGAAAACACAAGATCAACGCGTCATTCATGTTTTTGATCTTGCCCCTTGGGCTCAATGGTTGCTGGGATACCTCCTAGGAGTTGGACTGTAGAATCAATACATGTACTGGACGCTCAGACTCCCTGAGTAGGTACTTGCCTTAGTTTTCGGTTTGCCTCGGAAATCTCGCCTTTTCTACTATGACAAGCCGGCTGCCGTGGTGGAGATTGCATGAAGAGGACTTTTGAACCGTATGTGAGACCTGCCCAATGACTAGCAATATCAACGTGGCCACGCTGCCGTCACAATTTCCCTCGGTGAAGTGTCTGAAGAGTAGTTATATCTTCTCTGGCTCATTTTACATTAGATATTAGACTGGATTGGATCAACTGTATTGCACAAGATAAGGAAACACAATATTCTTGGCGCCACTGTCTGGTCGTGATGATCTTCAGTGGGGTCTGGTTTTGTGCATAACAGACCTTTTGCCAACAATCTAACCGCTGAAACACCTACAGCAAGACATGGCTAGTTTCAGCGAGACAATGCGTTAGTCGACATACTCACACGATAACCGGGGCCCAGGTCTTGACCAACTTCTCCGCTCAATGATTATTGTTCTCAGAGGTAGTCAGAGGACATTAGACCGGGCACATTTGTATCTCATGTCTTGTAGAGTTTGGTTGTAGAGGCTTTTTATTATACGTAAATCTGTCTGACAGGTAAATAAGAGACTTCTCGCAGCAGAAAGTCCAACATACAAAACTTCTCCCCCGTTCCTGAAACAATGACAACCGCTCTTTCTCAGGCCGATGGCAGTTGGACCCTGCCTAACGTGAAGCCGTCTCCAACCCCTCGTTGCTTCCCAATGTCATCAATGGACTACATGTAGACGAAGACGCGGACCCAAACTTCATTGTCAATCGAGACAGAAGTTACGAGTTCAGAATTAAAGGGCTAGCCCATGGACGTATCCGTATTCGTTCAGGGATCATGCCGCTCTTTGTCCTTGGCGCTTGAATGCGGGGAAGTCCGCGATGTCTCCGTCTCCTGCACATGGCGTGATGATTGGTCAAGCGACACCCAAGGGTCCACCGGGGAGTTCTTGTCCGTCCTGCTTATAAACAGATGACGCCCAAGTCTATTTACTATCTGTTCATAATACAAATACTTCGAATTTATGATTCATCCGAATAACTTGAATCGAAAACATCAAGATATTCGATCTTAACCTCCGTCATGTCGGGAACAACACGAAGCGTCCTCGCCATCATCGGCAGTGGAGGCATGGGCTTGGCTTCGGCTAGAAGGATGGCGACCGGTCGTCGGATATTCCTCGCCGACGCCTCAGAGAAGAACCTCGAATTTGCGGCAAGAAGCCTTCGTGACGACGGACACGAAGTTGAAACCCAGCAAGTCGATGTCGCCAACTTCGAGTCGGTCCAAAAGTTTGCCCAAGCCGTAGCCAGCGCGGGGAAGGTTGAGACAGTTGTGCACACAGCGGGACTATCGCCCGCAATGGCAGCCCCGGATCGCATCCTAGAAGTGGACCTGCTGGGGACCGCTAACGTGATCGAAGCGTTCCAGGACGTTGTCGGTCCTGGTTCCTCAATGACTTGTATCGCGAGCATCGCCCGTTTGGGGCTTCACCATCAAAAGAGTTGGCAAACCACTTGGCGACGGCGCCGCGGGACAAGCTACTTAGCAACGACGACCTGCAAAAATTCGTTGCTGCAAATCCGGCAGCAGCATACTCGCTTTCCAAGGCAGCCAACTTCCTCCGGGTTCAAGCGGCTGCGCGGGCTTGGAGCGCCAAGGGGGCAAGGATCAACAGTATCAGTCCGGGTGTTATTTTGACGGCGATGGTGCGGAAGGAACTCGAGTCGCCATCTGGTTCAACCATCAAGGGCATGATCCAGGGTTCGCCCATGGGGAGGGGGGGTACCTCCGATGAGATTGCCAGTGCGGTGGCTTTCCTGGCCGGACCAGACGCAAGCTTCATCACGGGAACGGATCTAGTGGTTGACGGAGGCTTCATCGCTGGGACTCAGGGTTTTGCATTTGGGGCGCAATAAGCTGTTCAGCAAAGGGGCGGAATGAGTAGTAGTAGTAATGGGGGGTGTGAGTTCATCAGCCAAAGTCTGTATCATGAAATGCATAATGTGGGAATAACTCGATGTTGCGTATTCGCTCGTTGGAGTTGGTTCCCGTGCTGTCGATGCGGAGGAGGAAAGTTTGGCGTGTCGTGAGACCTCTGTGTTCCTTTGGGAAGGAACGTCTGCCGTCCACAAACGCGACTTGACGCAATGCGAAATTTGAAGTTGGAAAACAACAACCAACATCGTTTCGCACCCAACATACTCTGCCATTTCCCCAGCGACCAAATCCCATCTCTATGCATCTCTCGGTTCTTGTCGGCACGCACCAAGTTAGACGTCGTTCTCGGCGGGATTGGCACATATCATGCTGCGATCGTCGCCAAGGTCGATGTTGAGCTTGTCGCCTCCAAGCCAAAAAAAAAAAAACAAGTCTCGTCCTAGAGAATAAGATTTCAAATGAGTTATCCCATAGGAGCGCGGTCCACGTCGCTACCGGATGCCTACCGGTTTGCCGTGCCCACAGACTAACCGAGACGACATGTACCGGGTAGGAAAGGGTGCCAAGTCGCGTGCAACCGACGACCTTGGTCGGACAGTGGAGTGATCGAACGGCGGTGCCAAGACGTCGACAACAGGTCCTTCCGAAAGAGCCTGGTCCGGTTAGATCGGGCCCAAGCGTGTCCTTTCTGGGCAGCAAATCACTCCATCCATACGGGTTTCCGGGGAAATTATCCGCGCTACAACTTCATTTGACGAAGCGATAACACCGTTATAACACCGCCGCCCAATTGCTACCGAGCATGACTGCCAACCCTCCCGGCTATGTGCCCGGACCAGTGAGCTTGCCTGGACATTTCCAGGAACGCGCAGCCGTTATGCAGACACTGCCGCAAACGTCGAGGGACCGTTTCGGCATTTGTGGAGTCAAACATATTGCGTGAAGATCGATGAGGAGCAAGCACGGAGCGACATGCTCCTCTCAGGCCCTGACGCAGGCTCGGCGGCAGGTCCCTGATGGAAGGGCAGAGGCCTTGTCGCCAGCGACGCGACTCGCTTCGCCTGCTGTGTCTCGGCATGCTCCCCCCATGGGGGAGGGGGGTTCCCTATTAGAGCCTCTATACCCTCTAATATCAATTGCGATGTCCCAGGCAGCCGCCCATCTTCCTCAGCGTTTGTAGAGCGGCCCCTCCTTGTATGTTGGCACTCCAGCGTGATCTATGCATCATCTATCACCATGTCAACATCCACAAGCCTAGCCAAAGCGGCCGGAATCTCCGCCGGCGCCCTCCTTCTCGCCCTCAGTGCTCCATATCTATACAATCTATCGCCTCCCCAGCTTATATCGTTTGTCGGTGACTTCCCAGTCCCCGACTACCCTTTCACCATCCCCTTCCTCCGTAACACGACGACGATTACCAAGACCACCGAAGATATTAGCTTTGTCTGCGATGCATCTCACACGTACAAGACCGAGCTCGTTTCGATCGACCCCTTGATCATCTACATCCACAATCTCATCACCCCCCGCGAGATAGACAACCTGTTGCAGACCGCCGAACCGAGGTTCGCACCGTCCCAAGTGACCAAGTCGGGCCGCCAGCAAGAAACATCCGACCGAACATCGAGCTCTGCCGGACTACCGCGCGATGACCCTGCCGTCATCTGCGTCCTACAGCGGACGAGGAACTTCCTCGGCACCATGATTCGCGATGGCTGGGATGAAATGGGTCCCCCACAGCTGGTGAGATACACTGCAGGACAACGGTTCAATGTCCACCACGACTGGTTCGACTCGCCGCGTTGGGCCAACGATGGTAGCGACAGAAAGTGGAACAGGGTTGCCAGCTTCTTTGCTATCTTGCAAGATAACTGCACCGGAGGCGAGACACATTTCCCATACGCGAAACCCATTGTGCCTCCTGCTCCCCGGGGCGCGCCTATCTGGCGTGGTGATGCACAGGATCACCGCCAACAACAACAAGAAGACTCCTCTGAACTCCGACCGCTTTGGCGATTGCATGAGGATGGGGGGTTGGCGTTCCGCCCGGTTGCCGGGAATGCCATCTTTTGGGTCAATCTCCATGCCAATGGGACTGGAGATACCCGCACAAACCATGCCGGTCTACCCCTAGGTGATGGGTTGAAAACAGCAATGAATATCTGGCCAAGACGGTATTATGCATACGAATAATAATGAATGAAAGAAACAGACAGGCAGGTTTCAAACCAGAATTTTTTTCCATCTTTCATCTTTCCGTCGACGACCAGACCTTGGCTCCGTCATACCACGTCTCCGTTACCTTAGCTTCCATCAGCTTTTCCTTATCCCACTCCATGTCGACGACAACAAAGTCCGCCTTGTGTCCTTGTTTCAACACGCCTATCCGATGGTCATCAAAGCAACTGTATGCCGCCCCCTCTGTCGCCGCCGCGACAGCTTCACACAGACCAAGAGCAAAGTGGGGATTCACAACAGCTTGCATCGCTGGCTCTCGATATGACCTCCTCGTCGTGCCGACATAGACATTACCTAGAGGCGTATGTGGGGCGGTTGGCGCATCACTCCCCAGTGCGAGCGGCGCGCCATGATCTGAGAATTCACGGTACGCAAAGGCACGTCTGCAACGATGTTCGCCAATCAACTTGGGCCAAGCACCGAGGATGGCCGGGTCAGCGTGTACCGGCTGGATCGACGCCGTGATGCGTCCTTGGCCAAGTCTGGCGGCATCTTCCTCGCTTGCCAGCTCAATATGTTCAACACGAGGTCGCCTGCCCTGTGTGACATGTGATGAGAGGACATCGACCACTGTCTTGATAGTGGCATCTCCGATGGCGTGGAGCGCAACCTGAAGGCCTGCCTCATCCGCCCTCTTCACGATCGGCTCAAGCTGCTCGGCTGTCCACAGCGGTACCTCCAAGTGTCTGTTATGCGCGTATGGTTCTGTCAGACCCGCGGTGCACGCATCGATAATACCGTCGCAGATGACTTTGACACCAACAATACGACAATCAGGTGTGGTTGAAGCGTTGTACTCCTTTGCCAGCGCAATCGCTCTCTCCACCTGTTCGAGGTTCTCGGCATCCGTCTTCCCCGGCTTGATCAGCCAGTATGCGGCGATGCGCATGGGGATTGGCTTGACAGCTTGCAAAGCTTGCAACGCATCCCATGCGCCTTGATCCATCGCCATGTCAACAAGTCCGGTATAGCCGGCCTCGTGGTACGCCTCTACAGCAGCCCGTATCGCCTCGGTTCTTTCGTCCATGGTGGCCACGCGGGCAAGATATGGCCAGACGTAGGTGATGTTCGCCGCCTCGCTAAACACACCAGTCAACTTTCCATCCCCGTCCCGCTCGATAACACCACCTGGCACGTCAACCCAGGTCTCGGCACCGAGGTCTTTGATACCCGCCGTGTTGCACCAGGCTGTATGCAAGTCTTTGGTGTCGATCAGGATAGGCCTGTCCTTCTCCCCATCGAGGCCGTCCAAATCTGTGGCGGTCACCCCATCTGGTGTCATGGAATGCATCCAGCCCCGACATAGAATACGAGGGACATCCGGGTTGGCAGCTGCATAGTCGCGAACGGTGGCTTGAATGTCCGAGAGAGTTTTGCACCGTCCGAGATCAAGCTTGTTAAGCGACTGGCCCATGATCATCAAGTGCATATGGCCGTCAACAAAGCCAGGTAGTACCGTCTGTCCCTGCAGATCCCGTACGACGATGGTGGAGTCGGCTCGTGCCGCGGTAGCGACGGGATCGGCTAACGAACCGACATGGTGGATTTTGTCCCCGCGGACCAAGAGGGCTTCGGCAAAAGTTGGGGGGCGGTCAAGGCCTGCGTTGGTGCCCGGTGCGACACCGGAGAGGAAGATATTCCCGTTGACAAAAAGCGTGCCTTGCTGGCTCATGTTTTTCGGGGGATGCAACCCAACGCTTTTACTGTTGTGTTTTTTTTTTTTTTTTTTTTTTTTTTGAAATT
>Ga0247765_1000770_pt1 | contig 21462 bp, 13 predicted proteins | sample UWRJL106311C6_FD_179949 | JGI IMG/M metagenome (GOLD analysis project Ga0247765, IMG submission 179949) | Plant litter microbial communities from Arlington Agricultural Research Station in Wisconsin, United States - UWRJ-L106-311C-6 | ecosystem: Environmental > Terrestrial > Plant litter >... | reverse complement strand
ATTTTTTTGATAATAAAAATAAAAATATTCATTTTCAAATTTTGTATCATAATAAAACAAATAAATATTTTATATACATAATTATGAAAAAACCTAATTACTTATAGCAAAAGCTATAAAAAAAAAACTTAAATAATATATTTATATAATAATTAGACTTAAATTAAAACATTTAAACTTAAAAATAATGAGAATTTTAAAACGTCATCCTTTATTAAAAATAGTTAATTCATATGTAATAGATTCACCACAACCTTCTAATATAAGTTATCTTTGAAACTTTGGTTCATTACTTGGATTATGTTTAGTAATTCAAATAGTTACAGGTGTAACATTAGCAATGCACTATAACCCTAGTGTAGTTGAAGCTTTCAATTCAATCGAACATATTATGAGAGATGTAAATAATGGATGATTAATTCGTTACTTACATTCAAATACTGCATCAGCTTTCTTCTTTTTAGTTTATTTACACATAGGAAGAAATTTATATTATGGTTCATATAAAGCACCTAGAACATTAGCATTTACTATAGGAGTTATAATTCTTATAGCTATGATGGCTACAGGTTTCTTGGGTTATTGACATAGCCCAAAATGAGATACATTCTTTTTTAATATATTACCATTTTTTATAGAAATTATAAACAGTATTAATATAGACAATCAAATTACTTTAAGCGCTACGATGGTAGTAACATCAAATAATAATCTACTAAAGACTTTCTTGGAAGAATATAAGTTAAATCCTACATATATATATAATGATTTACATTTAGATGAAACAAGAAAAATAATAAATAATGATACTAAAAATTTAAGTGGTATTTATCTTATATTCAATAAAGTTACTGGTGATTATTATATTGGATCTGCTTCTACGAATAAACTTTATTCAAGATTTTCTAGACATTTAATTTATTTAGTTGGAAGTAAAATAGTTAAGAATGTAGTAAAAAAGTATAAATTAAATAATTTTGTATTTGTAATACTAGAATTATTTCCTGAAATAGTAAATAAAGAAAATAATAAAAAATTACTAGATCTTGAAGATTTTTATTTAAAATCTTTACTACCTAATTACAATATATTAACAGAAGCCGGATCAAATTTCGGTTATAAACATACTGAAATATCTCGTATAAAAATGAAATCTAGTATTAGTTTAGAATCTCGTTTGAAACGTGCTGATAATATTCGTAATTTGAATAAAGGTAAAAAGTTTTCTCCAGAAACAATAGAAAAGATGAAAGTAAGTGCTTTAAACAGAAAAAAGCATATTTATTCCGAGGAAATATTATTAAATATGAAGAAAAACTCTAAAGTTTTAATAGTATATAATTTAGATTATACAGTTTTTGGAGAGTATTCTAGTATAATTGAAGTAACTAAAGCTACTAATAGTAGTATTAGTACTATACAAAGAACTTTAAAAACTCCAAAAAAAATATTAAAAAGACGGTTTATAATTAAATTAAAAGACGAAAATGTTAAAAAATAATGTATCTTATAGTCCCGTTAGTATTAGTTTCTATGCAATTTCTATAAAAAAATAGTTTTATCTTTGATAAAAGCAAGATTTATGTTATCTTGTAAACAAAACGGAATAACTCGACAGAGTTATTGAAGAAAAATTTTATTTCTTTGGCGACATTAGTGAAAACGATCAAAGAACCTTAGTGTTAGAGATCGTCAGTTATATAGATAATTGCGACAGACTGGGTCACTAGTGGGTAGCTGTAATGCTGCTTAATGCACAGTCGGGATTCTTAATCATGAAATGATTAAAAGAATATGTGAATTCAAAGCTATTCTTATTTTTTACTTAACTATAAAAAATGAATTTGTATGTTTTACCATATGGTCAAATGTCTTTATGAGGTGCAACTGTTATTACTAATCTTTTAAGTGCAATACCTTGAATTGGACAAGATCTTGTTGAGTCAAAAAACATTACAGAAGATATTTCAACCATATTATATACTGCTAGTATACTTCCTACTATAGGAAATGTTAGTATACACGCATTAAAAAAAGGAAATAAAGATAGAAGATTAAATAAAGAAGAATATATTTCTATACCTTCAACTTTTATTCAATTTTTAGTTGGATTAATAGATGGAGATGGTTATATTCAAATAACTAGAAGTACAAAAGGATTTATAGTTATTAAACTTGTTATTTCAGTACATTTAGAAGATTTATCTTCTTTAGAGTATATTCAATCTGTATTAAAATTAGGTAAGATCACAATTAATAAGGATCATAAAAGTCCAAGTTGTAAATTAATAATTAATAAAACTGATTTACAGGAAGTTCTTTTCCCATTGTTTTTACATCATAAGATTTTCTTCTTAACTAATACTAGAATAGATCAGTTTAATCTTGCTGTGTTAATTATGAAAGAAGATATAAAAATGTATGATAAACTTCCAATTAAAGAAATTCCTATGTTATTTAAACTACCTGAAACAGCTTTAGGATATACAAGTTTACCTTTCTTTAAGAATTGAATTGTTGGATTTACAAATTCTGAAGGTTCATTTTTTATAAAGAAAAATAATGATGGATGTTTTCAATTGAAACAAAGAACACATGAGTTATTATTTGAAGCTTTTAAATTAGTTTTTAATACAAATCGAAAGATAAATAATGAAAATAATTTATATAATCAATTTAGTGTTAGTTCTAAATCCGATGTACAGACAGTTATTAACTTCTTTTCTTTTTCAGGTTTACATCCTTTAATTGGATTAAAAAATATTCAATATTTTAAATGATTAAATGACTTGAAAAACAGTTCTCGTTATAAAAATCTTAATTTTCCTCCATTATAATGGTTATATTATTTTGAAATTTCTGTAAAAGATAGGCTCCTTAAAACAGTAATGTTTTAGAGGCAAATGGGGAAAATTGCAAGGACATCTTAACTTATTCCCTCCGTAATTAAGAATATTTGCAGCGAAGTTTAATTCGGTATTTTTATTATGATTAATAAAATGAATTAAGAACGTTCAACGACTAACAAGTGAGTTATACCAACAATAAGCTTGACACGATAACCCCACAACCAATATTGGTTGAAGACATAGTCTAAACACTATTGTGAAATAGTGAAGATAAGATTTAAATTTCTTATCATAATTAATTTGTTATTTGAGGAGGTTTCTCTGTGAATAATGCAACTTTAAATAGATTCTTTGCTTTACATTTTGTATTACCATTTGTACTAGCAGCTTTAGTAGTAATGCATTTAATAGCAATGCATGATGTTGCAGGATCAAGTAATCCTTTAGGTGTTTCAGGTAATTATGATAGATTACCTTTTGCTCCTTATTTTGTATTTAAAGATTTAATTACTGTATTTATTTTCATATTAGTTTTATCTATCTTTGTTTTCTTTATGCCTAATGTATTAGGTGATAGTGAAAATTATGTTATGGCTAATCCTATGCAAACACCACCTGCAATTGTGCCTGAATGATATCTTTTACCATTCTATGCTATACTAAGATCTATACCTAATAAATTATTAGGTGTTATAGCTATGTTTGGTTCTATGTTAATTTTATTAACATTACCTTTTACTGATTTTAGTAGAAATGCTGGAATACAATTCAGACCTCTAAGTAAAATCGCTTTCTTCATTTTTGTAGCCAACTTCCTAATATTAGGACAATTGGGTGCTAAACACGTTGAATCTCCATTTATAGAATTTGGACAAATAAGTACAGTTATTTATTTTGCTTATTTTATAGTTATAGTTCCTTCATTAACTTTATTAGAAAATAGTTTAATGGATTTAGCTACTAATTCTTACTCTCCTTCTTATAATAATTATTTTTAATTAAAAAAAATGATTTTAAACTATTTATAAAAACTATAAATTATAATAGAAATACTATAGAATAAAATTATTTATATTTAATTATAATTTATTATTTTATATTTATATCTATAATAAGTGGTAAATTTATTTCATATTTTTTGTCCGTTGTCACTTTTCACAAGCACCTAGGGTGAGTGGTCGTACTAGGTGCAGGGGAAACAAAAGTTTAAATTTTATACTTTTAACTTAAAGGTTTAAATTATCTTAATAACATAAAATAAAAACCTAAATATATTTATATTAGTTCTTTAAAACGTTCTTTTTATTTATTAATAAAATCCAACACCGACCACGACCCACTACGTACCGGTCAATGACAGGTGTGATAATAAAGTGGAATGAATATAAAGGAATTAGCTTAATTGGTAGAGCAACCGTTTTACACACGGTAGGTTAGGTGTTCAAATCACCTATTCCTTAATATTAATTTACATTGGTTATATATATTTATTGTAAAGCCTTTATAGCTTAATGGTAAAGCGAAATACTGTTAATATTTGGATAGATGTTCGATTCATCTTAAGGGCTTTTATAAAATAATATATAGTTAATTTAACTTTTATAAGAACTTGCTTATTCTTATAAATAAAAAGATATTAAATTTAATAATCTAGTTGCATTTATGATTTTAGCTATAAAATATAGTTAAAAAATTAAGTAATTAATTATTTTAAACGGTTGTAGGTTAATGGTAGACCGTTCGTCTTCCAAACGAAGTGTACCGATTCGAATTCGGTTGACCGTATAGAGTTAATAACTTAATTGGTAAAGGACTTCCTTGTCGAGGAAGTACATGTCGGATCGAAGCCGACTTAGCTCGATTATTAAGGAAAAGTTGTCATTGGTAGGGCGAGATATTTGCTAAATATTGTGTTTCTGCACCTGGATGTTCGATTCATCTCTTTTCCGTTGTTAAAGAACATTTGGCGTTTTAAGTTCCATTTCTTATTAGTAAGCTATTATTCCCATAACTTAGCACTCTCACAATAGTGGTCAGCGATATTTATCACGACCCGCTTTGCGACAGGTACGAGGTGCTAGTGCGAGGTACTAGTGAGAATAGAGTACAGATGTGAGTGTGAATACGAGTGCTAGTATTCTATGAAACACTGAAAAGAAATTGTAATTTATGATTCTAATTTATTGTAAATTAGAGATTATAAATCGTACTGTAAGTATGAATTTATTTATAGTTTTAATTATATATATTTATATTTTATGAAGAGTATAGTTTAATTGGTAAAATAGGAAGCTTCAAACTTCAAATTTTCAGTTCAAGTCTGAATGCTCTTGAATTTTTATATTTTGTGTTTATATTTAACTTTTTGGTTATAAATATGAAGTTATGCAAAACGATAATAATTATAGTTAATCATCTAACCTTTGTCACTCACCGGCACGTAATGAGTCGTGGTCGGTGCTAAATAATTTTTTAGCGCTTTGGCGACTAAAAGTTTTATTATAATTAGTTATTATTTAATAAAGGTTCTTTAACTTAACTGGTAAAGTGCGTTCTTGATAAGGATGTTATTCAAGTTCGAGTCTTGAAGGAATCAATTAAATTAATAATAAATATTAAATTGAAATTTAAATTCATTTTTTTAAAGGAAGGTTCCGTTTGTTGGTATGACGGGTTGAGCTGTAAACTCAATAGCAAAAGCTATCGAAGGTTCAATTCCTTCTCTTCCTATAAGTTATATAATGAGTTTTTTGTAACGTAATCACTAACCGACCACTTTTTATAGTGGTCGGTGCAAGGGAAAGAACTCTAAACTATAACTAAATTGTGTTAACTAAATTATTATAGTATTTATATAAATTGATAAATGTAATTAATTTACATAGAAGTTATATAAAAATTACAAGTTGGATTCTTGTACACATATTACAATATAATATCTTATTTCATTCTAGTTATACATATCTCCATTTTATTTATAACTTTTCTTAAGTTTAGTTAAAAAGAAATGAAGAGCTAATTTATACACTTACGGTCGCACCCACATATTGGCGATGAATATTGCCGACCACTATAGAGGGCGCTCACCCAGCAATTATCACAAAGCGGGTCGTGATAAATATCGCCGACCACTATAGTGAGAGCACTAAGTGACAAAAACAAATTGTTCATTTTTTATAAACTCAATTTTTATCCACAAAAAAGACTATTTTGATTTAAAATTTTATTAGTCATTGAAATGGAAAACGGTATTTGAGAAAGTATTTTATTTAAAACAATGTATTTATATATTTTAACTGAGAACTTCACTAATGGATTTTGAGATAATATCTTAAATATAATTGCCGTTATGTCTATATTAGCTAGTATATTAGTTATAATAAGCAAAAATCCTATTGTTTCTGTATTATTTTTAATTGGATTATTTTTAGGACTATCTTGCTATTTATTAATGTTAGGACTTAATTTTATAGGATTATCTTATATATTAGTATATGTAGGAGCAGTATCTATACTATTTTTATTTATATTAATGTTAATAAATGTGAGAGTATCTGAATTATTAAGTTACACTAGTAATAGTATACCTTTAGCAATTATGATTGGTATAATTTTTAATTATGCTATATATCCGACATTACCACAAGATGTTACGTGATTTAAATTTATTAATAATTTATGAAAATATGTTGAAGAAAATGTATTTTCTTATAAAAATATTAATGATGAATTAACATATGTAACATCTAAACAATGAGATGGAAGTTTATTAGAAACTTCTCATATTTCTAGTATAGGGAACATTATGTATACTAGTTATAGTATATGATTACTTATAACATCTATTATATTATTATTGGCAATGGTAGGAACTATTGTTATCACGGTAAAACAAAATTTATTAAAAAAGAGTAGATTAGTAAATTAGTAGATAATCATGAAAATAATAATTTAAATATAAACTTATAATTTAAATATAATCTTTTAATTAAATTATTATATGCTTTGCCATCATATAAGTTCTAAGTGCCGAGGCGCTTCGTGAGAAAAATATAACCATTAATATGGTTTATTAACTATGAATACTTCTAATTAATCTATGAATAAAATATTATATTTAATTAATGCTGAAATAGAAAAATAGTTTAAATTACTAATTATAAATTAATAGAATAGATTCTTAATTTAACCAAATTTGTAAAAAGGAGGGAAATATTGTTTTATAATAGATTTTTATAATAGTAATAAAGACTAATTTGGATGAATAAAAGTAGATTTTTTGCTAATATTATATCTATAGATAAATTTACACTTGTCACCTATATGCTAGATAGCAATAAAAATTCAAATTTAATAGCGCGTTAACTAAATGGTATAGTATTGTGCTACGGACACAGATTTATAGGTTCAACTCCTATACGCGTTTAGTTATTCATTACTATTATAATAATATGTTAAATATTATTTATAAAATTAAATTATTTTAAACATGTATTATAATTAGTAATAACACATGTAAATATATATTTATATTTATATATAAATATATATAAGCAGGTGTATATAGTGTAATATTTATTAATTTAAATTAAATTATAGAATAAATTTACTAAAATTAAGCGAATTCTTTAAACATATTATACTACTTGTTACAGTATTTTCGTATTAAAATGGCTGAGTTTATATGGTACATAACAGCAGAGATTTGTTTCAAACACATTCCTCTAAATTTTTTTCATTTTTTATATATATATTCATGTATATAATAATATTATTATTTTTACTTATAATTTGCTACTTTTTAATAAAATTTCATTATAATATAATTTGAGATTCTATTTGTTTATATTCTATGGATCCTAAAACAACGGAAATACTAGAAATTAATAAAGATATTGCACATTGACAGAGTGATTTGGAAAATCTTATGGATTTTAAAAATCAGCTTGTTCATAATTGGCAAAAATTAGGCTTTTCTCAAGAAAAATATTATAATGAAATGCGTGATGTAGAAGAACAAATAACCCAAACTAAAGAAAATATTAGCTATTTCATAAAAAAGAAGGTGGACTTACAACGTGAGCTAGATATTTTCAAAACACCTTCTGTATTAGGTAAAAGATCAGGTGAATAGTATATATTTGAAATTATATTGGGTTATATTTTCTTTCTATAAGAAAATTATTTAATTAGTATATTTTACAATTTGTTAATTATAATTAAAATTCTTATGTCATTTTTAGTATTCAATATTTTAATTCATTTATTTCTCATAGTGTAAAAAAGATTTTTTTTTTAATTTATTACTTAAAAGATGGTATTTTTTTAATTTATTATAAATTATATAATAAAATAGCTAATCAGAAAATATGGTCTTTTTTTTTGAGCTAAACTAATAAGAAATAATTCAATTTAGTGTCCGTCACGGGGGTGCTAGCGCTAAATTGATTACTTATTAAAATAGGATCATTTTTTTTATTCTTTTTTAAATTAGACGTTATTAAAATAGGAGTATTATTTTTAGTATTTGATTTTCTCGCCTCCCACATCTATGACGACCCGCTTTGCGACAGGTGCAAGGTGCTAGTCCGAAGTGCTAATGAGGTGACAAAAATTAAAACTATTTTCGTCATAGTGCCAAAGCGTAAACATTTTTAAATTATTAATGAATGCTATGTAATCCCATAACATTCTTTTTTTATTACATAGATATATGTAATGTAATATTTTTATTATAGAACCGATAAAATTTGATTTAAAGTAAATCAAGAGTAGTTATTTTATTTATTTAAATTATTTTATGTTACTTTCTAGTTTACTATTAACACCTTTAGTTGGTATATTTATTATATATACAAGAATGTATGATGTATTAACAGTTTCTACAGTGAAATGAATAAAAAGCGTAGCTTTATTTACATCTATAATTAACTTAATTATATCTTTTATAATTTTTATTTTTTTTGATTTTAGCAATAATCAATTTCAATTTGTACAAGAATATCATGAGATAAGTTATTTTGATCTTTACTTAGGAGTAGATGGATTATCTATATACTTTGTATTGTTAACTACTATAATTATGCCTGTAGCATTACTAGCTAATTGAACTTCTATATCTGATAATATAAGATCTTATGTAATCATTGTATTATTATTAGAAACCTTATTATTAGCCGTTTTTATGGTATTAGATATTTTACTATTTTATGTATTTTTTGAAAGTATTTTACCTCCATTATTTATATTAATTGGATTATTTGGATCTAGTAATAAAGTAAGGGCCAGTTTTTATTTATTTTTATATACATTGTTAGGATCTTTGTTTTTATTATTATCGATAGTTACAATATATTCTATAATGGGTACTACTGATTTCGACGCTTTATATAAAACTAATTTTAACTATTATACACAATTATTTTTATTTTATGGTATTTTTATCGCTATTGCTGTAAAAACTCCTACTATATTCTTAAATATATGACTTTTAAAAGCTCACGTTGAATCACCATTAGGTGGTAGTATTATTCTTGCTGCTATTGTATTAAAATTAGCTCTTTATGGTATTATAAGATTAATATTACCTATATTACCTAAAGCTTCTTTAGAATATACTTATATCATATATTTAATAGGAGTGGTTACTGTTATATATGCTAGTTTAAGTACATTAAGAACTATTGATGTTAAAGAATTAATAGCTTATTCTTCAGTTGCTCATGCAGCTATATATTTAATGGGTATATTTAGTAATTCAATACAAGGTATTGAAGGTGCTATTTCATTAGGGCTAGCTCATGGTTTTGTATCATCAGGTTTATTTATATGTGTAGGGGGTATTTTATATGATAGATCTCACACTAGATTAGTAAGTTACTATAGAGGTATAGCACAAGTTATGCCTTTATTTTCTATATTATTTTTTATTCTTTGTTTAGGTAATGCAGGTACTCCTTTAACTTTCAATTTTATAGGAGAATTTATGTCTTTATATGGTACATTCGAAAGATTACCTATTATGGGTGCTTTAGCTAGCTCTTCTATAGTATTTTCTGCAGCATATACTATGTTTATGTTTAACAGAATAGTATTTGGGGGTTCATTCTCTAAATTCTTTAAAGTTAATATTCCTGATTTAGTTAAAAGAGAATTTATAATATTATTATCTTTAGTTGCATTCACTATATTATTGGGTATATATCCTAGTATTGTATTGGATGGTTTACATTATTCAGTGTCAACTTTAATATATAATAGTTAATTATTAAAAAATAAAGTTAACTTTTTTCTACCAATTTTCATATTCATTTCGTTAATAGAGGTGACAAGAGTATAATATTACTTTAGATAACATATAAGCTGCTCCTTTCTCTCTTGCGTTTGAAAATAAATTACAATAACTTAATCGTTATAATAATATATTCAAAAACAACTAAATTAATTTAGTTATAAAAATATATTATTATATAATATAGTTTAATTTTTATTTTTTTCTCATAGTGTAAAAAGGATTAACTTTATTTAATAAAATTGTATGATTATAAATTAATTAATAGTAATAAAAATATGAATACATTTTATTATATATAAAATAAGTTATCATAGATAAGGATTATTCTTGGTCAGATTTTACTTATTATTAGTTTATGACCCTATTTATTTTTTGTTTTAATTGTATAACAATGTAAATAGTTATATCGAAGTTTAGTACTCCTGAATAGTCATAGTCACCAAAATGCAAGCACAGATTACCTGTCAATTGTCGCAAAGCGGATCGTACTAGCTGCGTATGTATGCCGACGATTAAAATTACCTGGAAAATAATGTTACTTTTAAAAATAGTATTTATTATAATAATAATGTGTAGGTTATTAAAAACAATATTTATATATTGTGTAAATCTAGCATCTAACTGACAAGTGAGTTTTTTTTTACTAGTCTAATTTTAGAATTATTCACTTTCACATATTGGTAAGCCAAAGCGCTAAAATTTTTTATATTTATTCTTTTTTATGATTTTATGAATTTATCTATTATATTATTTTTAATTGGTACACTTGGTTTCGTTTTAAACAGAAAAAATATTATACTAATGCTTATTTCTATAGAAATAATGTTATTAGCTATTACATTCTTAATATTGGTAAGTTCATTAAGCTTTGATGATATATTAGGTCAAACATTTGCTATATATATAATCTCTATCGCTGGTGCCGAATCAGCTATAGGATTAGGTATATTAGTGGCATTTTATAGATTAAGAGGAAGTATTGCAATTGATTTTAAATAATGTATTTAGCTATAATAATTTTACCTCTTTTTGGATCCATAGTTTCCGGGTTTTTAGGAAGAAAAGTCGGAGTTAGCGGAGCACAATTAATAACATGTAGTTCAGTAATAATTACAACCATTTTTGCTATAATTGCCTTTTTTGAAGTGGGATTAAATAACATTCCTGTATCAATCCACCTTTTCAGGTGAATTGATTCAGAATCTCTTAATATATCATGAGGTTTTCATTTTGATTCTTTAAATGTGTCTATGTTAATACCTGTATTAATTGTTTCTTCATTAGTACATATATATTCTATAGGATACATGAGTCATGATCCTCATAATCAAAGATTCTTTAGTTATTTAAGTTTATTCACTTTTATGATGATAATACTTGTAACAGCAAACAATTTCTTACTTATGTTTGTAGGATGAGAAGGTGTTGGAGTTTGTTCTTATCTTTTAGTTAGTTTTTGATTTACTAGAATAGCAGCAAATCAAAGTTCTATATCAGCCTTTTTAACAAATAGAGTAGGTGATTGTTTTTTAACTATAGGTATGTTTGCTATATTATGATCTTTTGGAAATATAGATTATGCTACTGTATTCTCTTTAGCTCCCTATATAAATGAAAATATTATTACAATAATAGGTATATGTTTATTAATTGGAGCTATGGCTAAAAGTTCTCAAGTAGGATTACACGTTTGATTACCAATGGCTATGGAGGGTCCTACTCCTGTTTCTGCATTAATACATGCTGCTACAATGGTTACTGCTGGTGTGTATTTATTAATGCGTTCTAGTCCTTTAATAGAATATAGTTCTACAGTTTTATTACTTACTTTATGATTAGGTGCTATTACTACTGTATTTAGTTCTTTAATTGGTTTATTCCAACAAGATATTAAAAAAGTTATCGCTTATTCTACTATGAGTCAATTAGGTATGATGGTGATAGCGATTGGTTTATCTTCTTATAATGTAGCCTTATTTCATTTAGTGAATCATGCTTTTTATAAAGCGCTTCTTTTCTTAGGTGCTGGTGCTGTAATTCATGCTGTATCGGATAATCAAGATTTTAGAAGATATGGAGGATTAAGACCTTTTTTACCTTTAACATATTCAATTATGTTAATAGCTTCACTTAGTTTAGTTGCTTTCCCTTTTATGACTGGATTCTATTCTAAAGATTTTATACTTGAATCAGCATATGGACAATTTTATTTTTCTGGAACTGTAGTTTATTTCATTGCTAGTATAGGTGCTATGTTTACTACTTTATATTCAGTAAAAGTTTTATATTTAACTTTCCTAACGAATCCTAATGGTCCTTTAGTTAATTATAAAAATGCACATGAAGGAGATATTTTTATGAGTCTACCTTTAATTATATTAGCTGTTTTTTCTATATTCTTTGGTTATATTACTAAAGATATATTTATAGGATTAGGATCTAGTTTCTTTTCGGATAATAGCTTATTTATTCATCCTAAACATGAAATTATGTTAAATACTGAATTTGCTGTTCCTACTCTATTTAAATTATTACCTTTAATGCTTACTATATCATTAAGTGTAATATCATTAGTTTTATCAGAATGACTTCCCAATGTACTAGTTAATTTTAAATTATCTAGAGTTGGTTATAACATATTCAGTTTCTTTAATCAAAGATTTTTAATTGAACTTTTTTATAATAGATATATAACAGAATTTATATTATATTTAGGAGGTCAAACTACTAAAGTTTTAGATAAAGGTTCTATAGAATTAATAGGACCTTATGGTTTAGAAAAAGGATTAAGTAATTTAAGTGATAATATAGCTAGATTAGATACTGGTGTTATTACATCTTATGCCTTATATATTTTAGTAGGTCTAATATTTTATATATTAATACCTTATTTTTATTTATATGATTTCAATTTACTTATCATCATATTATTTAATTTATTATTTCTTAGTGTAAATAACTTTTTGACTTCGTTCAACTATCTATCACAATACAATAGAATTTTAATAAAGTTATATAATATATTATTTTTATTCTATTTTTATAAATATATATATTTATATTCATTTTCAACATTGGTACAGAATTCTATTATAGAAAATTCTATTTTATTTATTTTAATTTTCTATATAAATTATATAGAAAATAATTTATTTTATTCTAAAGGTACCAAATTTATTCATTTTATTAATTTTAGATTTTGTAACATTAAATTACAAACTATTTTAAATAAAATATATAATAGTTTAGAGTGATGTTGAATAACTCCACCTAAACCTTATCCTTTCATAGTTTTACCTCTTCAAAGTAACTTATTTAAAAATTTAATTAAATTATCTAATATAAAAAAAGCTTGAAAAAATACTTTAAAAAAAGGTGTGCTAAAACTTTTTGGATGTTTAATTTTAACTCTTATAATTAAGTTATCTCTTTGATATTTTGTAAAGGATGTATATTTTTTAATATTAAGTATATCATTTAGTTTTTGTATTATTAGTTTTTGAAAAGAACTTGTAGAGATAGTATGTAATGAAATTAAATTTCCTGACCAATTTTTTTATAATAATAATAATTTAACCAGTTTCATTTCAAAATTAATTAAATCTATTTCAAAATTAATAAAATCTATCTTTAGATTAATAAAATCTATTTATTATATAATTGGAGATAAATTTCAACTTAATACTTTAACAATAAATATAAATAAAACCTTGATGTCTAAATTTAAACATATTTCTACTATCTTTAATCTTTCAGAAAACTCTTCTAGATCAAATCAGTTAAATTCTTCAGAAAATCAGTCTCAACAAGGAAGTAGTCAATCTCAAGCTAGGTCTGGAGTTTCGCGTCAGCATATAGTAATAGTGGAAGGTGAAAGAGGATCTAGTTATAAAGCTTGTCACAGTGTTAGTGGAACTAGAAATCCTAGAGATTATGTAGGATGATCTCCTAAATCTATACCAGAAATTACACCAGATCCGACGAATGTTGGATCTAGAGGGTATATCCAAGGAGGTCAAAATCAACCTTTTGCTTCTAATATTGCTCATAAATTGCTAATGACTAGAAATAATAGTATTCCAGCTAATTTAGATGCACCTTCAAGAAAATTTCTTAACCAATTTTTTCAAACTGAATATATAAATAGAGGTTTTGTTGATGGTACTGATACTAGAATTAGAAATGTACATTTTAATAATAGGACTATTAGAGCTCATTTACGTAGATGTTAATAATGGTAATTTAAATGTAATAATAAATACATAATGAATAGGTTTATATTCAATGGTATATATTTGATTTAAAACATTTATATAAATATATAATGGTAGCTTCCATTATAATCTGTTTAATTGTATATTGATGATATAGATATCATATCTGGGTTAAAGTTAAATACATTAATTTATAATTACTATGGTAAAATAAAAACCATTAATTACCTTCTTTCGGTAAAATAAAAACCATTCATTATATTTTTTCGATAAATTAATAGTACTTATAATTACAATAATAGTCATTCTGATAATAACAATAATAATAATAATTCTGATAATCAATTTAGCGTTAGCACCCTCCCCCGTGACGGACACTAAATTGAATTCCTTTTTTATTAGTTTAGCTCAAAAAAAAAGACCATATTTTCTGATTATAGATATTTTATTATATAATTTATTATAAATTATAAAATAATGGATTATTTCACACTTTATTAAAAAGAAAGATTTTATAGTACTTTTTACCTGTTTAAGATAGAAGTTATTAGCACCTAGTACTTAAGTAACATTAGTAACTTATCGTTAGTATCTAAGTGACAACTACTCATTATAATGGTCGATGCGTATAAGAATAATGTTCTTTATACAGATAATAAAGTTACTAAAATTAAGCAAATTTTTTAAACATATTATATTACTTGTTACAATATTTTCGTATTAAAATGGCTGAGTTTATGTCTAATTTGAATAGAAGTTTATTTCAAGCACATCCTTTTCATTTAGTTTCTCCTTCTCCTTGACCTATTTACTGTTGCATTAGTTTATTAACTTTAACAACAACTGGAGTTTTAACTATGCATGGATTCCAAAATGCACACATTTTTTTAACATTAGCATTTATAACATTAGTATCCTCAATGTCATTTTGATTTAGAGATATAATATCTGAGGGTACATATTTAGGTAATCACACTCTTGCAGTTCAAAAAGGTTTAAATATGGGAGTAGCTTTATTTATAGTTAGTGAAGCATTATTTTTCTTAGCTATATTCTGAACATTTTTCCATAGTGCATTATCACCTACTGTAGAATTAGGTTCTCAATGACCACCTATGGGTATAGAAGCTATAAATCCTTTTGAATTACCTTTATTAAATACAGTTATTTTATTATCATCAGGTGTAACAGTAACTTGAGCTCATCATGCTTTAATTCAAGGTAACAGAAGTGGAGCCTTATATGGTTTAGTTTGAACAATTATATTGGCTGTTATATTTACAGCTTGTCAAGGTATAGAATATTCAGTTTCTTCCTTCACTATTTCAGATGGTGTATTTGGATCATGTTTTTATTTTGGGACTGGCTTCCATGGGTTACATGTTATGATTGGAACAGCTTTTTTAGCTGTTGGATTTTGACGTTTATTGGCTTATCATCTTACTGAAAACCATCATCTTGGTTTAGAAGCAGGTATTCTTTACTGACATTTTGTTGATGTAGTTTGATTATTTTTATTTATTTCAATATATTATTGAGGATCTTAATTTACCTTTATTAATAATATTTTTGAAATTTTAATCTTTATTACTGAAAAATAAAAAAAAATAAATCTTTTTTTATTTATTGTTTGTTAATTAATTAGATAGGAAAATATATTAATATGGATGATATTTACTTTAAAAAGCGAGGTTGGGGCTTTTTATAATTAACTTGTTAACAATTTCCTTTTATAAAGTTTATAAAAATATAATAATATTAAATAATTAATATTATTATAATAATTAATTTTTAAAAATAATAAATGTTATTTATGTATTTCTTATAGTAATGATAGTATAGTACATATTTCATATAATAATAAACTATCCTATATATAAATATAAAAATAGAAATATATTTATAATATATATTTTTTTTGATAATAAAAATATTCATTTTCAAATCTTGTATCATAATAAAACAAATAAATATTTTATATACATAATTATGAAAAAACCCAATTACTTATAGCGAAAACTATAAAAAGAAAATTAAATAATATATTTATATAATAATTAGACTTAAATTAAAACATTTAAACTTAAAAATAATGAGAATGTTAGAACGTCATCCTTTAAAAAGAGTGAATTCGTATAATAATAATATTATTAATCAATTTAATAATAAACAATTTAATAGTAGTCAATGCATTAATAAACAATATAGTATTAGTCTAGATAAGAATAGAAAAGGGATTAATTATAGAATGTTTAGCACTAGTCCTAAACAATTTTATAAAAATGATAGCTTAAATAAAAATGTAAATAATACTTTAGATAACCTTGATAAAGAAAGCCTAGCGAGCAAACGATCGTGAGAGAGTTCTCTGCAAAGAAAAGAAGCGGGTGAAAAATTAGATTCATTAACTAAAAATCCTGTGAATTATCAAGAGGAAATGGGTAAACAAATACATATTTATAAAAAAAAGGGGGAAAATAATCCTTCTGCTAGTAATAATTCTGATAATAATACTGATTGAATGGAAAATGAAGATTCATGAAATCTATCATCATTATATGAAAGTAATATTAATTCTTCTGATAATTCTAATATAGATTATACTACAACCGTTTCAGAAAATTTACATACAAGTTCATTGTCTGAATTAAATATAGAAAAAACGGAACTTGATGTAGACGAAATTGAAACTGAAATCGAACCATATATCAATAATGTTGATTATAATGCGGAGACATGAGATATTACCTCCATAATAAATAATTTTATAGAATATTATTTAGCAGAAGTAACTTCTATAAATGATATCCATGATTTAATTAATGTATTAATTGGTATATATTATATCATAAATTATCTTGATCAAAATAAAGAGTCTAATTCCGTTAAAAATAAAGTTTCAAATAAAAAATATCACTTGAATAAAACCAAATTAACAAATGCTAATTATTTTATAAATATTGGATTACCTAATAATTTAAATAATAATTATTTGAGTTATTTAACTGATATATCAATAAGAAGATCTGATATAATAGTTAATATGATGAAAATGGATAATTCAGACCTTTTTACTTACAGAAAGTTTACATCATGATATGCAGAGTGTTTAAATAAATTACATGATATAGGATGTTGAGATGTACATTTGAAAGAATATAGTAAAGCGGTTTTAACAGATATAAATACAGAAGGTTCTAAATTAGGAAGTATACATTTTACATACGACCCAAAGAGTTGAGAAGTTATCCTATGATTAGAAATAACATTAGTGAAGGGTAAAGGTAAAGGTAAAAGGTCAGAAGGATCTTCTTCTAGCACTGGGTCAGAGATAAGTACAACTTTTAGAATACCTATTAAGTCCAATTCTGATTTATTCACTGTACGTCATTTTCTTCCTAGAAATGTTACTACAAAATCAGGATTAAATAAAATAGATAAAACTGCTTTTTATATTGCTGAATATATTTTTAATATATTTAAAGAAATGCATTCTTTAAGAAGGAAGCTTGATAAATATAATAACAAATTAAAAAGGTCTACTCATCAACAGAAGAATTATCAGCAAACAATGCTAAATAAATTAAATATTAAATGACTCCAACTTTATACTAATATAGAATATGAATATATAAAATACAATGATATTAAAGGACATAAAAATATTAAAATTGCACAAGTATTAGGTATAAATTTATTTTCTGACATTAAACCAGGTCCAATTTATACTGGAGTATCTACTAATATTTCTTTAGATCCTAGTGGATCTACTAATATTTCTTTAGATCCTAGTGTATCTACTAATATTTCTTTAGATCCTAGTGGATCTAATAATGTTATAAGTTATGATTTAATAAATCCTAATTTAGCTTTAGATACTACTGCATTTGATACTACTGGATTAGATACTACTGGATTTTATAATTTACCTTTAGATACTACTGGATTTGATAATTTACCTTTAGATACTACTGGATTTGATATTACTGGATTTGATATTAATGCATTGGATACTACTGGATTTGATATTACTGGATTTGATATTAATGCATTTGAGAATTTACCTTTAGATACTAATGTACCTATAAATACTAATGTACCTTTAGATATTAATGTACCTATAAATACTAATGTACCTTTAGATATTAATGTACCTTTAGATATTAATGTACCTATAAATACTAATGTAGATATAAATACTAATGTATCTAATAATTCATCTATAGATAATATGAAGAATTACATAGGTATAAAACCATTTTTATAAAACTTATTAAGTGATTATTTAGTTAATTGTGTTAATTATATAAACATTGTTAGTTAAACTATATCAAAATATATGTTAAAAAAAATAGTTTTTATACTTAAAAAATGTAATTAATTTTAATGTTGTGTTAATAATTCTATTTATATGTTAATACTTACACATTATGATTGGTACAACTTTCTTAGCCGTTGGATTCTGACGTTTATTAGCTTACCATTTAACAGAAAATCATCATCTTGGATTAGAAGCGGGTATTTTTTATTGACATTTTGTTGATGTAATTTGATTATTTTTATTTATATCAATCTATTACTGAGGATCATAATTTTATTATTAAATTTTATTATTAAATTTTAATAAATAGTAATTATACAATCAATAGTTAATAATTATTGATAAAGGAGGATATATTTATAAGGTCGATATCCACTTAATAAGGCGGGGTTGGTGCCTTATTTTTATTAACACAAGTAAATTACAATAATAAGTAATATAATTACTATTACAATAATTAATTAATAAGTAATATAATTACTATTACAATTATTATATATAATAATAAAATTATAATTATAATTTGTATTTCTACATATAATAACATGTAAATAATATGTTTTTTTAAGTCTATAAACCACTAGTACTTCGCACTAGTACCTTGTACCTTGCACCTGTCGCAAAGCGGGTCGTAATAAGTGATAAGTGACGGTGATAGTAACGGTGATAGTGATGATGACTAAAAAATGGTAGTTAACTCTTTAATATCGTTAATTACAAAATAGTTCACTGGGGGTGGTTAAAATCTCCAAATTTGGTTTTACTTTCATTTTCGTTTTCTGTATAAAATAAATATATATATGAATTATATCATTAACAGTTTAGCTTTATTTACCAATAATAATATTATGAATACCTTTATTTCTCCTCTTGACCAATTTGAAATAAGAAATCTTTTAAGTTTAAATTTACCTATATTAGGTAATTTAAATATATCATTTAGCAATATAGCATTATATTTGACTATAGCTGCTTTTTTAAGTTTTACTTTAACTTTATTAGCTACAAATTATAACGTATTAGTAAGTAATAATTGATCTATAGTTAAAGAAACTATTTATTTTACAGTATACAGTATAGTAGTAAATCAAATCAATTCAAAAAATGGACAAATATACTTTCCATTTATGTATGTGTTATTTATATTTATTTTAATAAATAATTTATTAGGAATGGTGCCTTATAGTTTTGCATCAACTAGTCATTTTATATTAACATTATCATTTAGTTTTACTATAGTTCTTGGTGCAACTATACTGAGTTTCCAAAAACATGGATTAAAATTCTTTGCATTCTTTGTACCTGCTGGTTGTCCTTTGGGTCTTGTACCTATGTTAGTATTAATTGAATTTATATCATATCTTGCTAGAAATGTTTCATTGGGATTAAGACTTGCAGCGAACATACTTTCGGGGCACATGTTACTTAATATATTAAGTGGCTTTACATTTAATATAATGGCCTCTAGTATAGTATTCTTCTTTGTAGGTTTATTACCATTAATATTTATTATAGCATTCTGTGGTTTAGAGTTAGGTATAGCATTTATTCAAGCCCAAGTTTTTGTAGTTTTATCTTGTTCTTATATTAAGGATGGATTAGAATTACATTAATTTTAACAATACAAATAGTATAAAGTTCAAACTTTTAATATCACTGTGAAATATAGATCTATATAATAAAAAATATGACTATGAATTTTAACTTTTTCAATAAAACTAACTTTTTCCAAAATCCTAACTTTTTCAATAATACTAACTTTTTCAATAATACTAACTTTTTCAATAATACTAACTTTTTCAAAACTATTCCTTATTTCAAAACTATTCTTCTTTTTATTTTTTCTTTCATTATACTTAGCTATATTGCGGCTTATTTATATGGGATTATTAAAATAATTCCGTTACTAGAACAAGTTTTTCTTTTAACTTATCTATTTATTACTTTAATTTACTTAAATGATGTTAAACTATTCGATTATATCTTAATAAAATATCATCATCTTATACCTATCTGAATAATAATGATTAAAATTTATTTTATAATCCCAACTTATTTGTCTTATAATTTATTTTTACTTTGAGATTTGGTTGTACTGTTTGAAGACAATTATATGGTAATGATGAATCCTGGTAATAATCCATGAGATTGATACTTTGGTGCAGGTCCTAGCGGATCTAATAACTTTGGAGGAGCCGGTGGATCTAGTGGTTCTGGTGGTCCTGGTGGTCCTGGTGGACCTGAGGGATTAGGCAATGCTTATCCTGCTGTATCTAACAGTGGAAATTCTAATAACTCAGAACAAGCTACGGTTCCAGCATCAGCTACAGTTCCAACACCGGCACCGGCACCAACACCAGGACCATCAACAGCAACGGCGGCTAATTTAGCTCCGGTTGTTTATGACCCTAGTGGTACTGTGCCCCCTAGCACTACCAGAGAATTATATCGTCTTATAAGACATAGAGTTGATTATCAAATAAATGTTAGAGGTCTTTCTAACGTCACTGTTACCACGATATTTGCTAAAGATGATATTGTAAATAGGATAGCTAAAGAAATGTTATTTGCATACATTTTCGATCATAGACAACAATTACCAACGGCCTATAGAGCGTTAAATCTACCAGATGGTCCTATACGGTGACATTATGTAATTGTTAATCATGGTTCTCCTCTGATGAAGGTACTTAGAAGAAATCCTTAATATATATAAATATTATATATATTTACGTAAAGTCTTTTCTGAAAAAAAAAAAATTAAATTTTTATAAAATTTTTTTT
>Ga0247765_1000769_pt1 | contig 21466 bp, 22 predicted proteins | sample UWRJL106311C6_FD_179949 | JGI IMG/M metagenome (GOLD analysis project Ga0247765, IMG submission 179949) | Plant litter microbial communities from Arlington Agricultural Research Station in Wisconsin, United States - UWRJ-L106-311C-6 | ecosystem: Environmental > Terrestrial > Plant litter >... | reverse complement strand
ATCGAGCAACCGCCTTCTTCCAAGTAGCCGCCGCATACCTGGTCTCAGCCACAGTGGCAGCGCCCTTGGCGGGTGCTATCATGACCGTGAGCGACTGGATAACTCTGATTATCTCTTTAGTTATGCTCATCTTTGGGCTCCTCGTCAGCATGATCATGCCCGAGACAGTGTCGCTACATGGCCAACGGGAGAGGAATCCGCGACGGCGAGCCCGAGAGTCAGAGGATGTCGATGACGGGAATGATGGCGACGACGAGGCCGACCACGACAGCGAAGAGTCGCCAACCGCCAAACGCTCCTTTGCCCAAATTCTCAAGCACAAGATAGATGAGGCACTCGGCGACGTCAAAGACTTTGTCCTTGGCAACAAACGGCTGGCCTTCCTGTTGTTACCTGTCATGTTCGTGGTCCTTGGCAAGTTCGTCCAAGAGATGCTGTTACAATATGCAACCAAGCGCTACGGCTGGAGTTGGTCTAGAGCTACGTTGCTCTTGACGATTCGGGGTGCCACCAGTCTTGTTACTCTGCTAGTGTTGCTCCCCTTCGCCAGTTGGTTCTGCCTGTCTCGGCTGGCCATGTCTGGTGTCTCCAAAGATATTCAGCTGGCAAGACTCTCGGCAGCGATTTCGGTAGCAGGCTGCTTGATCATCGCTGTGGCGGCGAATGGTTACGTTGTCGCTGGCGGCATCATCGTCCTATCACTTGGTGCTGGGGTAAGCGGTCTGATCCGGTCTCTGCTGAACTCGCTTGTTGAAGAGCACCACATGGGCATTGTCAATTCACTGGTGGGTTTCATGGAGATGCTAGGCATAATGGTAGCCGGTCCGCTTCTTGCCCAGAGTCTGAGCACGGGGATGCGGCTCGGCGGTGCTTGGATTGGGCTCCCCTTTTTGGTGTCTGCCGTTTTCATGGCGTTTGTAACAATAATTCTTTGCATTTTTAGGCCGCCACCAGGCCGCTCGTAGGCTGTGATTGAGCATGGTGGGGTATCAGGGCGAAAAAGTGGGCGTCTAGAGGATTGATGGAAGGTCCTATTTCCAGAACATGTTCTCGATAGCGGGGTGACGGAGTTGCGGAGTGTGAGTTTGAACAATATTTCTTTTAGAACGTGCGTCTCCTCGAGATTAGCATTGGTGTGATGCAAGCGTGGTAGGCGCGTCATGCGTCGCGACTGCCGCTCTTTTCCCAACGCGTCTGCTAAAAATCCTGCAAAACCTGAGATATGCCGTTTCGAAACACTATCACATCCTTGTTTTCCTGCTCATCGCCGCACACAATCAGCGCAGTCCATCGTGGTCGACAAACACACACCTGATCAGTGTGGTTCTGACATCATCTTCCTCCGATCGCAATGAGCGGGAAGCAACGTGCAGTTTCATGTTTGCGTGGCAACGCTGCGACATCATCCCTTCCCAGGAAATGCACAGGGCAGATCGTTCCCCCTCGGCCCGCTGCAAGGGACCGTGACTTGGGCGCGTCCCTCCATCCCGATTCGGACCTCAGCTCAACCTTACCCCCTGAGTGAACCACCCGCGCTGAGGACGCTTGGCGCCTCGCCAACCCAGCAGGGGAGCGCAGAGATAGCGTCTTTGCTGTGCTCAAAGCCATGATGCTCCTTTTACAGCGCACGAGGGCACTCATTTCCCGTCAAATCATTCGCTGTGGGACATGGGATGTGATGGGACTTTTGGGGCCGCCATCGGAACCGGAATGGCACCACTGGTTTTCTTGTGTAGACGGCAACCCAGTGGCAAGTGTGCCTTTGTGTTGGGATATCGGACCCCTGTCCACCCCTCCCAAGACGCTAACTTATCCAGGATTCTCGCGAATCTCCACAACTGGGCTCCCAAATTCTCCTTTCCTTCTCTCGGTTTTGCGCTTGTCATTTCTCCCACTGTTGTCCTGTTGCCTTCTGCTTCTGCTCTGCGCGTTTGTCTGTCGCTGTTGTCGCCGGCGTAGCCGAAGTGTCGTTCCTTACCCTACGTTCGCTTTCCAGTTGCTCTTATTCCTTCTGTATATCCTGTTGTTTTTTTCAAAGTAATTGATAGCCATCAGGCAGTTGCACTGACTGATCACGGCCTCAACCCCACCACCCCTTTTCTTCGCTTAAGCCGGCATCACAGCCCTTGAAGACTGCTGAATCCCTGGGCTTGGTCGCTGCCGTCCCATTTGTTGGATTCCCTTCCTCCGATATGATTTTGTAGCCGTGTTGGAGGGTTAGGATCTCATTCCGCACGGCCCACGCCATTCTCGAACTCAAGTTGGCAGCGTGTAACTCTTGAGGTTGGTGAAGCGTGAAAGAGAAGTCACGGGGCCAGCTGACCATACCGACTTGCAGTAGTCGTGTGCGTTCGGCAAACATCTTGTCATCATGGTGTCGTTTTTTGGCCTGAAGTTTGGAGACAAGAAGAGGTGAGCATGTCGGTGCTCTGTGTTGTAGGAGCGCCACCAACCACTGATGATCCAGGAAACCGGATGTCAAAAGTCCTGGCGTCGAGCAGCAGCAATGGAAGAGAATCGACCAGAACGAGTTGGGGGAGGGCCAGTTCTTTGGACCGCACAAGAAAGCGGCCGATGCCGGCAGCATTCGATCTGTCACGCCCCTGAGTGTTGAGCGCCCGATCCGCAATAAATCCCCCTACGCACAGGATACGCACAATCTGGCCGCGGCGAGCATGTTCAACCTCTCGAATCCTCCTTCAGGGCCCAGCCTACGACCTCACGCTTCCGAAGCCAACATGCGCGGGCGATTTGGGGCTAATAACGGGTCGTCTCTCAGCCTTGCCGCTCCCGCGCCAGCGTTCAGCTCCAACTACCGCAAAGGCAACAGTTCTTCGAGCAGTTTAGCTCTCCCGGGGCCCGGGTTCTCTTCCAGGTTTGGGACTCAAAATAGCTCCTCGGTGAGCCTCGCTCTGCCTGGTCCCGTAGGTGGATCGCGACCCGGAACGCCTAGTGGAAGGACCAAGGATTGGGTAAACCCGCTTGACGTACACTTTGCGAGGAAGACACCCTCTCCTTTGCCTCTTGTGAGGTCACCCACGGGCGCGCCCGAACTCCAATTGCCGCCAACGCCGAGGGAGGAATCTGAAAATGGGTCCATTTTCGGCGCCGAGGCAGACGATGTTGTCGATTCAATCATCCAGGCCGTCAAGATGGGGGAAAAGATGGCTGATGAACAGGAGAAGGAATCGCGGAAAAAGCAAGAGATGGGACGGCTCGAGAAGGAAAAACTCGAACGTCAGCGAGTAGCAGAAGCCAGAGTCGTAGCTAACCCGCCTCCGCAGCAAGAGGCTCGACCACGCCCGCAACTGAGGGCACAGATCGACACGCGATCCCCAGGACAAGACCCGCCCGCTATGAGCCCCAGCGTGGAAAGCCCCGTATTCAGGGGAAACATTGATGAGAGGCCGGGCAGTAGGAACGGCATGGTGTTCGGTGACGAAGAAGGCCCTGTGAGCCGCAGCGGTATTTCCGGGAATGGCTCGAGGCCACAAGGCCGGCCTAATGGATCGCTGCCATCAGCCCCCGTAGACCGAGGGCACAACCGCCAGGCGCCGCGGGGCGGAGGCTCCGATGACAGCACAGGAAGCCAATCACGCGGCATGTCGCCTCATCAAGGCAACAAAGGTTTTCAAGGTCCGCAAGCCCCTTACCGACACGGGCCGCCGGCTCATGGTCCACCTACACAAGACTTGCCTCGGATTCCACCTGAAAACCGCCGGGGGCATCCGGGTGGTCCGGGTGGTCCATGGGGACCACCCGACAGTCGCGGGCCACCGCGGCCCAGAGGCCCAGAGCAACATAGTAATGGCCGTCCCATGGGGCCGGGAACGGGACCTGGAGCAGGACCTGGGCCGAATGGGCCGCGTCAAAGAGGTCAGCCCAACCCTCGGCAGCACGGCGTCAGCCCCGCTGGGCCCCCTTCTGGCTTAGGCCTTCGAGGTCCTCCGCCGAGACCGAATATGCAAAGATCAGAAAGTCCTGCCCCACCAAGAGCACCTGGTCTCCGAATTAACCCGCATCTGGGATCCCGAAACCAGAGCCCCGCTCCAAACCACCGTCGTGGCCGGGATCAACTGATTGGGCAGCGCTCCGAGAGCCCCGCTCCCATAAGCCCCGACCCGGAGCCGGACAAGGCACGGACGTATAGCCCTGCCTTTGGCTCAGGACCATATAGTCCAGCGTTTGGTCCCAGTCCTTACAGCCCAGGCGATGGGGATAGTCGACCCCAAAGCCCTGCGCCTAGCAACCTCGGGATCAGTGGACCGCGACGTCAAGAGTCCGGGTCAACCGCTAAGACCTCCTTCGGTGATGAGCCTAGCTTGCGTGATCTCATGGCACTGAGTCCAGAACCTGTGATATCGCCAGGGACGACATCGAGGTCATCAGACGATGGCAGCAGCGTCATTGAACAGTTTGCTAGGCCCATCATCCAGAGCGTCCAGGCGAGACGGGACACTCTGACGCTGAACACGCCTCGTCGCCACAGTTTGTCCATGGAGATTGAGATGCTTGAAAAATCCCTGGTGAAAGCTCAACAAACACAAGCCCAAGAACTGCGAGCCAGCATGAGCAGCAGCCACTACAGTAATGAGACATACGACACGGAAGATACGGCGGCTGCTCTTGACCTTGAACCGGCTCCTCTACGGGGGGCGTCGCCTCTACCCCCCACATCCTCAAACCCACGCGACCCAAGCCCTATGCGTGGCGCTCTTGCCCTTCGTCGCGGCCCTCGTCGTCCCACTCTCGACGAGTATGGCGTCCCTGGCAAACAGCTCGCCACGAGCGCCTACCGCCGCGATCCTATCAATGCCCCTAGTGGCCCCCCCAGCGGACCCAGCGGGAGCACTTCGCCGCCCTCGCGGTCGACGACGCCTCAGTTCCACCAGCCCAGCCGTCCCCTGGTCACAACTCCGACCCTCGACCCACCTCCCCCGTTCCGGGCGTTGCGCCAAATACCTAGCACCGTCATCGAGCCGGGATTCAAATTCGACTTTGGCACTCCCGCCGCCCCACCCACCCCTGATTCCACTACTTGGCCGCTTGCCTCGCCACTGTCTACGTCACCACCCGATGTCGACACAGTCCACTCCCCGAAACCACAGAAAGAACCGGAGATCAACTCTGCCTCGCCCGGCCGCGCGGAACCCCCACCGCCACTCAGTTTCAATTTTTCTCCTGAAGCGTACTCACGTGATCCTGCGCTGTGGACGCCACCCCTGCGGTCTTCTAGCAAAGGTGCCATGGCCAACGAGAATGATGGACGCCCCTCCACCTCGCAGGGAATACACCTCGCCGCCGGGACAGGCTCAGCATTCCGTCCATCTGGCCGCTCACGAATAGCTGCTGACAGCGCCGGCTCAGATGACGCTGCTGCCACGGGGGCGGCTCTCGGAATCGGCATGGCGAGAGGACCGAGCGTGCGGGACACGAGGAGGAGGCCCCCACCGCCACCAGACATGGTGGATGCGTTCGGGACGGGTTTTATCTAGTTTGTCTAGGTATATATACCCAAGTAGTTAGGAGGAAGAGCGCGAGGATAATAGGTAATGCTTAATGAGAATGACAAGACCAATGCACTCACTTGGTTGCTTTGGCGGGCTGAAGAAAAATCAAACCAGGCTTCCTGGACCGTGGTGGAGGAGTGGCAGAGGCCAGGGAGGGATAAAGCGTGAGGGGAGACGTTTTCTTTGCATCCTCGACATATACCCATTATCGTGTACATAATTAAGGGGAAAAGCATGGAAATGGAAACGGGACGGGGGATCTTGATTTCTGTCTTACTCGAACGTCCATTCCTCGCTATTTGAACGAACCATGACCCATGTGTGACAACAGCCATTGCAACGCGCCTGCATAACGCAATATCGCAAGCAGAGTCCGGTATACCAAGTATTGATTCTACAAGAAAATGCCTATACTCGACCCAAACGCCTACCGCAGAAAGTTATTGACCGCTCCCCCAACATTCTTCACATCGAGCAAAAACGTATCATGTCCGAACAGACTCTGTTCCTCACTCAGCTCATAGTGCGCCACATTCCTGTTCCCTGCATGGCGCAGCGCCTCGGCCACCTCCCGTTGCTGCCACGCAGGGAACAGAATATCGCTGGCAACTCCCATGACTAAGACCGGGTGATCCCACAAGGGTGCCAAGCCCGCGATAAGGTCATCTGGGGGTTGTGAACCCGTAGCGACAACATCGGCCTGACTTGGGGATGTCTGCAACGTATCGGGCTGTTCCTCGTAGGGTTTATCTGGTAGTGTCAAGCTGCAAGCGGCCTCGGCGGTGGGCTCATATATACCGTCGCGGAGTGAAAGTTGACGCTCCGCGCGGCGAGCTGCTGTTGCACGCCGAGCTTCACGGCCGAGGTCAAACAGATCCATGGCCTTGCTCACATAAAGCAAGCTGTTGGGGTCGTATGTAAGGCAAAATTTCTCGCCAGCATGATCGAGATAAGTTTCGATGAGGAAGTCAGGACATAAAGCAGGGGGCTTGCTAGGATCGGCTCGCCTTCGGGCAAATCGCTGCTCCCACTCCGGTCCGGAACGGTAGGTTACAGTTGCGATCTCGCGGGCCAGCTTCATGCCAGCGTGAGGAGGCACACGGCCGTAATAGAAACCACGATTCCAGTTGGGGTCCATCATCAGGACCTGGCGCTGCGTGTGGCGCATAGCAATACTGTAGGGATGGCTGCGGGCGCAACCGCTGATCGAGACGATGCGGCCAACCCGTTCAGGGAAAAGTACGCCAGCAGCGAGCGACTGCATGCCGCCCATGCTTGAGCCGACACTTGCGTAGAGTCGATTCACGCCCAAGCTGTCAAGAAGACAAAACTGTGCGCGAACCATGTCTTCTAGAGTTAGGATGGGGAAGCGGGTGGCATACCGCTGGCCATCTGCTGGGTCGATACTGCTTGGCCCTGTTGAGCCATAGCAGCCACCAAGAACGTTGGTACAGATAACGTAGTACTTGTCCGTGTCCAACGCTAAACCCGGCCCAATGAATTTCTCCCACCATCCTGGTTGTGGGTTCTCGGGCGTAGAGTGGGCGTGTGACGACGCAGACAAACCTGTGTGCAAGAGGATGACATTGGAGCGGTCCGAGTTCATCTTGCCCCACGATTCATACGCGATGTCGAACTCGTGTAGCACCCCGCCCCAATCAAGCAGCAAGGGTTCATCACAATGATATATTTGTGTCGCGCCCGCTGTGTATGACGGCTCCGGCCCACTCTCGTCGGACCGTGAGCGAACTTCGTTCTTCAACGTGGCTGAACGGGTCTCGAGAGCGTCGAGGCAGGGAAAGGCCATGGCCGGGTTCGATGAGACGCCACTCCATTTTGGGGGGATTGAATGCAGACGCCGAGGACATGTCGACGGTCCAGGGACCAGAGGTTGCCTCTGCGCGACGGCCAGCCTCGCTGGCAGAGCCGGCGTGACTGCGACATTGCTGTATAGGGAGCGTGTGGGGCGGGCGACTGAAGCCAAACTGGAGGCTATTCGCACTGGTGCTTTCATGACGTTCTGTGTTACTCGGTAAACGCAATAACTCGAGGCGACCAGATTTAGCGGATGACTTCGGAATGGAGGATTAATGCCACGCGCAGAGGCGTTATCGAAGAAAAGATGCGTCCTGCCATCGTCGCCGGGGGGTTCGGGTTCAGTCTCAAGAGCAATTGCGAGCTGCGATTGGTGCAAGCCCAGTTCCCACCCATTCAACAATGCATTTTGAGATTTCGTCATTTCACGTGCTCTGGCGGTGTGTTTTCCACATCGTACCCCGTGGGGTGGATTTTTAGCGCAGCGGGACTGTGGGGTGATGTCACCCAATGACGCTGCATCTGCACACCTGAGCAAGCCTCTGGTTGTCATCTCAGTGCATTGTTGCCGCCTTCTTGAACCTCAAAGCCCGCGACTCCCTCACCAAGCCTTCCCAACAAAGGAAAAATCAAAATCCTTAAATTCCAAGAGTGAACAGATATCTAACTGCAAATTTTCGACCTCTCAAACAAGCAAATTTCGCTTCTCCAAACCACACAAATGTGGAGCATCATCCGTAAGGCCATCGGCAGCCAGTTTGGATGGGTGCCAGAAGAAGAGGATGAACGGATGTCTATGAGCCATTCCTCAGAGGACGTCGCCGAAGATTACGAGCCTACCATCAAAGATGTTCTCGTCGTCAAGGCGATGCTCAAAACGGCCCTGCGTCTGCCACTCGAGATCGTCGACTCCATTGTCGACCATGCTGAATACTGGCCCCACACCTCCTCCTACATTCGCTATGAGCCGAACTTGAAAGTATCCGGTCGTGACTTTGAGGGGCATGATGTCTCTGAAGACCAATTTCTTGTAAGTCCTTCCCCCTCCGCCCTCGCCTGTCCTGTCCCACTTCGCCTAACCCTTGTCAGATCCGCACTCCACCGCTCGGTTTCCCAGGGTGGCCCCCTCAGATGCAAGCTCCCGAGACCGCGCCGGCGCCATCAATTCCCGACAACCCACCAGACAGCCCCGCCATCGGAGACGTGCCCCGTCACGTCAGCCAAAGTCCCGCAGCGCCTCGGCCGCCACGACAACCTCTAGCTCCCGACGTCTTCGCACCCTCTATCGGCGCCCCAGATTCTTTGCTCGCCCGTCCCTGCCGCAAGATTGTCTTTACAATACGTAGTCGCGATCAAGGCTGGGGCGGTGATTACTCTGACCACGGAACCTACCACGGCTCATGGACATGGTTTGAGGCTGGGCTAGAGCGGTGGTGCCAGCCAGAAGCAAAGAAAAATGGAACCAAGGAAACCGCCCAGTCACCATCCTTTGATATTAGAGACCTTTGCGTTGTCTACCCCGAAGTAATCACCGGTCGCGGCGACGACCGGGATTTTGACCACCCTCTCCTCCCCGTCGAGAGCCTCAAGATTCAGTGCAACGAGCTGGCGGCGCTGCGGATCAGGGAGCACCGCGTTGTATGGAATCACACGGACGATATTGACCCCAAGGACGAGGAGGCTACCAAGACGCTGGCTGAATGCGGCCGGGGTAAAGAAACAGGGAATGGCAAGTTTATTAACGAAATGCAAATAGGAGACATGGTCACGATATGGGCCAAGGCGAGGTTTCCGGGATGGTGGAACCAGATTGAGAGCGTGAACGTTGATGTTTATTGGGTGGTGTAGGTTAACAGCTGGTGTTATAACTCGGTGATGTATATCAGTAAAAGTATTCTCCCGTCCACGTAACGCTGCAGGGCTCGAGAAAACTGCCATGTTCACTGTAAAATCTTATATCGCGGGCGCCAAGGACCCGATAGTTACCCCTCCTCCTGCCGAGCTGCAAAGATCCACAACAAGGGTTCCGATCCATCTGCTTCGGCACGTGCCGCTTACTTACTGCGACAAAAGCTCCAGATCAACGGTACGACCATCTCTAGAGCCGATCTAGCGTCTGCGATCGAGCCACTCTCTAAATGAAAAGCACAAGCTACCCACGCATAGTCATGATTCCCAAAGCTGGCTTTTTAAGATTTTCAACATTTTTTTGTCATTGCTTTTGTTTATATTCTGGTTTCCCCTTATTTCCCCCCTTTTGTTTGCTTTGCTCTCTCTTGACCTGTTTCCTTATTTCTACCCAGTCCATGTTCACCACCCCATCCCATCTGTCCGTTCCACTCAGCCCTTTTCGTACATGACATGCACACATGCCGTTCCCCCTCTCCCTCATCCGACCTGTTTTCCTTCTCTCCTTCTCCAAAGCGCAAGCCATGCTCCCACCTTCTCATAAATGATGTATCCCTGTGCGGAGAAGAACCCATCCCGATCAATGCCTTTGCATACCGTAAGGTACCCATCCTATCCCCTCCCCGTATAAACAGAAGGAAAGGACTTCTATAAAAAAAAAGGAAAACAAAAAAGGTGCTCTTTGGTATCGAAAAAACATCCTACCATGAATAAACTCCATTCTCGGAGGGAAGAAAAATATGAGAACTGGCTGAGCCAAACCAAAGAAAACAAATAACAACGCGGTGTTCCGACAGGATAAGCAAACCAACTCCCACCGTGCCAATGATATGAACGCGGGGAAAGAAAAATAGCGTATCCCTCCAAGACGAAAACATAATCGCCTTGACCAGTGTCCGTGCCAACTTCCGCATCCTCGGGCTCGACAAGCCAGTCAAAACGATAGTCCCAGCAGTCGCGAGGTAAACATGACGGGCTCGCAGGGCCGCGAAAATAGGTGAACAAGGTTGGTCCATGTTTGTGATATCATTCAGGCTGGTTGATGTCATAGAAAACCCTCGCAAAAACAGTCGCAAACCCCCAGATAACCCCTGCGCTAATCCGTTGCTTTGCCCGCCCGCCTGCCATTTTAGAAAGACGCTCCTCTATAAATGCGCAAAATGCAGTTGTTGGAAGGTTCCCTCTTTGGCAGGGAACATTGGGTCGTCCAGATTCTGGACAAACATACTCCCTTTTTTCTCTCTCTCCTGTCGGCAACCCTGAGCAAAGCCCAATTGTCTGGAAATGATAATTCCCAGAGTCCAGAAATATACACACCGCATATTCCCTGATGATCGAGAGGCACTGACGCTTGCCCTCAACACCACCACGGTCGAACTTGTCGAATGGGAGGTTGGGGCGGTCGCAAACCGCGTCTTTCGACCACCCCGATTGAAGTGTTGGAACTGACATCATACCCACGACGAAAAACAATGCCGCTTGGGTGGAAGAGTTCCACTTTCAGGCCTCGGCCCAGTATCTTGCTTCCGTTCGGGAACGAAAATAACAGACCAGGAAAGTGGCCCGACTGTCGGAGTCTCATTCGATCAGCGAACCCGATATCAAGCAGACGGAGCCCATTTGTTCATCCGGTCGACCAGGTTTACCGTAAATATTCAGCAAGCTCAATGCCTCGCGGGCAAGATCCAGAAGTAGCTTTCCAAATATAAATGTCCATCTTCCCGCTCGACTTGGCCAGACAATCGGTAAGTATCCAAGAACGCCTTTGATCATGCTCTAGCGACTTCTGCATGTTTTCATCTCCCTTGCTGCTTCAGCCGATCAGCCGCCTTTGCGGTCAGCATCATTTTTGGGAGGTTGTTCTCCATGTGGAAAGCCGTTGGATGCGCCCTTCAGTTCGACAATCCCCTTCTTCCGGATCTTCTGCTTCTGCCAGACACTGGTACTGTCATTCTGACTCTTCGCGCCACGGACATGACCGTTTTCCCTCGCAATGCCGTTGGGTCGTGGGCCAACCGGGGAACGGCCCACACTGTCATGCTTGGTCGTAGTTGTGCCCATTGATGGTGATTTCTGGATCGCCCTTGAGGCTTCCGGCCGTGATTCCTTTAAAGGTGCCGCTGCTGGTGGATGCTGGACACTCGTGGGCGCCTCGAATCGCCGCACCGCTGTTGGAGACGGTGTACGGTGCTCGTAGACAGGTGAAAGGTGCTGTTGGATGTCCTGCGCAACTGTAAACTCGCCCGTAGCAAGATCAAGGGGCGCTATCCCATTCTGTTGCTGGCGAGAGATGACTCGAGGACGACCAATGGAAGAGGATGTCAGCACAGCCGGGATACCGTTCATGTCCCCCAAGAGAGGTAGATATGGGAGCCCATTGGGCATGCCCACCCCGACCGCCACGCGTTGCTGGAAGGGGGCCTCTGCTAGCGACTGAGGGGTAATAGGGGAACGGCCTGACGAGGAGCCGTTGACAATGACCGGCCGCTCAGGGTAAGTAGGCGGGCTGGGAGCTCCGGTGCTGGGCGGGTGAATCATAGATTGTTCGCCCCATGGATTGCCAAACCCATGCCCTTGAGTGATATATAACGGGTTGTCATAGCTGGCATCTTCTACCGGGAGAGGCTCGACAGAAGGCGGTGGGGGGCGAACGCCTCCAGGTGATGGCGATGTCTTCGGGATTGACCCATTCACCACTGGTGGCGCTCTATTTGGCGTCAATTTGCCATTAACCTGGAATGGGGCAGAGGTGAGCGGCGCTGAGTTCGTTCCTACTGAGAAAGCCCTAGCGTGTCCCAGAGGTGAGGGAGATCTCGACGTCCGCTTCATTCTCCGGTCGAGGATGGACTGCGGTAGTTGATCTGTCGACAGCCTCCGCCGTCCCTGGCCTACCTGGTGCAGATCCCCAAACGTTGGCACTGCGCTTGGAAAACCATTGACTTTTCTAACAGGGCTCGAGCTCTCATTGACGTAATACCCTATGAATCGTGGTCCATCTTCTTCTGGTGGAGAATCCGATATCCCTTTCGTAGGCGCATCATCAAACTCTGAATCAGCCGCCTCGTCGGGCATAAAACTGGGTATAGGGACGCCATTAACGTGACGGGGCTGAGATGTTGGCGCGCTTGGTGGGACCGGCGCAGGGTAGCCACCAAGAGGCTGGGTAGCGCCCATCGGGGTTCTCGAAGCCGGCTGGGATTGCGACCTAAGTGCACCACTGCCTGCTGAGCCGCCCGAATCACTCGCTACCGTGCCACGGTGTAGACTCCTCCTGAACTCCGTCGTCGCAGCGGCAGGCGACGACGGGTATGTCCCGTACCCCGGGTGGAAGTAAGGTTCGCTGAGCGGAATTGTGGGCACACGATAGCCATGCTCGGCCTGAACAGCGGGGGCTGACAAAGGCGGGTTGTCGAAAGAGTTCGTGCGCGGTCGATCGGTTGCCTGTGCGGATCCAACCTGTAGTCGCTGTACTTGTCGTGCAAGCGCCACCTGATCTACCGGTAGCATATGGGGGAAGAAAAGCTGCTGCTGTGCCGTCAACGCATTGATCGAGTTCGCGAAGAGTTCAGGGTGGAGCTGTGGGTTCGCCTGATACCACAGGTAGTTCTGCGGTAATAACGGCGCGGTATACATGCCGGTTGGTGGCAGGACACCGTTCGTATCGAACCCAGACGTCACGCTCGAAGACGCCCGACGATTCGAGCCACCGTTCCTGTACTGCCTGTTTCCCCTGTAACCGCCTCGGCCACCTCGACCAGAATACTGCTGCGAGGAGCTCCTAACCAGTATTGGCCTCGGCTGGGATGGAGGCTTGTGGAAGGTGCGCTCCTCCTCTTTCGGAAACACGTACTGTTCACAACACTCATCCAGTTTACCATCTGCTATCAAATCAAACGCCCTCCGCAACTCCTCGTGGAGACCCCGGAAAGAAAAGTCGTCGGCTGTATTTCCGAGATTGCGCACTGTGTTGAAAGGCTCCTCAACACAGAGCATATTGTTGGTACCAAGATGCCATTTCTTTTCCGTTTTCGTAAGGAGCTTTCCGAGGCGTATTGAGAGTGCGTGCTTTTCATAGTCGAATTCGTGGGCGTAGAAACGAAAGAACTGAAATAAAAGCGTGGCCAAGCCGTCCTTATTCTTTGTCCCAAATCCTCGTAGCTTGTCCAGATCATCGGCAAATGCGCTCTTAGGGCCGCCGTCTTTTGGCAGCTTATCTCGGGGTCGCTGGTGCAGCGCGGGTACGACAGGGGGTTCTCGCAGCTGCAGAAAGGCAATGATCAAGCATATCCATGTATAGGAACTCAATGTGCCACCGAACGCTAGAGTGGTGTAAGCAATTACGTTACGCGAGGAGATAAGCAAGATATGTGTCTCACCAGCGTCGTTCACTATCCTCCTCCGCGTCCAATACTTGATGATCATGGCGAGGGGCCGTACCCTCTCGTCAATCTCAACGTAGGTTCTAACCATGCGAGTGTTCTCCAACGCGAGGGTGTTATTGACGTTCATGTCACAGGCAAGCTTGAGCTCCGGATCCCAGATCTTGACAATCGGTACCTTCGCCGAAGAAACGCAAACAACTTTCTCCATTCCACCTAAAAGCAGTCAGTGCATGAGGTCGCCAAAGGATACCGAGAACGTGGTAATGTCTTACATCTGTCGAGGAGCTCCGCGATCATACACACCTTCTCCAGCCCTTTCCAAGGGGTACTAATACAGATATCAACTATAGCAGTCAGCGAATCAAACGGACCAAGTAGCTCTGGTATAAGCCAGCTACGCACCATCTGAATCGTCGGAGCAGAGCAGGTTGCCCGACGAACCAAATAAATGTACCCTAATGTCGCGATTGGGCCACTCCTGGTTGAATAGTCTCTCGAGTTTTTGTACCAGCTTCTTGCGATTGGCCTCGACCTCGTCAGTTGGCAGTAATCGACTGTATAGTTCCCTCATGTCCGTTGTCAATTTCCGCTGATGCTCCTCTGATAACCTGACCTTGATCGTTTCTGGATCGAGAGTGGGCAATCTTTCGGTCCCAATCGTATAGGGCATCCTACGGCGCGTAAATGGTATGGCGGTTTCGTACGGACAGCCTCCTGTCCTCGGTGGGAGCGGTCGTAAGGAGGGGACACTGCCATTGGTTTCTGAATATGCAGATCGGGGCGAGTGATTCTGGGGCGCGCCTGGGGACGGTTCCCGAGACTCGAAGGAGAATTTGCGAGCATGCTGGTGTGGTGTCGATGGAACGGAGCTAGACTGGAGGGGGGCGTTTTGGACTGAGTTTGCCGGTGGTCTCATCGGCAGGTTATTAGCACTCGCGGACGGCTCTGATTGTTTTTTGGCCTGCATTTTGGCGGTAGGGATCTTGCCCTGTGTTGTCGGCGCGCGGTCGGCGTTGTCTGCGGTCTTCGCGGCTCTACTCCCATGACCGCTCTGGGGGCCAGATTTGGGGTGGAGGGTATCCTTGGCCGACACTTTGGATGCAGACCGCGAGCGGGTCGTAGGTTGTGGATGCGGCGAGTGCGGGGAGTTCTGGGATACACCGCCGCCTCCCCGTCCAGCAGAGACGAGTTTGTTGTATTGGATGAGCTTGTCCTGAAATGTCTGCTGAGGAAACAGAATGGGTAAGAGGTCGAAAGGCGGTGCGTAATAGCTGGGTGAGGATTCAGGTGTCGACACTGAGTTCACTCGAGGTGTCGCTGAGCCAGATGGTGCGCGGGGCCACGGGTTTGGCTGGTAGTGATGTTTAGTTTCAGCCGTTGTAGGCCGGCCGTCCATTAAGTTGAGTGCGGCAGAGCGCCTCTGGTGACTTTTGCGACTGGTGTTGCGGGGCCCAGTGTGGCAAGACACGAGGTGCGTTCCCCGAAAGATCCACAGCGAGACCCAGCGACGATGTCAGAGGCTCGGCTTTTGTCGCAGGCTACCATGCAGAAACAGAGCCCTTTGAAAACATGAAGATTCCCACAGGCCTATTTATGTGATGCGGTGCGCAAACTCTTGCCAATTTACAAGCTGTCTGTCACTTTTCTTTCACAACCACTGTCGCTTCCAAGATATTCGTGATATTCAGTGCGGCAGCTTCAGTCGCGTGCCGTGGTGTCGATGTCGTCGCGGGCGCCAGGGGACCTCAGAACAGCCGAGTTCAACAAATGATGATGATGTTATATCTCAATCGCGCCTGTTCGCATGAGGTTGAAAAGGGGACAGCCCAGAAAACAGCACCGATTCGAGATTAGTTGTGCGCCTCAATCCGAGCCAAGAAATCCACATGCAAAAAGCAAGTTCGAGTCCTAGGCAACAGATTCAACGGAAACTCATTCAATTCATGTAGCTTCGGGGGCCGTTGCAGTCAGGAGTATGCTGTGTCCTGGTTCCCAAAACCCCTGTCAAAAACGGGCGTTGTTTCGACTTTCGGACCAGGGGGTTGAAGACCCAGTGCGAATTGGCGGGTGCACAAGGTAGGTGGCAAGCGACAACGGGAGAATCGGACGCTCTGAAGAAACAAAAGACTGTAGGCGCTGGTGACCACGCTGGGGAAGAATCGAAAGGTAGCAGAGGCTGCGATGAGACAGGAGTCGACCGTAGTGCAGGCGGTGGGAGTCGCGATCACCGACAAGCAAGAGCGTTGAAGGCTGTGGACATAGGGGCAGGACGCGCGAGTCTAGAAAGCAGAGGGCCGTCAGGATGCCGACAGGACATGAAAGGGCGACAGGATGCAGGACAGGAACATGATGGGGAGTAACTAGGACGAACCGAACGCGTGACGAATTCCAGGCAAGCAGCGGTGTCTGGCAGTAGCGAGAGATGTGGAAATACTGGTTCAGCGGTGGGAAATTGATGTAGAAGCCAGTGTCGGGACCGGGCGATGAATCAGGGACCAGCGACAGGTGAGTTCCCCGGGACAGGGAAGCGAGAGGAGTCGAAGAAAAGGGTGAGGGTAAAGTGAACGGTGGACAAAAGGGTTGGTATGTCTACAGCCTCTCTTCCATTCGAAGATGCGGCCTGGCGGTCGACGCTGCGTTTCGATGCGGGAAACTGGGCGTTGCTTTTCCCAGGTGCAGCAGGTGCCACCACGGGCCACTTCTGACCCTTGATCGCTGACCACTGACCACTCACCCGCCGGGGGCTAGGCTAACAAAAGGAGCGTCCAATATGAATCCCAGCCGGTCCCGTCCATCGCGTTGCCGCCTCCACACAGCAATTCCCCAGCCAATCCCGAGCGACTTTTTGCATCAAAGATGGACACGGCCCACGGCCGACTTCTTCAGTTTGCTACCTACCCCGCTGAAATCCGGGCGCGAAAAGCTAGAAGGAGCACAGATACGCCTAGAATTCGTGCATCGCGCGGCTGCGGCAGGTCCATCCGGCCTCTATCCATCGAAGCAACCTACCGATAAAAGCTACCTACTTTTGTAGAAGCTGTGGACAGCAGCTGGATTGCGCTTGCTCTTGTTCGCTGTGCTTCGCGAGGTTTCATATTCCTCTTAGCACCGTTCTATATCTCCCACGCTATCAATTGTCTTGCTAGCAATCGACAATGGGGGCTTGCTTTGTTGCTGCATTGTGTCTTTGCTTATTTTGATTATTGGGCAAGTGCAGCCGCTCCTTTCCATTCCCCTCCTTTTTTACTCACCCCCTCTGGTTCTCCCGTCCATTGGGCTGTTGAAGGGGAGCCCAATACGGAAATCTCCGCTGGCCCCGATGACATCTGGCTTTCTCTGATTCTAGTTCGTTCCTGCGTGTGGCCGCGTTAGATCTCCAGCTGCAACCTGGCGGTCTTAACAACAAGGCACGCCTGACAAGAGGGGTGCCCAGCTCCCCCTCCGTAGGTCTTCACCTTACCACCACAGCTCCGCAGCCTCGAGCGAAGCAGACGAGGCGATTGGCAGGGTGGTGAGACGGCTGCGTGTGTAATAGCCCGAGCCTCCGTGCTCGGTAAGCCATTCCCGGCCAGTCACCGGCGAGAGGACAAACACACGCCGGATTCTGGCCGAGACACCTGGAATCCGAAAGCTAGACATGGTCATGGTCAGCCCCCAAGTGCGCCATCTCACTAATCCACAGGCCTTATTCTTCTGCCTTTGCTTTTACGTTGTTAAGTTTTTTGTTTTCCTTTCTCCCTTACGTTGAAGCCTGGGTCCCAACGTCTCAGATGTGAAGTGTGGATCGAGACCTCAGCCGCGTAAAGAGGTCTCTTCAGCCCCTTTGCCCCCCATCGGGAGCTTCAGCGGGCGGCGGCTTACCTGGCTGCGGATGCGTGTGACCCTCCTTCTCGCGGCAGCGACACGGTGTCCCAGGTTCTTGCTCTCCCCGGATCTGCACTTGTATTGCTGACGTTCCTAATGGGGCACTCCTCTTCTCTCTGGACGGAGCTGACGGAATGGCAATGCAGTCAAGGTGGCAACATGCTGTGCCGCTGTTTGTTACTCTTTCTCCGCCAGCTGGCATAATGCAACAGAGCTAACAGGTACGATGTAAGATTGTCGACAAATAACTCGAGCATTCTCCGACTGAGCACATCCTTTAGTCTGCACAACTGGCGTGGGCAAGCTTCAACCTGTGGCGAACATCCTAGACGTCCAAACCCACGGCAGTGGGATTGGATGTTCGAGCGCCGCGCCGAAGCGATTGCTTACAATGCCCCGTTGCGCCAAGCCCTGGCTTTGTTAGGCTTGCACGGCTTGATTCAAAGGTGCGGCGCAGAACCCAACACTCCGGTCAGATGTCAGGAACAGGCAGCGGAAACCCAAGGGACAAGCCAAGTTGCGAGGAATCATCTGGTTACGATGATCTCTGCGCCTCTTCCAACGCTTTCTGACAGGGATCGTAACAGGTTTCCTGTCTCCCAACCATCCGAAGGCCAGACTGTTAACACTATGCAAGGGCGGACCTGCTAGCCACGAACTGGCTCGCCGAAGATCGCTCCGCGGACGCTGAAGCCGAGCCGCAGCCAGGGACAGATCAAATACGACAACCAGTCTCTTCAAGCAACCCGGTTCGTCAATCCGGCTGTTAAAGCTCATAGTAGGAACGCGCAATCGCACCGCCAAGTCTCTGAGCACAATGTCTTGGATGTCTTGGAGTTATTTTCCCGCCACACATCGTGCTGTGCAACCAGTGACGCCCGCCAGAATCGCCCCCACAGGTGTTCCGTCGAGACCTCGGGGAGGGGATCTTGGCGCTCTATCCCCGTAACATCACGGCTTCAGGGGAAGAGTGCAGGTGCGCTCGGGACGTCAAGTTCACTTCCCCAATAAGATGTGCCCAGCAAGTAACCGAGCACCAGGCCAACCGATCATGTATTTGTGCAGTACCGAAAGATTGAATATATGACGGGATACTTAGATGTTGCAGCAACACGCGCACTTGAGCAGGGGGGGCGTAGTCGTTCGCGGAGGCGGCCATCCGAAGCGCTCGTACCCGCTTTTAATTGGACTCGATTCTATTTCCAGCTTGCAGCTCCAGTCGACTCCAGATAAAGTGTCGAATGTCGTGTGGCTTCTAGAAGGGTAAGTCTGCTCTGAAGTGTAATTACCTCATCAGTCGAAAAAGTGCGCGAATTCCTTACGCACGGCTCGAGCAAGACAACGTCAAAGGGTGGAGAAAAAAGTCATCCCATATTATCATCACCGCCAACCACCAACTCTTTTCATACGGAACAGACAAACAAGTTTTGATCGGCTGCACGATCTGCACCAGGGAGACAGGTTTTTATTTCTCTTCTTTATCAAGAAAGGAAAGAGCGCGGGTGAAATTGAGGGGTCGGATTATCAGACAGACGCGGGTTCACCAGTCCCGGCCAAGACAAGGCTGACAACCACTGCCATACGGATAACTACCCCGCAGTTCAACCATCCAATCATGGCAAATTTCTCGGGCGTTCTTGGCTCAGGGGCAACACCGCAGCACGTAGTGGGGCGGGGCTCTCCGGCCAGCCTTGCCCAGCAGGGAGTTCGTTCTGCAAGAACGGCGTCTCGGCAGGGGTTTCAATCACAAGCCGAGCACCGAGCACCCCAACCCAAGCTGCCCCTAGCCGCGATAACACCTGCGACACCCGATGTGTCAAGCCACGATGGCAGCAGCGAAAGCTAAGGGGGAGAAGTCCCAGTCGGGGTTTTTTTTTCATCTCAGTCACCCGGCCGCCTGGTTTGTGTTTGCATCTGCGTTTCCCCACGAATAACAAACTAATCGAACCATCAAGAGCTGGAAAGTCACATTGTGGTGCAAACGCGAAGTCTGTACGGTTACCCCGAGGTAAACCATGTTCTCCAGCCTGGCGACCAAGGTCGCCCTCAAAAAGGTCGGCCTGTCCAAAGACTCGTTCAGCATCCCGTGGCCCGATACTTCGTCGACGTCGTCTTCACCAAAGCCGGCGCGGAACTCATCGCCGGGAAACTTGGCGGCAACGGGCGGCTTTGAGAATGACGGGAAAGCTTCGGCCTGGCCGGCGTGGATGACGGTCAAGAACCTGCCGCTTACGGTACAGCCGTGGCTGACGCCAGTGCCGCCGCCGATCCCTGTCGCCAATGCGCCTCGCGTTGGAGAGCCGGCGCCGCTGGATCGGGATCGCGAGCTCACCTTTGGCGGGGGAAAGAAGGTGATAGTTGTGTTCTTGCGCTGTGTCGGCTGTGCCTGTACGTCTGCCTGTCTTAAACTACCTACCTAGGTAGTCCGCCTTGTGAATGCTGACGCAATGTCAATCCACCAAGTCGCACAAAAGACCTTCCTCCAACTTCGAGCCATTGCTACCCGCTATCCCAACGACATCACCTGCGTGGCCATCTCACACAGCTCTCCCGTCGCCACGCAAAAGTGGCTCGACCTCCTCGGCGGTGCATGGAATGTCCAGATCGTCATCGACGAAGACCGCGCCGTCTACGCCGCGTGGGGCCTCGGACTCGGTAGCGTGTGGTACGTCCTGAATCCGACAAGCACCGTGGCTGGCTTCAAGGAGAAGGGCTGGCTTGGGGCGAGTGTTGCGGGGTCGCTGCAAAAGAACGGGGCGCTTCGTCCCGTCGCTGGTGCTACGGGCTCGGGTGGAGGGAGGTCGAGGAATATCTCGACGGGGAATGGCGCCGGCGTTGTGGGCTCGGACCTCTCGGAGGAAGGGCCGACCACCGTCATGGGGAATAAGTGGCAGGAGTCAGGGGCGTGGGCGGTAGACGGGAAGGGCAAGATTGCGTGGGGTGGAAAGGCGGCGAGGGCGGACGATGTGATGGATCTGCAGGCTGGCGTGAAGGCGCTTGGTCTGGCTTAAAGGGGCGGTCCGCAAGGCTCCTGCTCCTGTATACGACCTGATGTTTCGAGATGACGACTGTATGATTATCGTGGATATGGCGCTAGGGCTCTGGGACGTGGTGTAGGGCGGGAACTGGTGTTGGTTGTCGGTGTTTGGCGCGTGTATTCGTATTTAGTGTCTGATTGTTTGTTTTATCACGTTCTGTTTTTGCTCCTTGTTGAGAATCAAAACTGGGTGAGACTCTCAAACTGGAAGTTGGGAGGTGGTGTTTTTACCTTGGTGCCAGCTGCGCGGTCGTGGACGGGACGTGCAATGGATTGTTTGCGCTTTGCGAGTTTGCACGGCCGCAATTGCGAATAGCTTCATGTATTGGGTAGGTGTGCTCAAAGTCAAAAGTGTGTCAGCCCTATGGCTGTCAGAGTGAGATGTACCCGAGCAGCATAAATGTGTGCTATTGACGTTCTTTCTGCTTTTTTTTTTCCGTCAGTGTGTGTTCCCATCGCCACTTTTGTGAGGTGCGGACTCGAAGGAAAGAAATATCTTCCAAGAGACCCGACGGCGTTGTCAAGAACAAACATGTCGTAAATTAAATTTACTACATATGTAGCTGGCAATTTTTGTGCGGCAAAAAAAAAAAGGCTCACCACCGAGCCCCTTAGAGGAGGTTGGTGGTTACGAAAAGCCCCCGGTCAGTGAGATTTTACTCTCTCGGCACTTTGGATACGCTGGTCTGTCGATCTGTATTGTATTGTATCGTATCTTGGTTAGCACTAGGTCCTCACTGTGACTATCACTGCTGGGGCCGCAAGTAAGGAGAGATTCTCACCATACCTAGGTGGGGGGCGGGGAAGAATCGAACTCGGGGGCCGCCACCCGGCCCCTCCTCGGGGGCGAAACGACAGTCGGACGCCAATGGCCGTTGATCCATTGCCACCCGACTGCTGTCTCCGTGCGTGTATGACCCGAGGGGGGGGGGGGGGGGGGGGTGGGGGAT
>Ga0247765_1000768_pt1 | contig 21501 bp, 19 predicted proteins | sample UWRJL106311C6_FD_179949 | JGI IMG/M metagenome (GOLD analysis project Ga0247765, IMG submission 179949) | Plant litter microbial communities from Arlington Agricultural Research Station in Wisconsin, United States - UWRJ-L106-311C-6 | ecosystem: Environmental > Terrestrial > Plant litter >... | reverse complement strand
ATTAAAAAAAAAAAAAAAAAAAAAGGTGTGTCAGGTACTTTAAACTTCACTTCCAATTACTTTACAGCTCCCGCGAGGCTCTGGTTGTCAAAACTGCATTGCCAAGAGTAAAGGTAGCTGTCGGTTTGTGGCGAGACGAAGCGGGATGCTGATTGGTCGACTTTTCTAGATTCTGCTTTATAGTTACGTTTCACAACAGCTATGGCCTTTTTGATCCTACCTTGATATAAACAATCAGACTGCCCTACATCCACTATTATGGTGTGAATGTTGGATGGGTGGGCCGGTATCCAAGCTCGAACCCGGTGTAATTCGAGTGAAAAATGATCGCGAATCCGTGTGGATGCCAATAAGCGGTAATGTCAATGGGGCTCAGCATTTTCTACCTCAGAGACTACCTACCTTACGAATTGAAGCGAATTCACAGGATCGCATTATTCTACCCAATGATTCAAGGCCGTTCCGGCCCTCGCATTGGGCATGTTGGCCTGAGACGATCATCGCGATCAAGAGCACACCTGAGCTACACATCACCACTTACCTACCTCTGTGACAAGTGCGTCGTACGAGTCTAGAGAGTTGGGGCCCTTGACGTGCACCGTCGAGCGAAGCGGGGAGCTCCTCGCAGGAACCCCGGAGGAAAAGAAGGGATCGGAGGAGCTAAGTTGTTGCAGTCGGAATTAAGGGTTCATCCGGTAGGTAGTATTGAGCGGCCGCCTCTACCGAACACTTTGACAGGGCTTGGCGGGCGGGGACTCGCTGAAGACTGGCGATGGGAGAAGGCTATGTGGAATTTGAATGTTTATGCCGTTTACACTCAAGACAACGGTAGCGTAGCAGGGAGAACAGAACACCTTCTGTCTTTTCTTGATGTGCTGATGTCGACAAACTTTAATGAATGACTGACTGTGATTAAATGACACAGAACTGACTATCAAGGAAAATAAATGCCATAAGCAAGAAAATCACAACCGATTCCGGTACTACCCAAGATCCTCCAAGCATTTATTTCGCCTCAACCCAACCATGCCTGCCGCAATGCTTGGAAATTTCCAAGCCCAATCTCGCCAAGATCTTCAAAGCCAAATTTCGCCTCCTTCAGTTGAGACCATCGAGCGGACTTGACTTGTTATGCTTGAGACTAGGTACTTTAGGTACAACTAGCAGCAAGCACAACAGGAAGACCGCTCCAGCCATTTGACGCTGGCTTCATAATAAGTCGGGTGACGCTTCTAGGCAGCTCCAGCAGGTGCGTCGTCTCCGGTGGTGGCATCACGGGGGCCCTTGGGTCTTGTGGGAGACTGGCCACCAGGAGACGACCCCCCAGGAGACGACCCTCCAGGAGACGAACCCCCAGGAGACGAGCCCCCAGGCCCAGGTGACGACCCCCCGGGTGTTACGGCGGGAGGAGGAGCAGAATATGTAGTCCAAGGTTTCGACGTGGTGACGGGACGACCAGCAGAATATGAAGTCCAGGGTATCGATGTTACGGCGCGAGGAGCAGGACGCGAAACTGGGTATGTTGTCGGGGCAGGAGCAGGATGCGAAACTGGATATGTTGCCGGGGGAGGAGCAGGACGCGAAACTGGGTATGTTGCGGGAGGAGGAGGAGCAGGAGCAGGAGAAGAAACCGGATACCGAACTGGAGACCAAGGCCGTGATACCGGAGCCCGCGGGGCTACGGGCATATCCCTGCCAATGACTGGGCCCTTAGGCAGACTGGAATGGTTAGTACGTGGAAATTGATGACGTCTCTGCAGAGGGAACTCACCAACTGCCGGGTGCGAGGAGGGCCGCAGCAACAATGGAGAAGGCGATAGCGGACTTCATTTTTGATGGAATTGGTCGGTGAGTGTTAGAAGGGGAGCTTAAGATATAGTCAAGAAGGTAGTTGAGATAGTTGAGGAGATAGTTGAGCAAAAGTTGTTGGGGAAATAGCTGAGGCTGCTGTGATGATTGTGAGTCTATTGAAAAGCACGAGAAGACGACGCCCTTTATACCCCATCGTCAATCTAGATTCCCCAGTCGCCATCTCTTTTGTTACTATTTCCATCAACACCTCTACTCCAAGTCCTAACCCTAGCATCCAGCTCCCGAGGCTGGGATATAGACCCCGAAGGCTGTGCAAGTGTAAGCGGCTTTCGGATTCTCGGACCGCTCGGTTTCAAAGTGTAAGCTTACATTTGTACTGATGGAGGAGCTTGCTAGATTTCAAGTTCAACCCGGTTAAGCCGGGTTGAGAAATGTTGGAGCCTACATCTTGCACTTGTGCCCATGCAAGGGCTGTGGCAGCGCTGTGATCAAGCCTAACCAAGCTAAGCAAGTCAACTAAGCCGCCCATCCACAATTCAACTCCCTCGGCAAGGCAAGCAACTCCGCGATAGTTATCGGTTTGGCTATTGGATAGTATTGGGTAACCAGGTTGGGGGTTCTGGTTGGCCACCACCGGTTCCATTCGCTGGTACGCCTCCCCTGCCCTCCACCCCTCCTTTTTCGAACGCGAAAATCACGCCTTCCCGTCGCGCGCGGCGACGTATGCGATGTTTTTCGTAGCTGCACGTAACCACCTAGTTAAACCACCAAGCTGGCCGGGCCGGATTAACCCTTTCTGGTGCCAAAATATGGTATTACCTAACTAAACAAGCAACTTAATTCGTGATTTTCGCAAGCCAAGCCCTCCTCAGTAACCCAAGCCCAAGCCAACTCCAGGGGGTGGTTCCTTTGAACAGCATGTTTTATCTTCACAGGACTGAATCGTTTTTTCCAATAAAAGTACGACTCCATTTTTCCACACGACAAGAGAGCTTTCTTCTTCTTCTTCTTCTTCCTTTTTCCCGGACTGGGGGCGGAGACAGCAATCTGGTGAATTCTCTGCTTCCGCCAGCCCCTTCCGAGTGCAGCAAGTAGCAGGACCCCTGTAGGCCAACTTAAAAAGCCGTGACAAGTTGTGTCTGATTTGTCCTGATTCTTTCCTAAGCTCCCACGCAACAATTCCAATTACTACGCATACTAAGCGTGCGTGTGACTCGGCCTGAAAACCCTATTATGAAAGTTGAGCAACACCATGCGTTATTAAAAAAATTCAAAATAAACCAAAAGGATCCAATTGCTGGACAGATGTGATCACTGTACCAAAGTGCCAAAGGCGACGCCGCAATTACACTCCGTGTAACAGCGGTACTTCTGACAAATCCTGCCAAATTTACGTGAAGTTTGCAACCAAGTACCGTGCGCTTACTTCCGAGGTAGGTGCCCTCTCACCAATTCCAAGTGGGATTATGTACTATCCTAGGGCATATACCAGTATATTCTGAGACATCTTATTATGTACTGGTATACAGTGGGACATCCTATCGATGCTGGTATATCAACATGTACTATCATAAATTTTGAGCTGGGGTATTATGTACTATCCCAAACTCCAAGCTGGTATATTGTGTACCTGTCAGGGCACAAAAGGACGCAATACGTAAACACCACAAAAAGTAAAACGTTGTGCAATCAGGTACTACACCGTAGTCCTTCTACATCTAACTACAACCACAGGCAGGCATAGTTCAACAATGAAAGGAGACACGCAGCAGTCAAGGAGATTCGAGTGGCCGATCCCTAGTACACTGAATTTCAAGCTCAATTCAACAATGAAGCAAAGGCCCTCATGGATGTTCGTGGCCTCAAACACCCGCATATCATCGAGTGTCTGGCGGCGTTCACCCGGGGATCACAACACTACCTGATGTTCCCCTGGGCTGTCGGAGGGAGGATCACGAAAGGTAAGCAGGGAAGAAAGGCAAGAGGTCCTGTCTGCAGTCTGAGCTGTGCTCTGACGATCATGACCTCTACGCCTCCCCGCAGCGTGTGCACCTGGGTCCGGTAGCGGCAGTTTTCCAAGTTGAGCTACTATTTGGCCCAGATGTCTAGAAATACATTCGTATTGGCTAACGATGCCACTCCAAAACGTACTAAAACATCCATTACTACTTGAAGCCCAGTCATATAACAACTTTATACCAAATCGCAGCTAAATTCGAAACCAAAGCGTTGAATCATGTCGAGATTGACCACGCTCTAGGGGTACTTACCGTCAACCACAGAAAGTAGCGACTTCCTTACAGACTTCTATCGCACCAGAGGCGAGGAATGCCTATGCACCACGCTTTATTGCCTATTGAGGCCCGGATTGCATACCACTCTGCTGCGCCATGTCCTCTGTAGATGCCATTCATAAGGATTGATATAAGTGCGTTCTTCGTCCTCAAAGTCCTTGTGGTTTGTTAGGTGGGTTAGCTTATTCTGAATGGAACCACTTCGGGAACAATTAAATTTGTCGCACTGCTAACATTATTTGCGGCCCGCGGTTCGCCCGGTAAAAGTAACAAGGTCGCAGCGAGCCTCCGATTGGGAGGTGCACCTGACTTTTATTGATCACGTTATGGCTGGGGGGGATTGACATTGAGCGGGGCACACGTTGGGATGTTCTCATTCGCAAACATCGAACTTTTGACGCTTCTCTAGCCTAACACGCCGCGATCTCAATCCTTGGTCCTCTCTAAATGCACAGTCATGGTGCTCCTCTCGGAAATGCGCAGTTCCCTCGCGGACTTTAAGAATGCGACAGGATTCATTGCCGTCATTGCCGGCGGGACGTCTGGCATCGGCGAAGCCATGGTTCGGGCGCTGGGCAAACATGCAAACGCCGCGGCCGTCTACGTAGTTGGCCGCAACGCCGAAGCAGCCGACCGCATCCTCAGCGACTGTCGGGACCAGTGCCCTTCGTCTCGGTTTGAGTTTTTGCAGCAAGATGTTGGGTTGCTGAGAGGCGTGGATGCCGTGTGCACACAGATTCAGGCGCGCGAGTGCAAGGTAGACTTGCTATTTATGACCCCGGATTACTTGTCTTTTGGTGGGAGAGAGGGTACACTTCTCCTTGTTGCTGCCCGCATCCTATACCATTGGGTCTCATTGCAGCCGCTAACGACTACGTCCAGAGACGCCTGAAGGGCTAGATAAGGCACTCTCCCTTCGCTACTACGCCCGCATCCGCTTTATCCATAACCTCCTCCCCCTCCTGCAAAATTCTCCGTACCCACGTGTCATCTCAGTATTTGCCCCTTATTACGGCGAATTCAACTTCTACCTCAACGACCTGCCCCTCCGCACACACTATGGCTTTCTCCTCGCTACTTCGCACGCAAGCATCATGACAACTCTCGCCCACGAGGTCCTGGCCGCCCGCCACCCTGCGATTTCTTTTGTCCATGTATTCCCTGGCGCCGTATGGACTCCTAGCGTTGCTGCCGGACGGATGTCCCCGCTGCTCAGGTGGTTTTTGACTTGGGTAGTTCGCCCGCTAGTTTGCATGTTCTTGCAAGGGTATGAGGAGTGTGGGGACCGGATGTTGTTCCTTTCCCTGACCGCGGCGCTCCCTCCTAGGAATTCCAGGGTTGCTGGAGGGTGGATAGGCGCGCTCGGAACAAGGGGACTCGATGAGAGCGATGTTGTTGGGTCGGACGGCGAGAAGGGAAGTGGGTGTTACTGTGTGAATTCGGCGGCGAAGAGGCTCGCCAATGGGAAGAGGTTGAATAATTTGAGAGCGGAGGGTGCGGGTGACGTCGTGTGGGAGCATACCATGGATATATATCGAGCTATCAACTCTTGAGCTAGCCTCCAAGGGTACCGAATCCAAGGGAATTCTTTGCCTGAGGCCATTGCTTCTTCACCCACCCTCCGTCTCGGTCGGCTTGTACATTTGTGACCAACCCAGAATCCTAGGTACCAAAAGGGGTCTACCAACCAATCGACTCTATCGAGATAACCGAAAGTTTAGGTGCTCTAATAAAATGGGACAGCAATCGCCATTGAAGTCTAGCAAATCTTGGACCCGCAAAGTGACCACGAGCTATTATATCCAGCGGCCTTGTATCTAGTGGGCCAAAATAATTGTTAGGTGCTAGCTTGGCGTCAAAAAGTGGAAATAGTGGCGTTCCTTCGTTGCCTGGGAATGGCCAGTTTTGTTTCGCTGAGGGTGACTAGGCGCGGCGGGATGGTTGCCATTACGTGAGCAGGAAGACAGATGCGCCGCTGCTCAACAAGCTTCCATGCAGCATTTGAGCGCTTACGCCGGCTCAGCTTCCCCTCCATCTAGCAATGACTCAAAATCGCATAAAAGATCGGCGTTTGATAATGAGCCAAGAGGGAAAGCAGACCCCACACGATCCCATTCTTTTACTTTCGGGTTAAGTGAACGCGGAGCAGCTGAGTAATAAATAACATTCACTTTCGGTTGGCACTAGCAAAAGGACGACTCGATACCCTAGGCATGCAGGCTGTCGGAGCAATGATTCATCAAGAAAGGGCTGATTGACTTAGCTGCATACACTAGTCCCAGTCGGCCAACTCAGCCAACCCACCTATGCGGGGGGGTAGCCAACCACTTCCCTACCTAAACCACCTATATAGGTAGGCGAGATCGAGTCCGCACCCCGCAGCCCAGCCAGATGCGGACAAAAACTTCCAAGTTGAACCTATCTGCACTTCAACGTTCATAATCAGTCGCACTCCTATCTCAACAACCTGACATTTAACAACGCAAATTCCAACCACCCAGCAACCGCAACGATGGATGCCGCCCTCACTAGCAAAGAGTCCCTCACAGCCACTATAAACAAGCTCTTTGGTTGTTCCGATGACAGCTTCCATGATTTTTTCTCCACCCTCTTCTCAACCAAAATCCAAGCCGTCGTCAATGACGAGACCATGGACTACGACGGCCTCCGAGCCTCATTCGAGAAATTGCGCGACGGCCCTAAGCTGTCAGCCAATGTGCTCGACTTGGTCAAGGATGGAAGAAATTACGCATGGCGCCATGTCGTAGAGGGCACTCTTCCTGACGGCAATAAGATGGTGGTAAAGATATTTCTGTTTGGAGAACTGGACGAAGACGGGAAGGTCTTGAGGCAGACTGAGAGCGTCAGATCCTGATGGCGCGCATTGCGGGTCAGGAATTTGGCCGTGACGTCCACAGTTGTTAGCACCATCACGGGCTGTCGAGAGTGGGAATGGGCTTCCTCTGACATTTTCGTCTGACTAAATAGAGTTACGCAAACTTTAACTGCGCCGATGCATACGTGTTAATCTCATTGTACGGTACCTATGAGAAATTTGAAAATAACGCCTTCAAAGGCTGTTCGGCGTGCTGCTAGGCCGTTACAACATACTTGTACCGCATGATCATGGCTGCCTCAGGTCACCACGGCCTAATGTCATGATGCAGGGCGTGACACCATGCTCCTTAGCATGTCTCTTATCTCCTCTAACGCTCTTTCTTGCCCTTTTTTTTTTTCGGAGTCGCTGCCATTAAGTTGAGATGGGATATAACCATGGTAGACAGCAATGAAATGTCTCTCCTGGAGGCGACCTACGATAGCGAGGCAGCCAAAGTCTGCCTCCTCCTACGCGACAGCGACGTATATATCGATGCGAGAGATGAGAGGTGCGAAACAGGGAAGCTTCCGAGCAGAAAAGGGCGGCGGAGGAGAAATGAGTTGCCGAAGAGAAACGAGGGAAAGCTGGCTGAGGAGAAGAGACTTACTAAGGAGAGAAGGGTTGTAGAGGAGAGGAGGAGTACGTAGCGACTGTACTGGATATTTACCGGCATTACGCCGGGCGCCGCCATCTCCTTTCATGACGCGAAGATCCCGGTGTTGGAGAGGAACGAAGGTAGTATTAACTTTATGAATTCCGCGACCAGAGAGGTGCGCGCCGTGTACCCTAACTCTCTAGCCTTCTCGCCCGACTCCTGATTCCTAGCTATCTCCTATGGAAAGAGTATCTCAATCTCCGACGCGGCGGGATCGCTCACGGGGCTTTCTTTCACGTATAGCGAATCCCTCGCTTACTTATAAAACTCGCAGCTGCTCTTTATCATACTGATGGGGGGATGCGCCTACTTCCATAAGACAGACGAGCATATGCTGACCTGGTAATTTCCGGGCGATACTAGGAGCGTTCATCACGCCGTCTTCTCGCCCGATTCGACTCTCCTAGCCCTAGCCGCTCTGGGAGATTATAGCGAACCCGTTCAGCTGTGTAATTTGAGGACGGGGCAGGTGCGGGTGACGTTGAATGCTAACAGATCGGCTCCGGTCCCTTTGCGCACGACTCCAAACTGCTAGCCAAAGGATACGGACCCATCACATGCAAGCTCTTTGATGTAGCCACAGGGCGGTCCAGCGTGTACTCGCGTTCCAGGGCGCGTAGGTCTGTTCCGGTTAGTCTTTTGCCGTAACTTAAAATGGCTAGTATCGGGACATGACGGTGTTATTGGGATCTGGGATATAGCGATGCGTTGGCTTCAGTAAGTACTGGCGGGTTATTACAGTGCCGTCCGCTCGCTCGCCATCTTATACAACTCAAAATTACTGAGGCCTCAAGTTTCCATCATCAACACCTCAAAAATAGAAAAAGAATGCCAGGGCAGGTTTGATCCACAAGCTGCAGCTAAGCCGTAAAGTACAGCGCGAAAAATCTTTCAGGGGTTGGACTGTATAACCATTAGGTTATTGTGCAAGGACGGACGTAAGGTCTAAGTTATTAAGCCAGGCAGTTTACCAGTCCCGTGGGCAATTATCTTAGCTAGATTCCCAAACCTAAACTTGGCGCCCCTCCTCCCCGTGGTGGCTTCGCTTAAAAATGTTGTGCCAAGATGGTGGGATGCCAAGTTTGTATAAGGGAGTCTAACATCTTCCTTTTTCTTTGAGCGACAGAACAACTAAATCCACCTGTGAAAACCTAGCATGAATTGACTGAGTGTTAAAATTCTCGAATTCGGTGGTTGGACTGGGACTCTTCAACCCCATCAACAGCAATTGACTGGCACTTATCCATTGGACATGATCACAACACAGCCACTGCTCAGCTAGATCTGGACGGTTGCCTGCGACCACAACTTTTTTTAGCCTTGTGTGTTTTTGTTGCGTGTAGCCGAGTATAAGATGCATCACATGCAAGGTCGCATATCTTTCTCCCTTCTTCATCACTCACACACACTTGATGAACTCAATGATTCTATAAAACTCAACCGTCCCTTGACAGGTTTCCAACCACATTTCCACAGACACAGAGTTAACAAAATGTCCTATACCCCCTACACCCTCAACCCCAGCAAAATGGCCTACCGAGCCCGCATCAAGAAACAAGCGCCGCCAAACTGCGAGATGTGCAACGCATCCCTCCCCACCTTTGCCGACCGCGAAGCCCACGTCGCCGAGACCAAGCATTGCGCATGCCCCAAATGCAAGCGGTATATCCCACCCGGCTTCGTTTACGACCACTGGTCCGTCATGCATAACGACTTGGTTTGGAATGACCACCACATTGCCAGTGGAGATGCCAGTACCCTGAGAGAAGCCCTGCCTTGGGTCAGAGCGGCGTATCAGGCGAACCGGCCGAGTATCAACGTGGATCAGTGGTTGGGGTTGCAGGAGCAGACGGTGAATTTACAAACCACGGGGGGTAGACACGAGAACGTGGAGCATGAGGGTACTTCCGGGGCAGAGCAAGTTGCAGGGGGAGAAGAGGAAAAGGACAAAGAGATAGGAGAGAGGTAGAAACCAATCATTTTGATGGATCTCAATGCAGAGGAAAAGCCTTTCAAGTGGACAATAACCACGGTAAGGGAGGAGGAGGTTAGGCCTTATGAGCATTCGAACAACAGCACCTAGCACATACGACCATACCCATTGGAAGAGCCCTGCGAAATCAGCTAGCTGAGAATGGATTTGTCAGTAGCCACCAGGTAGTTCTATGGACTTTCGGCGAATAAACTCACCATCCCTACCTAGTTGGTCTCTTCCATCGCCTTGACGGGTCTCACTTTTCGTGGCTCCAAGTGGTTTCATAAACCAAGGTGGTTGCTTGAATTATTTGGAGTTGTCAAGACATGAGAAAACTACCTAATTCAACCCTCCCGAAATCTCTTGGGCTGATGAAAACCACCCCTCAAGCCCTCCCAGTGAGTATCATCTGAATTCAAGCTCCTCTTTGTCGACACACCCTTCGTTGGTGGACCCGCATCACCGCCCAGTCTCTTTGCACCAGCAGCAGACGTCCTGCTTCCATAAATTTTCCGTCCCGCCATCTCATCATCACCATCATCATCATCACCCTGAGAGGTGTCTATTGTGCTGAAAAGCCCCATCCTGTTCAAAGTGGCATGGTAATTGTCTAATGGCCACCCCGCATCTCGCGCCCGCGGAAGGATACACCTTGTGACGTTCCGAAAGAATGATCTGCGAGACTCATTCACCACCGCAAGAGAATTCTCTGCCCCTCCGAAGAATGTGACGCTAGGATGCTCGTGTGTCTCCTCCATGCCCAGATCTACCGAGAATTGATCCCGGAATTTCGAGGCCGCTTGATATTGGCTAAGGGCAGCGCCTTTGGCGATAAAGGCACGGATTGTCTCGAGGTAATTGTGTTCCGTACGAGCGTCCGACGAAACGTAGGGCGCGACGGCCAGTAACCTGTCCAACGGAGTGGTTGTGTGCATGTAACGCTCCCCGGGGTGCTGCGTATCGCGGAGTAAGTAATTTGGCTCTGCACCATGACGAAGAAACAGCGGAAGAAGATGGAGATGCAGCGCCGAGCAGAATCTAGATCCCATCGAAACTCGGAGAGCATCGTCGTCGTCTTTATCGCGCACAGGCATCAGCTCAGTCAAGAAACTTGACCACACGGTATCTCCAGTCCCAGCGATGGCCTGGTTAGGGCCTTGTCCGTGTCTGAGGATCTGATCAACCAGCTTCACATCCTCGGGAGACCAGCCAACCCTCGTAGAGGGGGACCTCCGCAGGATGGCCAGCGCGCCAGCATCTTTAGAGTCAAACACGTAGTTTGAGCCCTCCGCAAGTTTCCTCAGAAGATAGCCTGTAAGCGGCTGCGCTAACACCCGTGACCTAAACCCACGTACGCCATTATTCCTTTCTTCTATCCCTGCAGCACTCGAACGGCTGGAAAGCTTGCCTGATACGACGTACTCTAGAGAATCGATTGCTGCATCTAGCGCTGACTTGGTGACCGACTTCTCGAACTCGGCTCTCGAGGCATATCGTAGTGCTATTCGGACCCAATTGTCGGGCACTACGGTATTGCCGTCATATTGCGCAGTCCTGATCAACGAGGTGTAGTGCTGAAGGACTGCCATATTTGGACCAAAGTGAGGTGTTGTATTCTCGTCCAGGAAAGCTGACATTTCGCGCGTCCGGAGAAAGTCAGCCACGGTCCGGTGGAGAAATCCAATCTGACCCATGAAATTCATCTCCAGGAGGCCACGACACCGCCCATTGAGCCGCTTGGCAACGTACTCGCGATGCAGGTGGAAGTTACGGGCGGTGGGGAGCTCAAAGTCGTCTAAATCGTGAAAGCTGTAGATCAAGGCGTCTAGCGGCTCGGGGTCTGCCAAAGCAATCTTCAGCGCTTCCGCCATCCGCTCGCGGTAGAACTCTGGCACGGACTTGACAATCTGCATGAAGAAGGGCTCCAAGTCGGCAGGGAAGCTGTCGAGCCGCTTCTGGAGCTCCCTAAAGGTGTCATAGTTGGTCAGCCCTTCTCTAAGCAGCTTGGTGACAAGAAAGACCCAGAGAAACACGCCCTGGGCCTTGTTGGAAATGGCGCTGATTAGAGCGTCTGCTTTTTCTGCTTCCGACCCCATGTGCTGCTTCCAACGTGGGTGTTGCTGGAGTCGATCTTGGGCGTACTCAAAGATGTCGCGTTTTGTTAGCTCGTGGATGTACATCTTCCGCCCTTGGTCCTGGCCGAGCGCCTGTTCAAATACGTTCCAGGGGCGGCTAGACACACAGAGCTTGACGTTCGGCGAGCCGACCATGGACAGCAAGCTCTCGCAGAATTCAAGGTGCTCGCCATCAAACTCATCTAGGCCGTCAATAAAGAAGCAAAACTTGCAAGGCAGCTGGATTTGGGCTGAGAGGGCCATGATGGCCGAGCGCATCTCGACGACCGTCCACTGCGAGTCCTCTTTGGCCTGCCAGCGTGTTGAACACGCCACCGGCATCAAATCAGGACAGTGGCTAAATATATCGTATAGTAAGCTCCGAAGTAGGCCTTCCTGCGACTTCTGCATGGCCGTGCCTGAAATCCAGAAATAGTGGCTGCCAATAAACACGGGTAGCGGATGCGCCCACACCGAAAGTGCCTTCTTGGTAGCCGGATGGTCGGCCAGGAACTTCATGAAGGTTGACTTTCCCGACCCAGGCTTCCCCGAGACCCAGAATGTGCCGTCTCCGTGTTTGAGCCAGTTGAGTAAGCCGAAGCTGTCTACATGTATATTGACAGTGTTTGCTTGGTCTGAGGATGACATATTTGACTTGTGCTTGAACACCCACTGGAAGGTCCGTTTGTGGGCAAGAGGGATGGCGTCATGTCGCACAGTTCGAGTCTGGAATGTAAGGCTGCGTAGAATTCGAAGCTGGTTCGCGATATCCCGCTCCGAGAGGTCGACACGAGCCATCATCTGCTCGATTTTCGAAAGCTGTTGCGCCGCTGGGGTCTTGGTTGTGTCACTCCCACGTGGCAGGTCAGAAAGCTTCTTCAAGGTAGACTCAATGCTCCCCAGGCGAGCGGACTGCTCGAGACCAAGCCGGCGGCTCTCGCTCCTAAATTTGACCAGGTTCTTATGATGAATGTTGTGATATATGCTATGTGCGACTTGGTGAGATTAGGCGTCAAAAGTTTTCCAGGGGAGGTGAATACTGACACTGAGATGTTGCACAGCTCGTTCAGCACGGCGTTACCGCACTTGTTGATGCACTCCTCTATCCGGTCAATTTCTTCCTTCTTCAATACCAGATTTACCGCGGCCCTTACGCGGCTCCACGGCGAGCCTGATTTCTGGTGAGCTTTGATCTTGGTCACAATTTCCATCATCTTTGAGCATTCCGCGTTGCAGCGTGCCAGCAGGGCTTTCAGGTTCTGGTAGGATTCCAACAGGGTTGGAACTATGGTGTCGTTGAGAGATTCTGAAAATTCATCGAGGTAGTGGTCGTCCCATGTTGGGTTCGCGGCGGGTCGGTTAGTAGTAGAAGGATTGGCTTCCAACTCTTGCTCAATTGAGCGGCTCGCATTTCGATGCGCTGTTTCCAGCCGCTGGCTCTGGGCGCTCAGCTTGGAATAGGCATCGTCGAGGTTAGCAAGCTCGGATGGGAACCCTGACGCCGAACCGGCTGCGCTCGCGAGCGTCTTGATAATGCTTGTGGAGAAGGCTGCAAACTGCACAATCGCTGCAGCGAGACCGAGAGCCGAGAGGGGGTCCATCAGCATTGAGTGCACTCGAGGCCTAATTTGCCGCAACTTGGTGAAATAACAAAATGACTACATGAACACAAGAGCAGGACTTGTCGTTGAAGCCAGAGTCAGGATTGCTCTCCATCGTTCGACCTCGAGTCGGAGTGGTCGTGGCTGTGTATCGCCCTGCACAGCCCTTTCTCTGGCACTGCCTTCATCAGTGTCACCTGACATTTAATCATTGGTCGACCTAGAGCGCTGGAAAACCCATGCAGTACGCGCAAGAGCACATGCCACCTGAACCAACAGGTACATGTAACTGTCAGATATAAGTGCAACTACTAGGGTCAGAAAGCAATTGGGTTCCCCGCTTTTTGGCGCAGTGGGTAGTTTGTGACAGTAACGACTTGCAGGGCCAGACAAGTAGTTAGGTCGGTGACGACCAACGAATCTCTTGTAGAGCCTGTGGTCCGTGCTTCTAGAAATCATGACTTAGGTTGGATTTCGGTCCCTTTGCTAAATTTGGGAAGATAGACTCACGACTTCTTGTTCCGACCAATCAGAAGCCGCCGAAAGTAGGCACCTTAATACCTCTTTTTATTACGATAACTTCAACCCCCTTCTTCTCTATTGCGCGCTGACCTGGTGGTTTCGGCAACCTACCATACCTACTTCCCTTTTTTCCCGCTATAATACGGTCCTTCCCGACTATTACTACGCTTATTATAGCCTTAGCTACGTAGACGTTAATATTAAACGCTAACCCCTGAGAGACTTATCCTCCTGCCTAGTAATAACTAGAGCTAGCCCTTATTTGCGCCTTTGCTAATGCCCTTTTGGTAGATATTTGTTGAAATTACAGCCCAGTTGCCCTGTAGCTACAGCACCTTTAGGTGCTGTAGCCTAGTTGATCTACTGCCCTAGGAGTGCTGTCGACTGCACTACAGCAAAGTGCAGTCACCACAACCACTGGGAGTTATTGTTGTGGTGACAGTTCAGGGGGAACCAAAATGCACCTGCGGCAACGTTCTGCAATGTGCGGTACAGCTCGGCGGGCCGTAAGTCCGTACCCTCTTCCAATCGATCTGTTAAAAGGTTCAACGTCCAGTTAGGATTACTCCAAAAATCTTCTCATATTAGCCCACTGGCAACAGCCGTCCTTTCTTCAACTCGAATCTCGTAATACGCATGGCCCACCGGCACCGCCACTTCTCTGGCAATCGTTCTCCTTCGTCTGGGGGCTGGGAACCCCCTCAACCAGCGCCGCCAAGTGAGAATTGCCGCTCTTGTTATGTTGCTTGTATTTAGCGTGAATGGTGACACACTAAAAAAAAAAAAGATTCACAGTTTCTGCGAGGAGGATTACGCTGTCACGTTGTATGTTGCCGAGATCCTCAACAGTTTCTCTAGCGTCACCTATTGTATATATGACTCATGTTTTGAACTGGCTGTTCAAATGTCTCTCTTCCCTAATGCAAAAACATGACAACCTTTTATTCTCCCCACCTGCAACCTACCTTACCCACCAGCCCAACCACCACCCTCATCACACCCCAAAACCCCGGGTTCTTAACCCTCTTGCCCTCGAACTCTTCCCCATCGATATCACCTCCACCCTCTATCACGCCACCCTCCGCCTGAGCCTGCAGTTTGGCGACGACTTGTCTATGCTTTGCTCGGGGACTGTCTCGTCCAGACACTCTATAATCGCCGACAGACGCGTGCCACGGCCAGGCTCGCCACGGCGCTCACTGCGGTATCTAGCTTGGTATTCTTATTTTAAGGAATCTTGGTAATGGCTTATATTTAATACACACAAGCTGGCAACAGGCTGATGTATCTAGGCGTGGGGGGTAGGATTTAGAGAGAACATATAGCGCTGGTTCTATCCGGTGGTCGGGGTCTCCGTATACACGACTATATGGCTAGAAGAGCAGTATATGCTCCAATTCTCCAGCCTCCACCTTATCTGTCCACTTTTCCAGGAGTTGACGGAGTTCTTCTCGCTGGTCCGTCATCATTAGGCAGCCCCCAACCCTTCGAAAGCCTGGCACATGCATGAATGCAGGAAGCTGGTGCTCCACTGCTTCTACAACCAGACAGAACGGCCCAAATATGAGCCTGCTTTCCGAGTCGTTGGCCACATCCCTATTCCATGTAAGCGGGATCACCCACAAATCGGGCTTCTCCCCGTTTCCGCTGTCCTCGCTCTCGGAATCCCAAGCAGGATACGTGTACACTGATACGCCATCCTCGCGGAACCGCAGGACTCTGTCATGCTCATCCGACTTTGGCATCTTAGCAGTGAGACGTAGGGTGTGCAAAGAGAGCCACCCCCCATTTACTTTGCCCATGGGGTTCTCGGTCAAGTCGAGATCTATATGCCCGTCACGGGCATTGGCTAGACGCGGCAGACCACAGCGGTAATAACTGATGGCGCCGTCTATGGATGCCCACGACCATGATGGCGCTCGATAGGTAGGTGGTCGCTCTCCACTAGGCGTGTAGCTATCTAGCTCCCAGCATAGGTCGTCAATGATGTGATCCCAACGCAGACCGGCTAGATAGCCCGTGCTTGGAACATGAGTGCTAGCCTTGCCGTCACTTGGAACCGTGGCCGTGTCCGTGTCCGTGTCCGTGCCCGTGTCCAAATCCGATGTAGTTTTGGCCAAGAGACGGCGTGCAAGGCCGGCCACTGCGGGCAGTTTATCCCCGGGAAAGGTGAGCCTTCTTCGTGAGTATTCTTGAATAACATGAATCCATTCAGCTGGCCGAGTGATTGTGGCCTGACACATTCCGACACCTTGAGGCGAGACAGAGCAGAAGTCTTCGGCTTGGAAAGTGCGCTGGCACTCGAAGAATGTCTGGCGGTGTCCAAAGTGGAGAGTGCGCTGCGAGAGATACCGTTCCTGCCATGCCCAGCCGCGGCTTGATAATGGCTCTTCTTCCAGTCTGACACATCTTCTTTCGTCGCCTGCGTACTTTCTGGGTAGGACAAAGGCCAGTATGTCTTCGGAGTGGCCAGCCTGTGACGGGATGGACACGTAACCCGGCAGTTTCCGGTCTGATAAGAATCCCTCTGTACAGCCAGCCGCCCGGCTCGCCGAGATGGTCAGGTATGCGTGTCCGTAGACGTCACTCATGCACCCCGACTCTCGTGCCCAGTCCTCAGCGTCGTCTTGGAGGATGCAAAGGCTATCGATCCACAGCCATCGCAGGCCCAGCTCGTGTGCTACCCACACAGCGTCCTGGAATGACCGGGGGAGCGTACTTGTCTTAACTCCTGCCATCAGGTTTGTTGCTGTATCCCTGTTCAGAGTGGTGGGCTGCACCGGCCCCCAGCAGTGACTAAGGGCCACGTAATCACCTAGCGCGCCACCAGACAGGCGGACTGCCACCTCTGACCCACCGCCCATAATTTCCAGAACTCTTGTAGGCAACTTGGGGGCACCGGGGAACTTGTGTGCATGCGTTTCCCGGCATGTCTGGATCCAGTTCTTGATTCTCCTGAGCGCTACTGGGCACTTCGGCGACAGAGGGACCATCCGACCTTGGATCACGCTCGCCAGAGGACTTTCTATGTTCAATTGTCAGACGAACAACAGTTTGAGGAATGGAGAACGAGGCAGAATGGATATCTCACCGTCGTCGACACAGAAGCCAATTCCACCCATGAGATCCCACCGATCTCCCTCACCAGGCTTATGACTAACGATCTGAAACCCGTCCGACCCAAATCTAGCAAGCAGGAAGAGCTTGTGTCCAGAGCGGTCATAGCGAAAGCCCTGCCGCCGTGCGATCCGATACAGGCCGTGCGTTTCATCGACGCAAGTTTGGATCAGCCGACAGAGCTCACAAGTGGCCGCGCTGGCCTTCAGTTCTTCCAGGTTCTCGTGGTGAGGGATAAAGGCATCGTCTTTGGGGGCGTTGTAATAGTAGAGATCAAGGTCTGCAGGGTACCCCTGACCGGTAGAGGACACGTCCGATTCTCTTCGCTGTCCTTGGAGAGTGAGCGCCAGAAGATCGATCCTCCCGCAAATCTGGCAAAGAGGCATCGTGCTGGGAACCTTGGGGTGCGTGCGAACAGATAAGCGGTCTGTAAGAGTCTGGGTAAGAGGATAGCGATAGTGTGCGGCTTGTAGGCCAATGTCTGCCTAAATCCTTGCAACATGAAACGTCCAATGAGGTCAACCCTCCCCACATAAGTCCGGCAAGGGGTCACGTGAGCTGAATGCAAAGGATGGGCACGGTCCGAGATATCACCATGATCCAGCCTGGTTATATGAGACGAATCTGGGCACAAGATATTTCCATTTTCGTTCCAAGTCCTGAGCTAAGGTGAGCTGTGACTGAATTACCCTGAGCTTTCCCTGATTCTTCCTTGAGCTATCACACGTATGCAGCCGCTATATAGCCCAGAGATGCATTTTCAACCCCCGACTAAAGCGGAGAGTGGTTGTCAAAAAGAAGGGGTTCGGCCCCGAGGTCGATTCCAAGAGCCTACCTGGACCACCACCCACTGGTATTTGATACATGGTTAGCTAGAGTCATGACGTATGGATCCACACCAAACAATAACTCACGTTGGTTGATAAAATATGAATCCAATGTATGTCGCGCGAATTCAAGCCTATTGTTATAGGATGTTTCCAATCGCGTCTTGCTCTCAGCATCTCTCGATTCATGTGTTCAAGCGTTTCGTACGTATATTCGTGGAATTTCATGTTGCCATTAGATAGGCTCCAAATATGCGCAAAAGGCTGCTTAGGATGCTTCCTGACGATTCTCCGAATGTCCAATAACCTCTGCATAGGAACCCAGTTGTCCAGCCATTCTTTTGATCGAAGGAAGATTTCGGATGCCGTCTCCCCCGATGGGGATTTGCTGTCCCCCAGGTCTGCTCCACACCTTAGGAGCAACCGGAATCCAGCTAGTCCGAGTTGGATCGGACTGCGAAGAAGATGGTATCCGGAAGAGTCGAGTTTGTTAACCATCTCAGCCAGCGTCTCGGGCTTGGTCACCTCCTGAATCGTTTCAATAACGTATTTCAGCACCGTATTATAAACCTCACGTGCTCCTTAACACCGTGAGTGGGTATATCCGAATCATGGGTCCCTAAAAGGTCTCCGATATTCAGGTCTCTAAGAATACCAGTGATTTTACGAGTTTCAATCTCATTTTTAAAATTTCTCAGAACTTCATTCAACGACCTGGTTGTTGAGCTCAACTGGAATAAGCGCGAAGTCGACAAATCTTTGATTTCTAAAGTAAAAAAATTTAAAAAATTGATATTAACGCTCGCTCACTGGTTGCCTGATTGAAGCCATGGTGCATAGGAATTAAGTACCTGGCAATAAAGAGTCGTCCATGCTCCCTAGTGTAGCAGCGCAGAGAGTGGGACAGAAGCAAGCAAGCGGTGCTGAGGGAACGACAGTGGCTGTTAACTTTTTAGAGAATCCACAGGTTGGAGGGCGGGGATAGACTGTTTGGTGGGGTGGAAAGAGTTGGATTGAGACTGGAAAAATCAGAGCTTGGAAAGAAACGGGGTTGGCGGGTCACGACCACACACACCTTTTCTGCAAAGTCCTATATTCTCCACCAGCAAATATCTGTTCTCCTCTGGTGTCAACCAATCACACAAGGTGGCTGTCATGGCACTTTTTAAACAGCCCGCGTTCAACAGATGCAAGGTTAGGAAAGGTTATCTGTTGGCCCCGCTGCGGCCCTACTGTTAGAAGTACCTGCCTTTGTAGGCGACGTCTCCTGCTCGTTTTTGGTCAGTCCCTTACTTCCGAAAGAAGAGACTCATCATCAGGTTGAGCCGGGTGAGCCGCGCAACTTTGCTACCTTATCTCGCGCGACCGGTCGTACCTCGGCTGAGCGGAATAAGCCAGGCAGCTATACAACAGACGTTGGCATTTTTTCATGCACGTATCTCCGCGCTCGAGAGCCTCAAAACAATAATTTTGATGAAAGAAAGTAACCAATCCGAATTGTCTTTACGGTGCATCTTCGTTAGCACGCCCTCGTAGTAAAATACATGCATATGCTCTCCGATCTGTAACGACCCATATCACCCGAACTCTGAAAACTAGAAAAGCAACATCTCATTGGAGACGTGCGCTGCTCGGCGCTCGACCCCTGATTGTGGTCAGGTGACACAGATGAATCAGGTTGCTTTGAGATAGTATTGAGTCGTCCGAGTGCTGGACGGGAGGTGAGCAGCGTTGTCGCTGGAAAACCAGTGCAGCACGCGCGCAGCAGCCAACGACTTGCAGGAGTATCGCCGGCGTTGGGTTGTGCCGGCATGGATGTATGACCTTCGTCGCAGCATGAACAACCAACAAATGCAAGATACATTTTGGGGTAGCGTCTCCAGAACGGTACCAAGAGCTGCCGTTTTAGCTACATCCGTTATAAATGTTGAGGTCCGTGGGTGGCCAGTCTTTCTGGTGTAAGATGTATCCCATTTTCTGGAACCCATCATCCTATTTCCTGGACTCCGGGGCTGTCAAATTCGGCATACTTTACACCTACGGCCACGACCCATAGGAGAACTCGGGATCCCGTCCGCTGCCCAATAGATAAGTCAATGAGGGCCAGACTAGTAGTTGGGTCAGTGACGACCAGCGAATCCCTGGTGTTGTATGTTTTTTGTTTTGTTTTTCGTATGCTTTTAGCGCGCCAAACTTCCCGTCTCACTGGATATGCCGTTCCCAGCCCGGCGGCAGCTTTGCTACATCCAGAAAAGTGGCCGAGCCGAGTGCCCGTCAGCCTCGACTGGCTGACCCAAACTTGCCGAGCTTCGGATCCGCATAGCCACTTTTTTGGATCCTCTTTCGGTCTCCTCTCCCTGGTACTTGCCGGGCACTTGACCGGTTCGGACCGAGCGGTGCCCATGACCTGTAGACAGCCCACAAAGAAGATGACATCGGAGAGATGGAGCGTCCGGTATGGAAATATCGAAGATAACTCTCCGGATGGGTTGTTGAAACTGCAAGAAAGTATAAGAGCAAGCTCGACGCATCGTCTCTACTCTTTTACGTGATTGAATTCCTCTCATAAATTTGTTTCTTCCAATTCATCCACCTCAACTTTCTTATTGAACTAGCACATCAATCCTACCCACCCACCCCTTACATGTTTAGGCATCTAAGCATGGCCCCAACCATGCGAGCCTGGCAATACGTCAATGGCGTCACGGCCAAAACCCTCGTCGGCAGACTGGAAGATTCCATCGCTCTACATGTCGCCGCGTCCGCACCGGACAAGTCCTCTCTCACCAAAGACCAACTTCTCATCCGTGTGATATCCGCGTCACTCAACCCGGCCGACTACAAAATGCCCGAGTCGGATTGGTTTGGACGATTGTTCGGCTTACGGGCTGATGCGCAGCCGGGAATGGATTTCTGCGGCCGCATCGTCGCCAAACATGATGCGCTCAATAACACGAACTCTCGATACCGCGAAGGTCAGCGCGTATTTGGCTCTCTGGCTAAAGCCTCCCGGTTCGGAACCCTCGGGGAATTCATCGTCGCTTCTACCTCAGAAATTGCTCCCGCTCCAGAGCAAATCGGATCGGATCAGGTGGCGGCATTGGGCACCAGTGCAGGCATCGCTTACAAGTCTCTACTTCTTGCGGGAGTCAAAGAGGGTTCAAGTGTTTTTATCAACGGCGGGAGTGGCGGGGTGGGAACCTACATGATTCAACTCGCCAAGGTGCTGGGCGCCACAAACGTGACGGTCACGACATCGTCGTCAAACATCAACCTAGTACGGAATTTGGGCGCCGACGATATCATCGACTATAAAATGGCAGATGTGCTCGCCGAACTGGGAAGGAAAGGACAGATTTTTGACGCCGTGTTTGATAATGTCGGGATTCCCCAAAACTTGTATCAAGAAAGTCACGCTTTTCTTAAAAAGAGTGGGGTTTACGTGCAAGTTGCGGCAGACCCCACCGTCTGGGCGACATTTCGCATTCTGGGCATCATGTCCAAATCGTTAGTTAGTCCGACAGGTAGGGCGTTTCGTTTCGCGGTAGACAAAGGGAACGGTGCGGATTATGAAGTTATTGCGCGGTGGGTTGCCGAGGGGAAAGTCAAGCCGGTCATTGGGAGGACAGTTGAGTTTGAAGAAAATGTTCCAGAGGCATATGCGGAACTCCGCCGGGGGAGGTCTAGGGGGAAGATTGTAGTGCAT
>Ga0247765_1000767_pt1 | contig 21524 bp, 26 predicted proteins | sample UWRJL106311C6_FD_179949 | JGI IMG/M metagenome (GOLD analysis project Ga0247765, IMG submission 179949) | Plant litter microbial communities from Arlington Agricultural Research Station in Wisconsin, United States - UWRJ-L106-311C-6 | ecosystem: Environmental > Terrestrial > Plant litter >... | reverse complement strand
AAAGTGTTGGGGGGGGGGGGGGGGACTGGAACTGAACTGACGATGGCGATGATGAAAGGAATAGCAATTAAACGCCGGGGTAGCACCGGTTGTTCCTCCAGAGGACAGTCCTTACGGACGAACTGGTCTCCAACCTCCGAGATAGCCAACTCATCATCACGTCCCTTGTGGAACTCCAAATCAAGACATGGAAGGAGAAACCAGCGGCATGGCACTGCGGCTCCGCGAGTGCAAGACAAGACGAGACGAAACAGGGCAAGAGGGGGTAGATGACGGGTGACGAGTAACCAGTGACAAGTAACGAGTGGGCGGACATGAAGTTGGTCAATATATCATGTCTCCAACTCGCGGGCGGGCGAGGAGAGAAATTTGGCTATGCCGACTCGGCAGCGGTGAACCCCCAAACCCCAAACCATAGAAAGAAAGAAAGAAAGATATCAAAGTCGATGCTTACCTCCATGTCTTATCTCAATAAGAGCAGGACGCATATAAATCGCAATGTCCAAAGGCCGTCGACAGTCAGGCCCTCACCGCCAAAAGCCAGCCAGTCATCCAACTAGCTGACTGCCCGCCTCTGTCCCGCCGTGCGCAAACCTAGTCTCGAAACAACCGAGCTAATCGCCTCCCACTCTTCGGTATTTTCTCAGATTGAAAATGCCAGGGATGCAAGCGACACTGCCTCTGAAGAAGTAAGAAAAAAGAAAACCAGGCATTTAGCTGTCATTGACGAAGCATGTACCACCCACACCGCTGTAGCTGGGTACACCATTGCCAGCCCCCCGATGCGGTGAGGGGGGGAAGGCAGGAAACCCCACAAGGAAGATTGGCTGGCAAACAAGATGACAGAAAATTGATTGGCTTACCTGACTTGGGTTGTTTCTCTGGACGCGGTGTTGTGCTGTCCTGTGCCTTGCAAAGCAGGCTAGTGCCTTCAGTCCAGTATCGTCCCACAGTGCAGGCTCTGGGGGGAGGAAATGACAGCTAGTTGCCCCGCCAATCGAGGAATCAATCCCAGAGTGACAAAGCAGGTGATTTGAAGCGATGGGGCTCCGTTGGGTAACAAATGCGGCTCTTTTTTTCAGCGACGAGGGGAAAACATATCCCCGCTTCGGTTCAGTTCAATGTCGACGCTCCGTCAATGAGCTTGGAAATGCGGTGCTGAGACGAGAAGTGGAGAATCTCTGTGCTTACATAAGAGGTATCCTGAAGCGCTGACCCTAACCCTGAACCCCCCCTTTTCTCCTGACTGGACACTGGAGCCCCAAAGCACAAAATCAATACGATCCAGATTTGGATGCAAATTTATGCTCTACCTCTCTGATGCTATTGAATACTAAAACCCCTGGGGCATCATGATCTATAGCCATCGTTTTCGTCCTATCTAACACTTCTAACACTCCTCGAACCAACATTGAATGAATGCCTTGAGCACTTTTACAATCACCCACCACGAATTGTCGAAAGTCCCTGGCTGTAATCCAACCTGCTTCCTGATCGCCCAAAGATGGAGGCCACAAAACTCTTCTTTCTTCTTGCCTTTTTCGTCGCATCAGCAGCCACGGGGGGCAAATCCGGCGTGACTGAGATGGTAGGCAACGTCTTGTCGGCGCTCGCAGGTGGTGTCAACTCCGGGTCTGGCGCCCCAGTCCTAGATGGTGGTCGAAAGCTCGCAAGGCCCTGCCATCCCCATCAGCAATCGACAGCCCCAAGCACTGATCAGTGACGCTTACCCTAACGCTCAGTTTCTTGCGCATTCTCGCGGCTTTAGGGGTGGTTTCTGCTTTCTCGTCCGTCATCATCGGAGTAGGAGACCTCGAATAGCTTCGTTCGAGCTCCTCAATTTCCCCGGCCATTGTCTTCCCATTATGAGCCATGTTCTCCTCATTGGTGGCAACAAATCGAAGTAAGCCCCGTGCCGGACTCACCCCCAGCGCTTCCTCCATATGTTTCTGGATCAATGCCGCATTCCGCTTGTTCGTGGTGGGCAGCAAATGAGACGACAGAGCTGAGACAGACATGATATATGCCGCCTCAAACGACCCCGCGAAGAACATGCACGCGCCATGCTGCAGCGTGACTACAATCGACGACACCGGCCTCTGATACCGAGTCGAGAGATGATACGACAACTCCGTGATGAACGTGAATTCATCGCTAATCTGCGGTATGTTAGCAGCCTGAAACCAAGGAAGAGAGAAAAGCCTACAATAACATTTGTCTTCACCTCCGCCATAACAATCGCATCCCCCCTCACTCTCTCCCTCGCCGCGCTCCCCTCCCCCGCCACTCCGAAAGCCTCCTCAAAGAATCCAACTGTACTTCGCTTCCTCAGCAGATCTCCTCCCTCGACCTTCTTCCCGTGCCCCTTATTGCCCTCCCCCTCTGGCCTCGCCGCGACTGCATCTCCCGGCAACGGTCTACCAATATGCCGCGCTAGATTGCCTCGGTCGACCAGCACCGGCGCTGGCACCTGTGCCGATACCACCATGGTGCCCTCTTCCCCCTGTTCCGCCTTCCTTTCTGCAAACGAAAGCTCTCCCCCTGTCTTTGGAGTTCCCGGTGGTTTCCCAAACCTGGAGCATCTAATGTCTGAAGCTTCCTCTTTGCTTTGCACCACAATAGCGGGAGAGGCTGTCATTTCCGTTGGCCACAAGACAAACAAAGTCCGGCTGCGTTTAGTGTGTAAGCTTTTTGCTTTCTTCCGCTTTGTTGTGGAGTAGTTTTTGTCCCGCCCGGGACAAGCCGTCAAGAAGCAGGCCCAAGACGGGTAGTTGTTGGTTGATTGGATATGGTTCGTGGGTAAGTACTAAGCATGCAAGCTGCTGCCGAGAAGAGGGGAGAAGGGAACCGGGTCAGCGAATCTCCCGTTTGTCTCGCGGGTGTGTGAGATAAGGAACGGTCTTCCGCTATACGTACCGAGGCATCTAGCTAGAGGCCGTAGCTTTGGGTGTTCCTCCACTGGTTTGGTCACCGTATCTTCAGTTGAAGTTGCAGGAGGCTGGCCGGGCCGGAAAGGTATTCCCCCCTGTTTGCTGGTCTCGGTGTGCGGAGCGCTACAGAGATAAAGGGTACCAAAAAGCCGCGGCGTGGAACTTCGACCACACGTGTTTTTCCAACCAGACCAGACCCAATCTGCGGTAGTTGAAGGAGATTACCAATGAAAATTCGAACACTAGCTGAAAAAGGCAGAATAATCGTCAAGATTAGGTGTCGCAAACAACGGGAACAATATGGATGTGTCTCGGCCGACTTGAACGCCTCGTCCTTGGTACCAACTTGAAATGCAGCAAGATACCCAGGCGCAGAAGCCGAGAGCACTGTCTCACACCTTCCTCAAAAATAAGATGCCAGACGCGCAGGTGCCACTTTTATCGCCCGGAAAGAGTATTCCCGCCCGTCGACACTGGTTTCCTGCGATTGGACGTCTTGCAATGTTTATTTAATGTTAGGGGTTTGTTGCGTTACCCAAATGACCAATATGCAGCCTCCCGCTTGACCGAGGTCACAAACGGCCCCCTGCAGATTGATTCAAGCAGCATCAAATTCGACCCGGCCTTGTGACACTGCTGTTTGCCGGCCGGTCGCACCTGGAATTCAAGGCCTTCAGATACGGGATCCATTTGAATTCTCGCTAATCGCTAATTGAGCTATCCAAGTAGACAGGTTGACCACTCGGACTTGATTCCACTATCTACCAGACAGGAGCCACGCAAAAGACGATGGTTGGGCGTTCCCTGTATCAGGCCCTTTCATAGTAGAGAGGTCAGAAGCCAAGTCTTGAATCCAATAGTCGAGTTCCGAAGACTCTTCATAGAAATGAGTTATTCCACAAGCTCTCATCACATGTGAGTTCACCTGCCATGTCACCTTGAGAAGCTCCAGGGTGCAGCACACCGTCGATCCCCACTTTAAAGCCAGTGTTGCGGGAGATCGTCATGAACGAAAGGTACCTAGGAACCCAATTACCTAGCATCGTCCATAGTAAAACGCCTTTCAGTTGCTTGAAAGAACCCAACAGATATGGGATCAAAAAATGGCATTTCAAGTGATTATAACATCATGACCCAAAAAAATCCAACCCCAACTCCGTCATGAGAACGTACAGACTACCACACATGCTTTATATGTACAAACTAGGTACCTACACTACTACAGTACTTGCCGTGTGCTTAGGTAAATCCCACTTATCTCTAGCAGCCAACAGTCGAGACAGCCTATCAATGGGACAGACTGGGGCTTCCCTTCCTCCTCGTGGCGTTGGCATACGATGCAGTATACTTCTCTGCTTTGACCTGGAAGCCAGCGAGACCCAGGGCAATGGCCTCAACGGGGATCAGCAAAATGGCGAGGTACAGCGAAGTGCGGCTCTGGTTGCAGAGCGTGCCCCAGTTGGGTTGCTGGGTCATGGGCACATGCGACCAACGGCATGTCCACGACAGGAAGGTGTCGACCTCATCAGATGCGTTAACCGCATAGAAGAAGATGATGGCGATCAGCGATGCGGTTAAGCCGATAAGAGGGGCAACAAAGGTCGTCGAGGTGTGCATTATGGTCTTGCTTCGCAGCTGCGGGAGGATCCGTTAGTGACCTGGATGACGTCTTCCGGGTATCCGGGACAGAGTGCAAGGTATGGCGACTTACGGACTGGACCTTGCTGAAGCAAAGAGCGGCGATATTGGTGACGATAAGGATGGCACTGCCGACGACAAGAGAAATGGTCGGCCGGATGTTGAACTGATCAGGCCACAGCGATAAGAGAAAGTCGCTGGGGACATGAGTATAGTCGTAGACTGCGAGCGTGTTGCCCGAGAGGCCGAGGACGGTGATGCCCATCAGCAGGGCCAACGCCGTCGTGGCCACTCGGGCATTGTCCACGATGCGGAGAGAGCGCATCTTGGACTGGAGGTGGAGATCGCGCGACTCGACCTCGAAGTCGGAAGACTGAGCCTTATCCATTTTGATGTTGGGATGCCGGAGCGCTGCTCGAGGCTTTGCAGTGGGGTATCGAAGTGGGAAGGGAAAAAGATGAAACGAGACACCAACCAGAAGGAAACCGAACCCACGTCGAACTGAAAGGAGGCAAAGGAGAGGCGTCTACAGGCAGGGTTTCATGGGAGCTCAGAAGAGCAGGAACAGGCCGTGAGAAGGGAGACCTCTGGATACTTATGCGGGTCGAGTTTCCCCAGACAGGCCTTTTGGCGCCATCGGGTCAAGACGGGCGGCTAGGCCAACCCATTGCCTAGACATAATGGGCGGCAGGAGCGGATCTCATATGCCGATCCTCTGCAGCGTTGTGAACTGGTCAAAACCCAAAATTATCAAACTCAATCAAGAGGTCACCCGAAAGCTGCGCGGCCCACGAGTATGACAGGGGCGATTGGAGAGGGCTCGGGGAGCGCCGCTGTAACGCAACCCTGAGGAGCCGACAGCCCTGAAAACCGCAAATGTGCCGTGTGGGTGCTTGACCGTCCTCGAATTAGGACGGTCGTCGACACGGGATTGGTGGGTTTTGGATGCTCGCTGCATTCTCAGAAGGTGTGGTGGGTGACTGGGAGTCGGGCGGCAGGAGGCGACGATCAGGGGCAGGGGTCTGCAGCAAGGAGCGCTTAGGGAAACTGCATCTCAGATTAGATTGGCCAATCACAGGCCGAATTGCGGTTGAGCCCGGAAAACAGAAGGTGGGGCTGGCGTCTGCGCTTCTTCGCTGCCGGCAAATTTGTGACGCTATTTCAGTTCTCGAGACGCTGCGATGCTGACACCCACTAGGAGGCAGGAACCACCAGACCCTCAGATTTCCCTCGCTTATCGCATAGAGTTTGGTTCTAAGTTTCTCAAAATGGGAACCGACGAGGAGTTGTCTCAAGATTCCACATTTTCCGGCTCAAATCACGGTAACCTCAGACGAAGCTGTCATAACATGCATCGTCACCAATCATTAATTTTCTTCCATCTCATAATATCACAGATGCATACGACATAGTACGCAAATCAGAAGATCATTGCCCGCCTTGAGGCAGGCACCGTCCTCTGCGTTCCTGTCGATCGGGAACAGATACCCTTCACATAACCCCGTCCAATCTTGGCACTATCCCAACCCGCTTCATGGTCGCTGAATACCAAAGCTGGCTTCTCCCCCAAACCCCCAAAAAAGAGGCGCGTCCGATTGCAAAGGTTCCAACGATTGATCGCTCCCCACTAGCGAGAGTCCAAAGCCTGATATCCCAACAGGTAAGAAAGATGGGCATGTTGTATCATCACCTCCATCGTTTGATCCACAATAGTCTATGGGCGTTGCCCATGATATGGCGTCACAGGAAGACGCCAAAGGATTTTCTTGTTGTATTATCTCCTCTTTCCCGCCAAAGTCTCCCCGTTCCAAAATTCCCAAAAAGTTCTCCATTATCGCGTCCGCGAACCGCGACGGAATGCTAGAGAGTGGCCAGTTTTGCGCCATAATGTCTTCGCGTTTATCAACCCAGAGCCTCCGAAGTTGGGGAATAGACTCCTCCAAGAAACTCCCCAGGAACACCGACGGAGGTCTCGTGACGTTGGGGAATAGGCTTTCCCACAGCCGGTACCATTGTTCTTGGACTGTCTTGTGTCGGCTGCGATGTGGGAAAGTAGGGCTGTCTTCATGCTGGGGTATAGAGGTTGGAAGGCAGTGCGGGTGGCAAGTTTGGGTACCGCCATTGCGCGATTCCCCACACACCGCCATTGCCGGTTGACTCGGAGTTGGGTTTGACGTCGAGTGTCGTCTGTGCAGATGTTGTTTTATGTCTTTGACTCTTTGGAGGTTGTACCGTCTGCAATCCGAGAATCTGATGGGGTCGCGCTTATAATATGGACATGCCAGAGGCGGCGTAAATGCCCCGGCGTATTGTCTCTCAACAAGCCGAGGGAGGGCGCTCCTGCTGGTGGGGCCTTTTCTCGGTTTCCTGGACTTGGTTCTCAGCACTGGTCCTGAGAGAACTCTCTTCAGTTCGAGCCGTCTGTCGGTTTCACCCAGTGAGGCACCAGTCTCCAGGGAAGAGTTGGCCGGGTTTGCAGTCAAGTGGTCTATCTGACGAGCCATGGCGTGAGGTTGAAAATCAAGAATTGGAAACGAGACACTGAGAGTGAAGATGTCAACGAAACATTCGACGCTCCCCCCAAGGGTTTTCTCTACTTCAAAACTCCAATGTTAGGTGCTGTCCTTTCTGAGAGATCCTGGCACCCCGCCATCGCTGCGACACTGGCTTGACTTGTGGGCTCTCTGAAACCGACGCGGCAACAATTTGGATGCCATCGAAGCGGGCAATTGCCCTGGATGATGCGTTGTCCATGAGTTGAGAGGAGCCCAACGATGCCTGACTGTCCCAAGGAAGCGACAAGTTAGGATGGCCGCTTCAACACGTCTCCGTGTATACACAATTGCGTAGTACACGGGAGTGTGTACGCAGGGTCTCACAGAACTGCAGTTGCAATAGCTGTGATTGGTAGGCAGTTCGGTGAAGAGCCTAACCCGCCATCAACACTCTACGTGTCTCCCTAGCGGCACTTCTCTGGCCCACGCAACCGTCCGCAGCAGATTTCGCCGCTTTTGGCGCACAAAACAGTCAGGATGGCTCAGAGAAACGACAATCTAACTGCTCAAGAAGGTTGCATATCTGCCTCATGCTGAAATGGCCCATTCATCGCTCTACCCTGCCCCTTTCTCAGGCTGAGGCTGGCCACCCGAAGCCTTGAAGTCTGTATCCAGATGTGTACGCCATAGCGGATTGAGGTGGGCTTCTTCCAATTGGATCGAAAGGCTTCGCTGGGAGATGGACGAAACTCGGCCAGTTGATGGGTACATGCGAGATATTTGGGTAAACTTCCCTTTTTCCTCCTCACTCCCAAAAACCAAAGACACTGCATAACTGCTGTGTTATGGTCTTTTGCTCGCGCGTCACATCCACAGACAGCAGCATTTCGTGGTCTTCCATACGCATACCCACTAGGAATTACCCAGAACACCATCCACGACACTCACATCGGCATGGCAGCGATATCGCGCCAAACCAATAGAAACCTGCGTCGACGTCACCCAAGAGTCACAGAAAACGACGACAACGCTGTATTGGGACCAAGAGGACAGCGTCTATTTGCTTGCCCGTTCTTCAAGCATCAGTGGAAGGAGCACCAGTATTGTGTCGTGCCGATGAGACACGTTTCGGATGTTAGACAGCATATCAGGCGCGCTCACCAAGGCGAGATATCTGAGGATACCTTTTCCCGCATCTTTCAGGATAGCAGGACGGGGCCCCCACCAGAACGATGGTATAGCCTCTGGAATATTTTGTTTCCCGGAGAAACCGAGCCAGAATCGCCTTACTATGTTGGGTCTCCGAGCGTTGAGCTCGCCATTTGCTTTATCAACGATTTCAAGCGACAGGAAAACTTGCGACCCGACGAGCACGAGACCCTGGAAAAACTGGCTACTTTTGTAACTTCGACCGAAATGGCGAGTCAGGGATCTTCCACCCCGCTGCGACTTGGTTCTCCGGATGTCGGTGAGTCTGGAGAATATGCACGCTAGGCGCAACCCAGGAAATACTGACATTCGTCAAGGCCTATCATCTGCAGCCTCTCTTCTTCAACCTCACAGTCTCTCGGGAAATCCACTTCAGGAGGCGCAGTATGTGACATCGACTGCGTATGACCTCACTCCCGGCTCTTCTCAGATTGGCATTGCTTGGAGCCCGGACGACGCTGGCATTGGCGGCAGCTGGTGGTCAGACATTGGGGCCTCCAGTTCTCTTCAGGGTATTCCCGCTACTCAGGAGTCGGCCATGTCTGAAGAGAATGGGCCTGTTCAGAGTAAGGAGTCAGCCGAAGGTTATATCGCTAGCGAAATGTTTCCTCCGGCCGAAAACGCGAGCATGTTCCTGGGGGAACAGAGCGACTGGAGCAGCGGTATAGAAGGGTTTACGCATTAAAGACCAAGCTTCTCTGCGGCAAGGTTGGGGCTAGCCTGGTAGCCTTGCTTATGACAGCGGACCGGCGGGATACGTGCGTGGTTGAATGGTAGCTAGGTAAACTCTCTCTTTTTGTGATTGTCAGCTCGGTTCATTTGAAATGGTAATCAGTTTTCCATACCGTGCCAATATACCCAAGTTCCCCTCCACTATTCGTCGACACTGGCTGGAGGCTTTGATACTCGGCTGTTCTGCTCAGTTACAATGGCCGTGCGGCGCGACGGAGAACGTCGACGACTCTGATGCGAGCGCAGCTATGGCAACATCGTAGACATCGGAGTCGGCTTCGCTAAAGTGCCAATGATCTGGAAAGCAGAATGAAGAGCTATCGTCGATGGGTTCTCCCATCATTGACATGGATAGCCATCGCCATTCCACACCGAAGAGACACGACGATGCAACGGCATGATGACCTGTTGGTTTGTATTAAAAGTTCAGACAGGTTTGTGATGATTTCCCGCGGACACGTCGCCGAAGGGTCTATATTCGGTGAGAATTGGGACTGTAAGCATACGCAGCAGCAACTGTCCCGCACGCAGTTGCGTAAACCACTTGCTAGCCACATTTGTTCTCGGGCACGCAACTGGCCAGTGCCGAGAGGGCAAAGGTTTTACACCGTTGTGTACGACATGTCGCCCACGTCAGAGATACACACAAATGCCCAGTCAAAGGTAGCCCAATGCACCAACTGGGTGATCATGTACACAGTTGCGTATGGTGTCGGCTGGGAGTCAACTAGAATCCCGCTTCCGTGGTGTATAGTCACCGAAACCACTTAGACGACGCCGAGCGGCCCAATCAACATGAGTTGCCACTCCTCCCCGACTGCACAAACCAACTCTGCCTCCATAACTGACACCTTCTTGAATGTCGTTTTTTTTTTCGATTCACAAAATGCGATTCGTCTATTGACTCTCCAATACCAATGCTTCCAACTTAGGTACAAGCTGGGTCTACGTTCCCAATGATCCCTCATCCAGGCCCATTTGTGGTCAACCGTCCTTCCCCAACCCGATGCCTTTCCTCCGCCCTCTTAACACCGCCTCCAGTGCCTTACCAACTGCGTTATGATCACCCAGCAGGCTTATATGCCCCCGATTCGTACAAACCCTCCCACCCCTGACTAGTTCATATCCCGGCGGCAGCATTGACTCGCGGGCCAAGACCACCCCGTCTCCGGCGCGGAAGATGAGATCATCGTAAGCATCTGCGCCGAGAATGCCCTCTCGTCCTGCTACTCGCGCTGCGTAGACAGTAGGTGTGTCTTTGGCGTAGATGACAGCCAGGGGTGGGTAGATGTTGCTCTCCTGATGTGCCGGGTTGTGAGCAAGTTCGGCTCGGAATTGCTTGATATCGTTCAGAGTCCTCTTCAGATATTCTAGACACCTGTGCTGGGAATCTGGGTTCTGAGTGGTGGGACTTGATGTTGTGGATGCCGTCGAACTGGTACTTGGATGAGGCACGCTTCCAGCCGACGAGACAGCTGCCGCCGCGACCTGTGTGTTCACCCCCCGACCGGACGCATCAGAGTCGGACCGTCTCCGCTGGTGATTATTGTTGCGCACGCGTAGGGGTAGGTTTGGTATTGAATCGGGCAAACTTAAAAGAGAACCAAAAGTGGAGCTTTTTGCGGGAGATGGTAGCGGAGGCTCTGATACGCAAGGTGACAGACGGTACTTGACCCAGTCATCGGCATTATAGAAGTCAACTGAGTACTCCTCCTTGGTGAATTTGTCAACGAAACAAAAACCGTCCTCAGGGAGAAAAGCGAAAGTAGTCCGGAGCGAGAAGTTGACTTGCGCTGTCAAGACTTTCTCGTTCAACAGGACGGCATCGCCGTTCCGAAGTGGTCCTAAAACATTGATGCAGCGTTGTGGCACACCGGCATACAAGACGCCAGAAAAGAGCTCTGGCCGTTGGTTTACGGCATGTCTGGTGATGAGACCTCCGAGACTGTGCGCGATTACCAAGGCTCCTCGGTCCCCTCGAGGAACATCCCGCTGGTTTATGGGGAGTTTCTCAAGAAATGCAATTAGTTTCCTCGAGAGGAGGTGCGGGCTCAGTCGCCAGTCGTAACCGTAGTCATGCACACGAAGCCTTCCGGTCTGGGCGTTCTTGCATTCCCTCAACTTCTTGAATAGTCGCTTCGAGATGTCGACAGGCCCAATATTCTGTAGCATACCCGAAGCAAAAATACTGTTTTCCATCTGCTCTTCATCCTCGGGCTCCAGCCCAACTTCCATATTGACCTTGCGCATGTTGAGTCCAACTTTGACAGGAACCCATAGTTGGCGATGAGGGGATTCTGCTGATCGAAGGACTGAACCCCTGTACCCTCCAAGAATGACAACATCGCCGGAAAGTGACTCTAGTACTGAACTCATGGGAGACACTTCGTCTCGAGATAACCTGAAACTTCCGGGAGAAGGGAGGTCCCGGCGTGCACTAAGTGAAGGCTCTGTGAGCAGCTTCTTTTGTGGAACACTGAGGAGATCTGACTAAGGTCAGCACAACGAACTCCAAGCCACGGGAAAGCGCAATTAATACTTGGGAATTGCGGTATCTTGAACGACGGGCCGTCGCAGCTATCCTTTATGGCCTTGAACCTGGAATTGACCTGCCCTCGGACATGGGCAAATCGCTCCTCATCTCCAAATGAGGAGACACGAGAGAGCGACTGATACAGGAGAGAATCGTCAGAGGTCGACTTCCGTAGAGCGTGCGACCTCGACCCGGGCTGGGCTGGAAGGTCAGTCGCCGGAGTCGGTCCAGCAGGAGGACGTGAACATTGGGTTGCTGTGACTGGAGCCTGGTCGGAGTGGGATGACGGCCCGTCCTTCTGGAACGGAGCGCCGAGCGAAGACAAAAATGAAGCGGTGGGAATGTTGGGAATGTTGGGAATGAACCCAGAAGGAATCAATATCGATGGCAGGGCCTTAGAAAGCCGCTTTAGGGCGTTCTCGCCAGCTGAAGATGAGCGGTATGTCCTCGATTGGAAGACGCTCGAGATAGATGGCAACCGGGAGTCCATGGTGAACCGTCTTGGACCGGCTTGCCAAGGGGCTGGCAGCTCTGCTGTGGGAAGCGGCGCATGTCCGGAGACAGCTAGGGGTGACAACGGCCCTTGCTCGTCCGGCGCATCGAAAATACCACCGCCAGGCAGCTTGTCCATAGCAGCTGCCATTTCGGCTGCCGGGGTGCGAGGCGAGGTCAGCCGAGTTGCAACCTCACTCATGGCCGGCTGTATGAAAGATTGAGCATCATCTTGGTCAGCATAGACATCGCCGTCCTCAGTGCCATCCTCGGGTGGCGAGGCCGGGCTCTCTGGGTCATCGGGCTCGGCAAGCTCTGGGATGGGCCCCTGCGGAGCGAAAAAGGGGAGCCTCGAAGATGGAACTTCTGCCATTTCGATGTGAGAGTTTCGAGCCTTGCAAGCATCCCGAGTGTTATGCAGAAAGATTTAGGTCTTGGTGGGGGGCGCCGTGTAGTTGTTGATATTCGGGGACTCAGGCCCTCAACAAGGTCTGCCTCTAGCGTGATTCTACAAGCCCAGCTTGAGGTGGCGGTCTTCGCATTCACCAGATCAAACCTAGACCAGCCAATCGCATGTGTTACGAGGCAGTGGAGGAAACTCAGAAGGTAATCAATAATTAGTATAGGTGCGCGAGGTATGAAAGGATGGGGAGCCGACAGGATCCATGGGGGGAAATCTGCTGAAAACGGCAGGGCTGCATGAGGTAACAGGAACAATGGAGTCGGCCGCTGTCCGACCTAGGTTCGGTCAATCTGATCTGGGATCTGCAACGATCCGACCGGCACCTTCCTAGCGGTTTTCATGTTTTCAATTAGCTTATCCCCCGCATGGCCAGTCGCATTTGGTATTCTTAGTGATACAGGACCCTACTTTCGGAGGGTGTAAACACCTTTGCTAAAATATGTTGATAGCAGAGGAGAAGTAGTTGTTTACACAGCTTGCTCAACTTGTAGCACCTAGCCCCTGTCTGAAACCTTGCCATCATGCTTGTCCTCCTCATTGGTATCCACGCCCACCTGCGTCTCTTCAGGGCATATATCTATATGATGGGCAAGCCGGTCAAACAGCTCAAACTCCATTCTCTCAGCAGCCTTAGGCCCCCTCAGGATATCTCCCATAATATCGGAACCAGGTGGGAAGTCATGCTCGAAATAAGGCTCCCCAGCTCCCTTCATGTTTGTGAGGACAGCTTGCTGGAAATGCCATTGGAGAAGCGTGTCTAAAGGACGCCGCGGGTCATTGAGTAAACGAGCATCCAGAAAAGTCCCTGCGATACCCTCACAATCTGGCTGGAAACAAATAATCTTGTAACCATCCTAGATTTACATTAGATAACGTTTCCAATTATTATTAGATAGGACTTACATTGGGATTGATGGAGAAGTCGTACGAGTCGAACAGCTCGTGTATAGAATTATCGAGGAGTAGGCCATTTTGCACTGAATTAATTGTCCCATAAGACCTCCGAGACGGTAAGATGGTGATTTGCTGACTCCAACCCTGTGTGTTCCATTGATGTTCATATGCGAGAGGGAAGATATGTGCAGCCTCAAAACCTCGCCAACGACCAAACTCTTTGCTTATATTTTCTTTTTTTGTTACGATGCAACGCCCGTCTCGCTCTCGGACTTTAGCTGTGAATTCTTGTACTCGTTTCCCTGTTTGGAAAGACATCACTCGGGTAAAAGCAACCTGGGCGGTTTTCTAAATTATATTAGTATTTATAGTCGTAAAGTAGTTAAAAAGCATACCCTGACGGTGCCATTGGCTACGACAAAATATGTCCCAGGTAGGAGGGGTTGTGTATCTTGGGCAACTGTCCCGCCATTATCGTCTTGGAGGAAGAAGGGGCCCGGAGGCAAGATGTCGATGATGATGTCAACCATAGCGTAAAAGTTGGCATTGGTCACGCTGGCAGTGAGGACTAGCCCGCCAAGCAGGGTATCGAAATCTTGGAGGTCATAGATGAAGACATCGCGAGCGAGGGCCCGAGCACCCTCGCGCGACATTTTGCCCTCGTGAAGAGGTGTGGAGAGGGAGGAGGTGGTGAATGAGTGGGAGTGGGATTTGGCGGGGGGTAACCTTAATTGCCGGCCCTATTAAGCGGTGAAATGAAGGCGGTGAGGGCAGCCAAGGTGGGATTTATGGGAAGAGCCCGACTCGGTCAAGACGGGTAGCTGCCGATTTTTACCGCCCCAACGCTGACGGACATCTCAGTTTCAACGCATAACTCCGACGTACACTACTCCAGTGGCCACGCGCCGCATCGCTGAAGGAACGGCTCGGAACTGGTCATCCCTCGACCCCCACACCCTTGAAGGACAAGATCTTTCAGGCATCACGTGATGAGCTCGGCTGCGCACTGCAACGCCAAGGCCTGAACCTCAACACCATACCTTGACCTTGAGTTTCACGTCTTCCTCGACGACGTCAATCACCAACCGCAACATTACCCACGCAGCACGCACACAGCGCTGCACCCTTCAATCTCCTTCAAAATGGCGGGTCTCAAGCATTACGGTTCGTTCTCTCACCTGTATCTAACTTAATTGGTCGCTTCTGTCGTGCGACTTTCCCTTGTGATTCGCACATGCTAACCTACAATTTACAGAAATGGCCATGGATCCGGCCATTGTCCGGCTAGGGCGTACGTCGAAACCTATTCCCCCACCCACGAAAACCTCCCTCCGCCGATTTTCGACGGGGTGGGAATTCCTGACTGGATGCTTACGCCGACGCTGCGCGGATTTATAGACATGACCGCGAACCGTCACAAGTACTTCCGGTGGACGCCAAGGACGGCCTGGATTACGTTCGTCTATGCCGCTGTTGTCCCGGGCATTATCGGCGTTATTGCGTACAAGACTGATGTGGGTTTTGCTTCCTCCCGCGCAGGTCCGATAGCATTGCTTGGCAGGGAGAGAAATGGAGATGGAGCTAACTGACCAATTGTAGGGCAAATGGGATTTTCGAGCAAAGAGGAAGGGCGACGTTCTGGCAGAATTTTGAAGATCCTTATCACCAGGCTGGGGCTGGGAGATTGTACATAAGGAGCAGGTATTGCTCGGTGGCGTGAAAGTGCTCGGATAAAATACACCGTTCATGAATACATGGGCCACAAAGCTTCAAACCCAATACGCCCAACGCTGTGTAAGGTGGCCAGCCCGAATCAGTCACTTATAATCCTCAACCTCATTGTGAACTCTTCCAAATAACACCCGTGATGGCTGACCAGAGCCGGCTGCCCCACGCAAAATCAACTGCTCCCGTCTTCCACTGGCTTCTAAATTGCCTATCGAGCTCCACGTCCCGATCTCCCTCGAGTCGACCCCATCGGCGGGTATGGGAGCCTTTCACCCCTCCGCCACTCACCTTCTGGGACGCCTCTGCCTCCCCAGCTTCCATCACCATACCTCCCTCCTCTACCACCAAATCCTCTTGAACCCATCCCCGCTCCCGACTGGCTGGAATAGCCCCCCCTGGCGAAATCTCCTCGTCCATAACTCTGGCCGTAATCCCTTCCATAATCGGCCCTCCCATACCCCCTCTCGGCTCCCCTTCTCGGTACCGGCGGCGGCAGCATCCCCGGCCCCCTTCCCGGTCCAGTCCCCCCCCCTACCATCGCCGCCGCCGCAGGGGCAATCTCTCCTGTTATATCCGACGGCGGCAAGACGGCACAGCTGATATAGTCCCCGACAATAAACTTGGCATCATTCAGCGTCTTGGCCCCATCTCCTCCTCCAGCCCTACTCCCGCTGCCGCTCCCTCCCGCTTCCTCCGCCACGGTGTCCGTTCCGACCTCATCAAATTCAACACCCGGTCCACCCTCCCCGATCACAACGCTCCCTAGGTCTTTGATGGTAAACCGTGGCGTCGCGTTAGAACGCCCCTGTGTGTCGGCGAAGAGGATTCGGAAGACTAGCCGTGTCCCTATAGCGGGGTGAGGCAGAACAGAGGGCGATGCGGCGGCGATGTGGTGGGAGAGCTCTGAGAGCGTGCAGGATTTGAAGGTGTAGATGGGGGTGTATGAGGGGAGAGGATGTGAGGTGAATTCTTCCGGGCGGTGGAAGGCATTGGTGCGGCAAAATACTTTGAGGAGGAAGGGGGTCGCGTCGGAGCTCTGGGCAGAGCCCGAGGGTGGGGTTGAGGTCATTGAGAAGTGCGAAATATAGTTGGTGAGTGAATGCAGGATCCGCTGCGGTTCAAGATGGTCTGCGGTGGGTTCAAGATGAGACTAGGTAATCTGGTAGGTTGAAGATGGTCAAATCTCTAACATAGCTATGGTTTAATGCTTATGGAGTTTTCCGAACTTGAAGGTACCAAATGTTGGAAAGACTAAAGGCCAATTGGATGTCTTCGGCAGCGGTCCGGCCGTTGTTGGAGCGGGGTTTGCGGCTCTCGAGGTTCTGCGCTAAAAGGGTTAGCTCAGGACCCACATGAACGATAATGATCTTGTTCTCGTAACCTTTCACAGGAAATGATACAATAAATCTATGTGAGAAAAGATGCCTTGGGCTGTTACTGAAGCTTGAATCAGATGCGTTACTAACGAAATGCGGAAGAAGCGAATTGTAAATGGAAAGATCAAAGCTCCACACTACCATTTTTTCAGGTCTCCAAGTCCCAGGCTTGCTACACGCCACCAAGGGCTGAAGCGACAACAGCAGCTCTCGCCGAACAAGAACCTCCTTCAACCAGCTGGATGAAATCTTCTGAACTACCCTTACAGAATCCCTCTACACTATAAAGAACCACACGCGACCATAAAACCTCTACTCCCATTCGACAGTCGCCTTCTCCAGCCCTCCCACCGGCCAAAATGGACTTTGCCTCCCTCATGTCCAAAGAAATCGCCAAAGCAAAAGGCACACCCACCACTTCTTCCTCCAACACCACCTCCAATTCTACAAAACCCGCCACTAAATACCTCTCCAAGCGCGAAGCCGAAGAAGCCAGAAAAGCCGCCTACCACACCGAACAAAAACGCCTGGAAGAAGAACGCGCCGCTAAGGCCGTCGCAAAACGCAAACGCGAAGAAGAAGCCGCCGAGGAAGCCAAAGCGCGGGAGGAGAAGCGACAGCGCTTAGCCGAGGAGATGCGTCAGAGGCAAAAAGCCAAGGAGGAGGAGGAAGAGCGTGCGCGGCGGCGGCGGCTGGGGTTGCCTGAGGTGCCTCCGACGGTAGGTAGCGACGATGGGGCAAAGAGCGATGCGGCGGGAGAGAGTGGGAATGAGGATGATGAAGGTTCTGGGGGACAAGATATGCCTGAGGAGGAGCTACTTGGAAAACTGCGGCAGTTGGGAGAGCCAGCGGTTCTGTTTGGGGAGAGTCACGCTTCGCGGCTGAGGCGGTATCGGCGCGTGACGAGCGGTGCAGCGGCGAATTGGGGACCGATTGCGACGAGCCTTAACCCCGTGGAAGAGAAGGACATGGAGGTGCCCGGGACGGTTCCGCCGCCCAGTGACAAGAAGGCACGGCGCTACCTCTTCCGGCAGCTGGTGTCGTATTTCAACATGGTGCTGCGTGAATGGGAGATTGCGCTGGCCAAGGAGGATAACGCCAGCACGCACGCCGGCCAGGTGGCACGTAGCGCAATGTTGTCGAGTAAGGAGACGATGCGGCCGCTTTTCCGCAAGTTTGAGCAAGGCGACCTGGACGAGAGCATTCTCGAGGCCATTGTGGAGATTGTGAAGGCCGCGCAGGAGCGGCGCTATGTTGATGCTAACGATGGATATTTACGCCTGAGTATTGGAAAGGCTGCATGGCCTATTGGTGTTACCATGGTTGGTATCCACGAGCGTAGCGCTCGCGAGAAGTTGCATGGCGGCGAGAGGGGTCACATTATGGGCAGCGAAACCACGCGCAAGTATCTTCAAAGCATCAAGAGGTGTCTATCATTTGCTCAGGTCCGCTGGCCACCAGAAGATATCAGGCAACTCATGGGCTGAGCTGAGGAGACCGACGATGGTGGTCCTGGGGAGTGGAAAGATTAGAGATAGCTGCAAGTGATACCCTAGACACGGCAATGGCGGATGACGATTTAATAGCCACGTTGATCATACAGCCCGGAGCCCGAGAAGCTGTGCAGTTCCGAGCAGTGTTTGCTGTTTGCTTAGACTGTTGCCTACACATTTATTCAGTTATCAAGGCTCCTCACCCGTGATGCATTTTGGAATATGCTCGGTACGCCCCTAATAACCCATTCCCGACCGAGGACCGCCAACCTTGGAGCAATACAAAGACTCCCATGCCCAGATATCCCTTACTTCTTGCGACCCCTCAGCTTGTCATGCTAGGTCATAACTGATTCGTCAAACGACATCTCATTTGGCGTCATTCCAGGCTGTTGACCCCTCCGCGGCATCTTCAACTCGAGTTCGGCAGCAGCGAGACTCATGCGTCTGATCCGATCAAGTGCTTGTTTTTCATACCTCTGTGCTGACTCCAGGGCGGATGCCTGTAGCTTTGCTCTGGGGTCATTGGAGACGGTAGTCACGAGCTAGAGCGAGGGTGCCTGTCAGTAAACTGAGATCCGTTTAAACTGTAACACATGTACTTACTTTGTCAATGGTATTAATTCGGGCCTGAAGGGAACCTGCCCGAATCATGGCAATAAGTTCTTCCTCGATCGACTTCTCCCCAATGCCAAACGCCGCGTTCATCGTCCGCAGCGTGACACAGGAGAACGGGATCAGGTACTGGATGATGCACTTGCTTCGAATTTCGGAGTAAATCTTGGATATGTGCTTCTGCAGGTAAATGTCGAGCAAGTAATCAGGTCGGTAAGACTCGAGTGTCGCAATGCAAGCTGAGTATCTCCCGTTCACAAACTGGTTCACGGCACGACGGATGTGAGGCTCTTGCTCCAAGAATATCCTAAAGTTGGAGTTTTCCAGAACCTTTTTCTGGACAACGTCTCTCTCCATCGACGCCAAGGCAAGCAGCCCTCCATAAACTGCGACGTCATTGACACTCGCGATCTCGCTGTAGGTTGAGCTGGGGGCCGTCGGGTCGGCGGCAAGGAAGCTCATAGCAGCATCGGCATATTTTTCTTGGCCCAAAAGCGCAATTCCGCTGACAATCTTGAGGTAGGGTTGCAGTATTCTCTCGTCCTCTGGGCCCTGGTTCCCACCCAACTTACTGAGGTGGGCGCTGACCATACCCCACTCTCGCCGCTGGAGAGAAACCCGAATAAGATGCTTGCCTACGTCGACAATCTGCTTGGGAGTGCTGACATCCGGCCTCATCCTCGCGTATGCCTCAGATGCAAGGTTGAGGTCTCCGATGCTCTCCAGATGTTTACCCAGTTCTTCATTGCCCATCTGCGGATGTCGATTAGCTGTCAGGCTATGGTTTCTGACACTTGGGACATACCCGGATGCTCTCCTTGACGAGGTTGTTTTTGTATCCCTTCAGCTCCATTTCGAGACGGTGCGTCTCAGCAGTGTTGGCTTTATCGACTTTATCGATCCAAGCCGAGTCGAGGAAGGCATCGGGTTCGTTGGGGGCCGCGATACGCAGACATTCGACCGACTCGCGGTATCGTTGAATGTCACGACCCTTTTTCGCCTCGGCAACGGCAGCTTTCAGTGCATCAGCACACAGGACGACCGAACTTCGGCCGATGAGAAAAAGACGATCGAATCGTGTACGGCCTGGAACGAAGTTAGAGAGGGGACATGGTCCAGGTGACTGTGTTGACACATACCACGATAGTTCTGAATGTAGAGATCTAAGTCGAGGTTGGGGGCCTCTGGAATGTATAGTGATCAGTATCAGGGTTCTATAAGCTCCCGGCAGTGCGCAGCGATTTGATCGAATGACGGGGCGGTGAGAAGTTTTTACCTTTGACAACAAACCCGCCCTGGCCGTCCATGACGGTGAAGAATTCTAGGATTGGGTCCGTCATCCTGCCGTGTTCTGGTGAAGCAGCCCGCGAAGGCTCGCAGCGCTGACGATGGTTGAAAGCTTCCCCAAGGCTGAGATGGAGTCGCGTCGAGGTTGGCAGGCAGCTGCGGCGAATGGTGGGGTCGCCTGAATGGTGGGGGTGCTTGTGGTGACCTCAAAACCCCGCACACAATCCGATCCATGCCATTTTCGTCACCTTGGCTCACCTTCAACTGCCCTCTGGCGACGCCCCACTGCGTTTCACCTGCAACCAGAAGCCATCTATCTACGTATTGTTTGCACTCTCTTCTTCAATGGCGGCTGAGAACGCGTTGATGAGCCATATAGTTACATGCTGTACATTGAAACTGGTCGCGTTCCGATCCCTCGAGTCAGGCCGACAGGGGTTTGTGGGGCCGACTACGTACTGGAGATTCTTCATGTGCACGCCCAAGTCTCGAACAGGAAGGTATCTGACCGCCTTCGGATGCCAGCTGCGATGAATATGCAGAGAGGACCCTGGGGCGGTAATGTAGAGAATATCTCGGATACAAAATACCCGTCACGGCAGTCATTATCGAAAAGACAAATTCCCGTTGGGCGAGCGCCGCGCTCGACAACTTGACGCGAGGATCACACAACGTTACCTGAGACCAAAGAGACCAAGCTCCAAGACCACACAATACGTGGTCGAGGCGTGTGCTTGTCCAATGGAACGGTTTATCGCGGACGGGTCCCGCGGAGAATTTTGGTTTTTGTGTATAGGGGGACGTGTAATAGGACAGCCGCAGCACACTGCGCATCCTTGCCTACACTGCACTATTGTTTCTACAGTTTGTCAACTGTGTCCACACGGCCTATCACAGGAAACAAGGCTGATCCAGGTGGGGTGGACGCGGAAATGCGATGGCAGCAAAAGCCAATGGTTAACGGATATCCTTCGGGATCCTTGAAAACCCCATTTTCAATCTCAGGTAGGAGTGGGGTAGCTCAAGAATTGCATCGAGACGGGATTGGAACAATTCTCTGCAGCCTGATTGCTCGGTCCCATGAAAGCTGGGATTCCGCAGCATCGTGGATATCCAACGGCAGGAACTTCCAGTTGTGTGTCTGCGTCCTTGTCACATTTTGGGTGACACTAGAAGCATTCGAACTACCCGTCAACAACTCGTCATGGCGAAAACACAAGAAGACATCAATGAGGGTAAAGCTCACCTTTCCCGTTAAAACTTCCCATTTTTCCCGCAGCCGTCCAAAACGGAAGCGAAAAAGTTGGAAGCTCGGGTGCCCCTGGCGGGGAAGTTGACCATTCCGACTTGGTGCTCGTACAGGGCCAAGCCGTCAGGATGACCTGATTTTCGGTACGTACCTCCTGTGAGGAGAGCCCTGGGAGGCGCGGTGACATCAGCCAAGCCTCTAGCGTCTCCATCTTGAGCTGGGTGGCTTGCGGTCGGCTCCAACAGACCCCTGCACTCTCCATCTTTTTCAACATCGCAAGAGGACCCTCCCGCTGGTCCCCGACTGAGCTCTCCCTCTGGTTTCCCCCTCTCTTGAATGTGCGGTCACGGAAACCGGCACGCGGTTTGTCCTCTTTTTTTTTTTTTTTTC